>Ga0209915_1003301_pt1 | contig 14056 bp, 9 predicted proteins | sample ThiBiot_750_plan_FD_183952 | JGI IMG/M metagenome (GOLD analysis project Ga0209915, IMG submission 183952) | Wastewater bioreactor microbial communities from Cape Town, South Africa - Thiocy_cont_750_plan (SPAdes) | ecosystem: Engineered > Bioreactor > Thiocyanate-remediating > Anaerobic-Aerobic ... | reverse complement strand
ATAACAAAAAAACAAACAAAAAACTGTTATTTCTTTGTGTGTGTCTCTTCTTTCTCTGTACTTTTTCGTGGACAAGAATAAACGAAACTAAACTTTACTTGACAGATTGTATATATTAGCAAGAAATCAAGACGTTCTTGAGATAATAGATTTGTACACTGTGTTTATTGATTTAAGACAACGTCATAGAGAGAGAGAGAGAGAACATGGATGCGCTATGATTATCCTTGTCAAGTTATTATATAAAACGGATATGTTCTTCGGTTTTCTATTCCGGTGTGTGGCGATGTTCTTTTTTTTACCAGTTCACTGATGTAAAATGATTAAATTAATTGAAGTTTTTTCTTCTTCTTGAAAAACAAGATAATTATTCCTAGTCAATGTATTCGTTTCTCTATCTCGATGATAATCTCTTGAGAGATATTTTCACAATAATGTTCCGATGATTTTCTTTTTCTTTTTTTTTTATTGAATTCCTTGAGGACAGACAAAAGACAACGTTGTTCTTTTCTTATTTCCTTTTTTTGTTTCACTCTCTTCCGTTATCATTACTGGTTGACTGATTTGACTCGATGATTAGCTTTCCACAAGACACGTTTTCATTCTCTAGATACAATCAATGTTCGCGTCTCGTGCACTCGGAACAACGCCTAGTGGCCATCGGTATACATCAGCAGCGAAATTTAAAAGTACTCGGCAACTTCATCATGAAGAACAGGGTAAAAAAACAACAACAACAATGAATCAATCTTGATTAGCTTTGTTTTTAGACATCCGACGATTGTCTGAACTTGAAGATAACACTTCACATCCGAAACGAACGCTCGCTTGTGCATTTGTATCATTTCTCTTCTGTCCAATTCTAGGTTTCATGTCGTTATTCTATTCGATACGTTCTCTACATGCACATAATCAAGGTTTCTATGCCGAAGCCGTTGTCTTCTCGAAACAAGCTGTCCAATGGTCGTTAATTTCGTTTATTCTCGGTCTAATACTCGGTTCCGTCATAGCATTTTGTTTTTTTGTGAAAGCTGTTGCTGTTATTTGACAATTTATTCTGTAAATATTCGTTCTTTATTGTCCATCTTTTTATCTCTTTGAAATTCGATCTCGACCGATCGATAAGAAAAATAATAATAAAACAAAACATGTATATAAATTTGTTTTTTTCTTCCACGAAACAAAAAAGAATGTTCTCGATTATATTCGTCTTATCTTTGACAACGATCATACATGCGCAATTATATCCATGGAATCAAGGTCGAACAGCTATCCGTGGAAGTCTCTTAAGCAATGATCTCTCAGCACTTCCATTCGGTTCACAAATCTTTATTTCACTCGCTGATGTTTCACTTCAAGACACAGCTGCACGTGTTCTAAACACGATTACACTTTCAGGTGTCTCTCGTTTTCCTATTCCATTCGAACTGTCTCATTCATCGATAAATCCAAGTTTGAGATATTCTATTCAAGCACGAATCGAACGGAACGGGCAACTCTTGTACATCAATGATCAGTACACACCGATTTCAAACGGTCCGATTAATATTTTTATGAAAAAAGTCGGGCCATCGCCATATCCATCTCGATTGACTAATATCTATCGTTGTCAAATGCCACCTGCTGTTGGCTCGTGTTTTAGTGCGACTATTCGCCAGTATTATTTCAATGGTCTGACACAAAATTGCGAACATTTCATTTACGGTGGTTGTGGTGGCAATCAGAATCGTTTCTCAACTCGAGAAGAATGCGAACGAGCTTGTTCGAATGTTCGTCGACGAAATACCTATAACAATGCGAAACATATTCCTATCGGATAGACTTTTTGCGCTTTTTTATTTCATGAAAATGTATCGCGTATTTCATTATTATCAGAAATCATTTTTGCTGTAAGATAATTGCTAATACAGATTAAATCATCGCATAAACCATTCAGATATTCGTATAAATGTTTGCCATTGGACACGGCAGCCCATGTGCACATGCCAACCGTGAGAACAGCTCCGGCAGCGAGTATAGCAACGGACAAACCTCGAACAGCAGTCGTTGTGATCGCTCCACTTGCTCGAAGAACATCGTCAGACACGGACACACCGGCAGCACCGACAACAGCTGCACTTTTGGCTGCAACTGACGCGAGATTATTCGTTGATGAACCTTTAAAAATCGAGGTTTTCAATTCGAAACCATCGATATTGATTTCGAATCGATTCAAATAATCTTCGAATTCATTCGTTGTTCCATAAATTCGATTGGACAATCTCGAGCGTGTCGTTATTCCAAACGCTTGACGAATCTCTTCTCGACCGTAATAACGTGCTATCAGATCACAAAATGGCACGACAGCTGCAATACCAGCAGCAATTTTGAATTTCATGATATTAATCACATAACCTCGACGAAAACAATTGTTTATCACTCGTGCCATGGCACACAAAGCCATTTTATGCAAACGTTGATTGTAGACGTTCGTTGGTAGTTGTTGAATGTCCGTTAAGAGTCTATCGAGATCGGTTTTATCGCGAAGAGAATCATCTTGAGAGACATAGGTGAGATAAACATTTGACAAACGATTGCCATGAATATCGATTGAAGTTTCATTTCGAATTTGTTCGAATATTTGATCTTTGTATTTACTATCGGCGAGATTTTCTTGACATTTTCGTTGAAATAAATCATCGATTTTATTTCGAACGAGCCAACATTGTCGTTTTAAAGTTCCTTCGATGAATTCTTTCCAACCATGTTGAATATCGGTAAATTGATTGTCGAAAACGATGAGATACAAATCACAATCAGCTTTACTGATTTCATCGTAGTAATTCGCTGATTTCAATTGTCGATCGATGTCCGTTGAACCTTCGATATCAACGAGGATGATCTTCTTTCCATCGGGATATTTGTGTTCGAATTCCAATCGACAGTATGTGCTTTTACCAACACGAACGGGCGAAATGAGAATATCGTCGGTTTTAGTTTGTGTTCGTAGCCAATTGAGAAGCGACGTTTTCCCTACGCTGATATTTCCGATGAGACCGATTCGATAGGGTATACTCGGGTAGATATGTCGACCGAGATCGCCTTCTAACGCTCGATAGGCATCGAGAATTTTCGGTTGGAAATTTTCCGTTGTCATCGATGTTTCTTCCCATTCGTTCATTCGATTCTGTAGGAGAGGAAAGTATTTTTCGAATACAATTTGATGATTGTAGTACAAAAGTTGTTCGCAACGTCGAATGAAATATTCACACGGTCGATTGGTTTCGCATTCGCCAGTTAAAAGAATTGCGTATCGATTTGAATAGTCGTTTAATTGCCGTTCGTCGAGCTCGTTGAGTTGAGTTTTAAGAGATTCTAATTGATGAATAAGAAGAGTCGATTGTTCGAGTTCGTTGTCGATGGCTGGTGAACTCGAAGTGAGATTTCGTTTTAAAGTATCGATCAAAGATTTCAAATGAATGACTCGACAGTCGATTTCATTGATTAGAATTGTCGACATAAAATTGATCGTCAACAAAACATCGGCATTGTATTTAATCAAATATTTTTGCCATAATAAATCGATGAGTAGTTGGTTTTCTCGTGGCCCGTCGGGCGTTGATTTCGTGCAGAACATGCAATAGATTTCTCTGTTTCTTTGCGTAATTCGTTTCATTTTATCGACACAATTCGAACAGTATTGATAGGCGCAATCTTCGGTCGGACATTCGTTGGAAATTTGACCGGCGGTGATGCCGAATGAACTTAAACATGTACAACATTGATCCCAGATCTATTCGAAATAAAATTATTCCTTTGAAAAATTAAAATATTTGTTTTACTCGTTTGACCGAGATTGTGAATTTCGTATCGATAGAGTTCTTGATGATGTTGATATCATCGAGTAATCTTTCGGAATGATTCGTTCGATATGTGAGAATAAAATTAACGCGTTGTTCGTTGAGATTCTTTTTAGTTAAATACGTTCGAAATTTTTCGAAAATGACATTTTTCAATTGATCGAGAGTGTGAAAACGATCTTTGAGTTCGTCTTTTTTTCCCAAACAAATCACTGTTATTTGAGCAGGCATATAGTAAATGAATACGATTAGTCATTCGAAAACGTTGTTTTTATTGAAAGAGGAAAGAAGAAGAAAAGAACGACAGACAAATATGGCGGACGCATAACAAAAATCTATGACTAATAGTTTTACACTATAAAAGTGGCGTTGGAATTGTCCTGAATGAAATGTGTAACGATCGTTTTGCAAAATATACATCGATTGTTACCATTAGGAACTGTTGTTGACCAACGTTCCCAACATTGTTGACACGAGACTTTATGACGACAGGGTTCGAAACGTATATCACGATCAGCTGTCAGGCACATCATGCATTCTTTGACTTCGGTTTGCCGAAGAATATCTTGTAAATTGGCAACTAATTGTGAAAATGTCGGTCGATCAGCTGGATTTGGTTTTAGACAAGAACGAATGAGATTCTTGTAGAAATTTGTGTTAAACTCTAGTAGAGAATGTGAATTGAGTAATTCATCGAGACGTGATATCGTCTCTTTAGTTAATCGATCAAAGCCCGGTTTCGGCAGCATTTCATAGAGAAGAATACCGAATGCGTAAACATCTGCTGCTGTTCCATCGTATTGTAAAATTCCAGTTTGATTTTTGAAATGAACTCCGATGATTTCAGGTGGTAAAGGAAATGTTCCGACGACGGTCGTATTCGAAACGCCAAGTTTTGCCGTACCGAAATCGATCAAATGACATTTCTCGTTTTCATCGAGCATAATGTTACTTGCTTTCAAATCTCGATGAACAATGCCGATGCTATGCAAATATTTAAGTGTTTCGGCAATAGAAATTGCCAAACTGACAATACGAGGAAAACTCGAGCCAGTTTGAGGTGTCTGTTGAAGATATTGTCTCAGTGATTGCGGATATTTCGGCATGATAAGCCAGAATTCTTGTTGATCATCGTAAATCGAGAGAAGTGGAGCAATCGAATCTAATTCTAAGAGCGTTGCTATTCGATGATAATGTGCTTCTAATGCAGCCAGTTTTATATGATCATCAGTGAGAACAATTAACCGTTTACCAGCTAAATTCGTATCGGAATCCCATTGAATTTCATGAACACTATAGTAACCACCTCGACCGATTTCTCTGCCTATAATCGGAGCAATACCTTTTCGTCTGTTAAGTTCAATTGCAGCTAATAATTGACATTCGATTTTAGCGAATGATTTTATAAATGGACTGATTATACTGTTCAATGCTTGTTGATTCTTAAGGTTCGTTGTGATCTCTTGATAATTGTCATCGATAGTTTTATTAAAACTTTGTTTTTGTTTTTGTATCCATTCAGTTAAATTCTCACTGAATAGTTCTTTCTTCTGTCGAATATCATTTTCAATTTCATTTAAACAATATTCAGCTAATTTACGTCGACCAGCTTCATTCGAAAGTGTTGCGTACTCGTCCATTGCAACTAATAGATCATAGACATCTTCAGCTTTATTTTCCTCGACTTTCGTTTGAATAAAATGATTGTAGAATTCCTTTCGATAGCCACTTAAACGTGTCGGTAAACTACGCCAAAATCGAGAGAATCTCATTTGTACACTTGTGATTACACTGATGAATTGATTGAGATCTTTACTTTGTTGTAAAGTGCGAGGTGATATGTCGGTGAGAACTTGCCGTTGTGAAAGAGAGAGAAGTTCGTTTTGAGCTTGAAAACGTTTCGGTGGAAAATGATTGGCAATAAGATTTTTAACTTGATCACATTTATTGATAATCGTTTGATTAGCTGCAACTTTAATAATCTGTTCTTGAACAGCGATTCGAACGTATTCACGAACGGTTTTTTCATTGTCTCGAAGGAGTGTATCGATGCGATCGTCCGTACGAACGGTCAATGCAGCTTGTCGAATGATTTCTGTTTTAACTCGGTCAAATGTCGACAAGATATTTTCGTGAAGTTCATCGGTTAGATTCGGTATTAATTTAGCGTATTCTTCGAAAAATTTCTGACCCCAATCGATCGCTTCTTCGCGTAATTGTGTCCATTGTTGAGACGAACGACTGGTTGTCGAAACAACCAAATCAAAATAATCGTCAACTGTACGAAGGATATCTTCGGCGAGGAGAAGCGAACTGTCCGAATAGGATTCGACAGTAAAACGAACGATACGTTGAAATGTCGATGAATTTATGTGATTCGTATAGGTTTCCCATGGATCGTAGTCTCGTGGCGTTGTACAAATATCGAAGAATGTGCAATTGGAGAATGATTTCGGTGCTTGACCGAGTGCTTCATTGGCCATTTCCTCTCGTTTAAGAAGAAGATCATAGCAACGTTGTCGTTTTTGCTGAAGAACTTGTTCGAATTCTTCCAATGGCACATTCTCGGGATCATCATCCAACGAATAATCATTCGCAATCGATATACAATCAGCTTTTGTATTTAAAAAAAACGTCGAAACTCGTTCCATTTGACCGAGCGCTTTTTTCATAGCTAAGAAACAACTTTTATCCGTATCACTGATCGTCGAATTTTCGTAGAGAAATAAAAGTGTTGGTTTACTACGAATGACTAATTCATGTAGATTGTCGATTAAAATCTTCTCTCGATTGTCAGAAAGAAAACCCGGTGTATCATAAACATCGATACCCAACGAGAGAACATCCGAGGGTAGACAAAGTTCAATAAAACGTTTCGCCCATTCCTCATCGATTTCGTCAGGCCGTTGGACGTACGGGAGTATAGCAGCTGCAATACCAGCCCAATCAGGTTCAGTTGGGTCTTGGAAAAACATAGATAGATCGGTCTTTGGTTGAATAACTTCTGTCTTTTCCATAGAACTGTAAACTTGAAAACACGCTCGATTAGGTGGTGCGTAGGTCAGTTGGACGATTCGTGCAGTCACTGGTCCGAAATCGGATGGAAGTATATCACCGATACCAACGAATCGTTGGATAAACGAAGTTTTTCCACTGGAATTAGCACCGAAAACAACGAGAGCAGGTCGATTCATTTTGGCATGTTCGTCGATTATTTCGTTCGAAACTTGTTGAAAACGAGTTATCGGTAGATTTTGCAAAAGATTCTCGCGAAGTTGTTTGAATTCATCGGCTGTTCGACAGACATTTCGATGAAATTGTCGAGCACATTCAAGTGACGATCTTATGCAGCTGTCATAAGCTGAAGACATCTGAAAAAAAAAACAAGAAAATCAAAACATATCTTGAATAAATCTCAGTTTCTGTAGAATCGAATCAGGTGTTATCGGTTTCTCTTGATTGGCTTGTGTACATTGAGCCATTAATTCATAAAATATGTCGATACCAAGCAAAGTTTTCTCATCTCGAATGATACTCGTCGATAAAATCACACCTATCTCACCGAATGCATTGACATCATTCAAATCATTTGACGAATTATGTCGTTGACTAATCTCGCAATCGTCAGTCCAATTGCCGAGATCGATGAGTAGAAGACGTTGATCTTCTGTAATCGCCAGATTACTTAAATTAATATTTCGATGAACGATTTCATTTCGAGAGAACATCGCTAAAACATCAGCCAATCCACACATCCAACTGAGAACGGTTTCAAAAGGAAGCACAGTCGATGGTTGCTGCAAAAGTTGCTCCAATTTAAGTGATATCAATGGAAAAATCATCCATAATTCAGTGTCGTTTTTATACAGATAACGAAGATTGAGAATATTCGGATGAAATAGATTGCTTATTTTCATATGATAATGAGCTTCATACCAACTCGCATGCGGTTGATTCGGTATTGTTTGACTAAGTTTTTTCACCATAAGATTTGTTTCATTACCCCATTTAGCAGGGCAAATACTGAATATCGTTGATTGTGAATTATCATTTTCGATTTCCGGTGCTGAACCATTGAATCGAGCAAAATCTTCAGCAGCACGTAGTTCACATTCAATAGAAATCAAATGCCATGAATACCTTTCCAAATCTTTGAGCGTCTGTTGATGTGAAGCAAGTGTTGGTGATATAGTTAAATAATGTCTTTCAATTAAAGATCTTAGCATCGCTTGTTGTTTGTCACCCCAGAGCTCAATTGCTTGATTCATAACATCTCGTTGATCTTCGATTATTGTTCGCATATCAACAAGATATCGTCGAATGGTTTCATTTCGTTTTTGTTTTTCTTTATGATCGCCCATGAATTCAACGGGAAAATGTTTTTCTCGTAGACTTTTTGAACATTGTACAATCGGCACTGAGATCGTATTCACAGCATAGATAATGCCGATTGAAGATTGATTTGTTAGAATGCGTTCATCGAGTAGAAGAGCGGTGAAATCACTGATTTCTTCTCGATTCAATGCGTTAACGAGAATTTCATTGAATGCTATGCCTTGAGTCAAATCAATATTCGATTTAAATTGATCGAGTACGTTTTTCATAAGCGTACTCAGAGAATTTTTCACGACTGGTATCAGGATTTTCAATCGAACAGCTGATTGAATGTCACGTTCGAATGTCTCCGAAAGTCTTCGATTGTTGGCAAATAATTTTATAATCGATTCGTCTTCTTTGTCAAATTCTTTAAAAATATTCGTAAATAAATCATCGATGTATGTTTTCGTATATATTTTGTACATTTCAAACAAATTCTTCTCCCAATTGAGAGCATCGTATCGTATTTGAAGTAATTGATCCGTCGTACGTGTGCTTGTCAGATGAATCAGATTGAAAAATCCATCGATAATGGGCAAAACAAGTTTACAGACGCGTGTTGCAATGGTTAGATCGTTATTGGTAACGAATTCAATGATATGTTGAATTGTAGTTTCGTTCATTTTCGGACCAAATGGTTTTATAATTTGAGAATTGACGCTGCATAAATCGAAATATGAACATTGTTCACCGAAATGATTGTTTCGAATGAACGGTGAAGCAAGTAGTAATTGATAACGTCGTGCACGTTCATCTTCTAGCATCGAGAGAAAATCAGGCATAGTCATAGTTCTCTTGAATTGTTTCATTTGAGCGATATCAGCTTTGGAATTCAAGAAGAAAATCGAACTACTATCGAGATCTTGTAGAGCAGTTGTCATAGCTACGAAACAGCTGTTTGCTGCATCGTCTGTCGATGGATTTGCGTACATGAAAACAATTGTTGGATGAATTAATTCGACTAGATCGTGAAGAATATCTTTGAGTACTTTAGCATCATCCATTAAGAAACCCGGTGTGTCGTACACTTCGATTCCGAGAGCGAGTACCGATGATGGAATACGAATTTCGACAAAAGTTCGAGCCCATTCAGCGAATGCATCTTCTGTTTCATCGATATCGATAGGTCGTCTTAGATGTGTTGAAACAACACTTGCAATACCCGCCCAGTTGGGTTTATCACCGTCAAAATAACTCGAAAGAGATACAATCGATTCGGGTGGCGATGTTTGATCACGAAGTGTCTTCCAAATGTAAATACTTGCTTCACTAGCTGAAGCATAGGTTAATTTTGTAATACGTGCTGTCACTGGACCATCACCTGATGGTAGAATTTTACCGATGCCTAGGAATGTTTGTATGAACGCACTTTTACCGCTGGAATTTTCTCCGCAAAATGCTAATTGAACTTTAGTCGAAGCAATTCGTGTTTTCAATTGTTCGACACGTAATCCTTCGATGAGAGGCGATAGGATTTCATTGTATGCAGATAAATCTTTTATGTTCGAGTTATTAAGTAAATCTTCGCGAAGACTTAGAAATCGATCGACATTATGTCGTATTGTATCACAAATCGATGTATTCGATTGAATAATTGTGCTTAATTTCTGTTCATGATCTGTTGTATTCGACATCGTATCGTAAGTCAATCAAGTCGAAAAGATTTTCAAAAAACTATCACATTACTTAGTCATACAGACGAATGGGAGAAGAATTAATTGGTGTACTCAGATTTTTCCTTTTTTTTATGTGAATACCTGTAAAAGATGACGCTATCGTCTGGATATAAAAAACAATAGTGATTTTTCCCTTTCGATTATTTGAAATCCCACGAACAAATTTGATCTTATACGATTGAATTACACATCATGACAAATTATTCCCATGATCTTTAGATAAGAAAAACAAACAAACTTATAAATACACTTCGTCTTTTCTTCATTCTTTATTATATATCACATATAGAAATGGGAAGATTCATATTGTTTATTTTAATTCTTACTTTCGCTGCGATTGTAAGTCCCTTACCGATTAACAAAAGTAAACCGAAAGTGTTTTTGGTCGAGTCAAAGCATGATGCATACAAATTACTGATTGAAATGGGCTATATTCAATGTGAGAATCCGTCCGATTCAGAAACAGAGTCATGCCAAACAAAATTTGAATCAGCATTGAAAGCCTTCCAAAACGATTATCATTTACCTGTTACTAAGGAACTCGATTCAGCGACACTTAAATTACTGAATACACCACGATGTGGTATGCCTGATGATCTAGCAGCATCTATATCTATAGATCATAGGGAACTATGGTATTGATTTTATTTGCTCTTCTTACTACTACAATTATTTTTCTTTTTATAGGCCGATGAATCGAACACTCATATGGAAACTGGATTCTAAAACTATGTCATATGGAAGAACACAAGCTCGTCGTATGATTCAAGAATCATTCGATGATTGGTCAAAATATACTGATTTAACTTTCCGTGAAGCGACCCAAAATGAACAAGCTGATTTCAATCTAGCTTTTGTGACAGGTGACCATGGAGATGGCTATCCTATTAAGCCTGAAAAAGGTGGTACACTTGCACATGCATTTTTTCCATGGCGGGAATACCCTGGACTAATCCACTTTGACTCTAGTGAAGACTGGACTCATGAGTGAGTAGAATAATGAAATACTGTCGCCCAATATACATTTCGCACATATAGATATAAAGACAATGATACAGATCTTAATTTACGTTTAGTGGCTACCCATGAAATTGGCCACTCTCTTGGTCTTAGGCATTCACCCTCGAAAGATGCGATTATGTATCCTTGGTATAAATTCAAACAACCTACAGAGTTACTACCAAAAGAAGTAAATGAACACTTTCAACTTTTGCTTATCTTTCATCTTTCTTCCAGGATCAAGATAGTATCCAATCATTATATGGCACCAAAACCATTACAACCGCCAAAAGTGAGAACATATACATAATAAGCGAACCATACGAAGTCCTTGTGTTTCTCCAATAGCATGTTTGATTTTATAATTATTAGATTGTGTTATTCATTCCGACAATCCACAATCCAATTACGAAGGAGAGTGTAAAGACGGCATGAAACACGGGCAAGGAATACTTACACAAGTTGATGGGGACATATATGAAGGCAATTGGGTGAATGATATGAAATCAGGAAACGGTACGTACACTTGGGCCGATGGTGGAAACTACACAGGAGAATGGGTGGATGATCAACAAACTGGTGAAGGAATATATACATGGGCAAATGGAGATACGTATGATGGCAGTTGGGTAAATGGTAACCGATCAGGAAAAGGTATATACACATCGGCAGATGGTGAAAAATACATAGGTGATTGGGTGAATGATGCTCGAACTGGTCAAGGAATAAATATATGGCCAGACGGAAAGAAATATGATGGCAGTTGGGTAAATGGTAATCGATCAGGAAAAGGTACAATCACATGGGCTAATGGTAACAAATACATAGGTGATTGGGTAAATGACGCACGAACAGGTCAAGGAATATATACACGGTTAAACGGAGATAAGTATGATGGCGATTGGGTGAATGGTATAAAATCAGGAAAAGGAATAAAAATATGGGCAAATGGTGGGAAATACACAGGTGATTGGTTGAATGATCAACAGAATGGTCAAGGAATTCGTACATGGCCAAATGGTGATTGGTATGAGGGTAATTGGGTGAATGATATAAAATCAGGAAAAGGTACATTCACATGGGCAAATGGTGGAAACTACACAGGTGATTGGGCTAACGATTACGTTCATGGAAAAGGAATTCGTACATGGGCAAATGGTGAAAACTACACAGGTGATTGGGTGAATGGTAAACAGAATGGTCAAGGAATTTACACATGGGCAAATGGAAATAAATATGATGGTAATTGGGTGAATGATGCGAAATCAGGAAAAGGTACATTCACATGGGCAAATGGTGGAAACTACACAGGTGATTGGGCTAACGATTACGTTCATGGAAAAGGAATTCGTACATGGGCAAATGGTGGAAACTACACAGGTGATTGGGTGAATGGTAAACAGAATGGTCAAGGAATTTACACATGGGCAAATGGAAATAAATATGATGGTGATTGGGTTAATGGTAACATGCATGGAAAAGGAATTGATACCTACGCAAACGGAGACAAGTATGACGGCAGTTGGGTAAATGGTAATCGATCAGGAAAAGGTACAGTTACATGGGCAAGTGGTGACAGATACACAGGTGATTGGGTGAATGATGCTCGAACTGGCCAAGGAATATATATATGGCCAGACGGAGCGAAATATGATGGCAGTTGGGTAAATGGTAATCGATCAGGAAAAGGTACGAATGCATGGGCAAATGGCATCAAATACGTAGGTGATTGGGTTAATAATAACATGCATGGAAAAGGAATAAAAATATGGACCAATGGTGACAAATATGATGGTATCTTTAAAGATGGTAGGTTATATACGTAGTAGGTCTGCTTTAAAGATAGACTTTTATACTTGTAGATGTAGCAGTTAATGGAACTATGACCGCTGGTGCGATTAGTGATGATAATCATGCAAAGAAACGATGCCCCGTAGTTTGTCAAGGTATTAATCTCAAATGGAGTGGTCATTGGACTAAGACTGAAAAGGAAGTTATGTCGGTCTGTAGTTGCGTACCTTGACCATTTAATGTAATCCTACTTTTGCTTAATAAATGAATGAACTATCATGCAAAATAAAGTTTATTTATCTGAATAAAATATGTCAATACGTAAGTGGAAAAACAACTCTATGAAAGCTGAATAGATTGTACAATGTTATTGGATGTGTCATATTTTAATTTATCGCCATTAAATAAAGCGCATGATCTTCCTCGACTTTGGTTGTATTGATTGAAGAGAACATGAACTATAATACATAGTGAATAAGTATTGTTGAATAATTTTATCTCCTTTTCTAAAAGAATGGTTTTTTTCGAAAAAAACATAAAGATTGTCTGTGTATCGGCCTGTGCCGAAGCGATTGGATTTCGAATCTGAGTGCAGATTCAGAGTGTTAGGAGAACGAACTATATCTTTTTCTCTTTCTTTATGACGTCACTTATTCGTTTTTCTTCACTGATTATAATTTGGCAGTTGATGCATGTAACAATAGATCGACAAGGTTTGTGAATTTTTGTCCTGGATCGCTTTTTAAATTGTAAATATATTGTCGATCGTATATATATAGTAGATGCAAATTTTGGGAAAATTTCTCAGTAGGACATTCATTATTCAGACTGAATCCAAACACGCACAATATTGATCCCATATCTATGACAAAACGAGAATAGCACCCCTCAAGACTCTTTCAACTTTTATTTTTGATACTTTATATTCGACAGTAGTCTACTACAGAAAAATTTCGAAAAACAGTTAATCAACACCTTGCGCCAATAGGATCGTTTCACGTTTTAATGGCGTATAAAATGCTTCGTATAAATTCGAATAGATAACTAAAAAAAACAAATTCAAGTTCATTTCATCAAAAAAAAAAAGAAAGTCGTCAAATTCTCTCACTCAGATCGCCTTGATTGAGTTTAATCGATTTGAGATTCGAACAGAACTTTTCACAAGGATGTCGAACTTGCAAACGAATCAAACTCGAGCCCTGCGTTTGCGCTAACCAAACCCAATTGTAATTCAATGGGATTTTAATTAGCACATCTTTTGATTTATCAAATCCAACAGAAACTAAAAACCAATTGCCCATCATCGTTTGACTGACAGACGGCGGAAGAAAGTACGGTTTTTGATAGTACGTTCGTAATACTTTCAATGATTCT
>Ga0209915_1003290_pt1 | contig 14100 bp, 7 predicted proteins | sample ThiBiot_750_plan_FD_183952 | JGI IMG/M metagenome (GOLD analysis project Ga0209915, IMG submission 183952) | Wastewater bioreactor microbial communities from Cape Town, South Africa - Thiocy_cont_750_plan (SPAdes) | ecosystem: Engineered > Bioreactor > Thiocyanate-remediating > Anaerobic-Aerobic ... | reverse complement strand
CTGAAATGAAATATTGATTTATGAGTTATATTTTTGACAAGAAAATCAATGCAAGTTTGTATACGTAGAAAAACAAGTTAGTGCACTTGTTTTCTCTATTATTTCACCCTATCAATCTAATATCTTTTAGATTATTGCGTTTTTCATATAGATAACATAAGAATTTAGAATTGAAAAGCAATCTCATTAAATCTCAAGCTTACAGTTCACGACTAACACCCTCAAAATAGTTGCCGAAATTTCGCGCACATATTTGTTTGCATACAATAGCATCATAATTCATCTAGCATATGACTCACCCAATGGTGTTGTTGCTGATACTGTTGTCGTTGATACCGTTGTTGTTGTCATAGTTGTTGTCAACACTGTTGTCGTTGTTACCGTTGTTGTTGTTGTTATCGTAAAAGTCGATGATGTTTTGTCTGAAGCTATGTAGCAAAATAAAAGCAAACAGTAAGTATTCACTGATTATCAGAAATAGAGGATGAAGGTTATACGCTGTATCAATTGGTATTGAATTTTTATATTAATATATTTGCTAAGTCAAGCAGAAATATATATATATATATATGGAATACAAGTGCTAGGTTTAATAAAACGGCACGATATATTTTAACAGAATGATTTATCATAAACTATTTTTTGAATGTTATACACGTGTATGTTTATAATTACTGCGAGAAAATGTGATCAATGTTCTTAATAATTTTCACTATTGAATAAAATATCGTTTACCTTCGTAAGTTGTTAAAAACATCACTGCTAGTAGTGTGAGCGCGATGATAATCGTCAAAATGATACAGCAAAATGTAACTCCAATTCGGACTTTTTTTGCTGTCGTATTTGTATCCTTGAAAAAAGTGAAACGCAGTTTTTCAATTTTGTATATCAGTTACATACTTCTGAACGGGTGAGATAGTCCACGGTCGAACCTATAAAAGTATAAGAGAGAGAGTAAGATATTTCGTTCTACAACTATTATCTGATTAATATAGTATACTTGATTTCTTCGAATTAATACTTTTCGATTTCGATGATTTTTCTTTGAAGTCATTATATCTACAATGTTTGATTCTATTGATACAATTAAGTATCATCTTTTCATTTGAATAACCAATATGCTGACACATTGAAAACTATGTTTAGCATCTTCTTTTTAACTGTTATATACAATATTGGGATATTATCTCTTGTATGACATACATCCAATGCATAGATGTACTTCTATCTGGTAATGTTCTACATTTTTGCTTATGACAAAAAGTTATAAAAATTGCAATAGGACCAGGTTTCTAAATGATATTTTTCTCGACGGTCCTGAATGATCGAGCGAATGAGTTTATCGATCGACTTTACAGCTTACTTATATTTTGAATGCACACTAAATAGAACAAATAATGTATATGGTTAATATTGACTTTCACTTACTTGATTTAATGTGTGCATTAAATTTTTTTGTCATCTCTTTAAATATAAAACGAAAACTTTACTAATTACCTAGCTGTTCTTTTGTATTTGTCCTTGATTTTCTTCTTGAGTTCAACTTTACATTAAAAGAAACACAAGAATAGAAATATGAAAGGGAAGACATTGCTCGCATACCGGTTTTCGCCATTAAATGTTGTCCATGCAAAATATACTTCTTGCAAACAGTTTTTATTTACTATGACACTATTTACTTGAGCTAGATTATAAACACCTTGACTTGTGATGAAAGGATTAAATAATATAAAGTACATTCTACTTTTCAGAAAGCTATCTTGCTGATATGCGTTGCTATTCGATGTTTTTTTTGCAAAAAGTTTGCTTTTCGATTGAAATAATAATAAATGTTTAGGATTTCATTCATTTAGCTGCATATTTATAAAAATATTATTTCTCTGTCTACTGTTCAATATGAAACGAATGTTAGTCATGAGTTCACAATAAAAGATTTTAACTGATTTAAGTAATCAAATTTTGATGGAAACTGTTTTTTGACAAAAGTAGCTCGATCTGTCCAAACGGGACGGAATCATCGAAAATGGAGCACGATCTCGACCGGTGGATAGAAAACAATCAAATTCAGCTCAATGATAAGCGCGATGTAAAACCTTTCAATACAAAACTTATAGCTCTTCTCTAAAACTATACGTATGAGCAAAAATTAATATTGAAATATCAGCAATTATTCGTAATAAATGTTGAGATAGACATTTTCTTCGATATTCATCTAAAGTAATAGAAATATTCGAATATGAATTCTACTAACTAATTTATTATTAATAATGTCAAACTATAAAAAAAGTAATCAAAAGCGTTAAAATTTCTTTTTCTTTTTGACTTGTATCAACTTCAAATCGTTAGATTCGATTATTTTCATAATTAACAACATAAAGATTGTTTTCAACATCAAATGATAAACTTTTTAATAATTTAAAACGACTTGATTCTCCACGATCACACCAAATTCCTCCTCTACCACCACCACCACCAAGAACAATATAACCTTCTTTTGATCCTACCGGCTAACACATCACTCGATCATTTTGGTTATCAGCTATATAGACATCACTAACTTCATTCAAAATTAATCCACCAGGGAACGATAGATGATGTAAACTTTCTTGCCGATATCCACCCTCAACTTTTATCAGTGTACGGTCGTAAACGTAAGACTTCAGGAGCAGTCCAAGATAAAGTAAAGGCTGCTGAAATATTTGTTTGCATTTGACCTGTTGTATCATTTCGTGTTTTAGTCATACCAAAATCACAAACTTTAGCAACATAATCTGTATGATGATTTTCTAAAAGTAAATTTAATGATTTAATATCACGATGTGAAATTGGAGGTTGAAATCGATGCAGGTAATTAATTCCTTTTGTTGCTTGTGAAGCAATAGATAATCGATTTGACCATGATAATTCTAGTTTTTGTTTATGTAAAACTTGATATAATGATCCTAATGACATATATTCCATAATTAAAGCATAATGATCTTTTTCAATGCATGCACCATAGAATACAATTATATTTGGATGACGAATACGATTTAATGATAATAATTCATTGTGAAGATTTTGTTCAGCATCTTTATTTAAATGAAGAAGATGTAATTTTTTCACAGCAACAATCATATCATTAGTTAACCAATTTAGCTCGATGAACTGTGCCCAAACCTCCACTTCCAATTTCTTCATAAAGTTCAATATCATAAATTTTAATTTGTAATAAATTCTCTAGAGTTTTTTCTTATATTTTAAATAATTTTGCTGAAAAAATTGAATTAATTTTTGTTTCCATTCTGTTGATTTATTATAATCGCCCATTTGTGATGCAACTTTAGCAAGATTTTCATATAGTCAAGATATTTTTCAGCTAAATCAAATAATCAAAAGATTGATCCGATCATAAATAAAATCTCGTCTTCATCAGGATGATCACTAAATCTGCTAACATTAGGATTTACGTTGATTTCAAATAGAATTTTCTCGAGATTTTCCGCTGATTTTGAATAATGAAAAAATGCAAGTGCTTTCAATCGATTTGTACTCGTAGGAGAAAATGAATTAATCGAAATAAATTGATTTCATCTTTTGATATTCGCTGTGTTCGATAAACTTTGAGAATTTGTTTTGTTTGATTGTTTCGTAATTGTCGTTGAAAATCAAATATATATGAACGATATAAAAAGCATCCAATGAATATTTTCTGTTGGTAAAATTAAATTTAATGTTCGATAAAAGAAACATTCTTTGGTATACCATTGTAAAGCATTGTTTGATGAATATTCTTTTTCAAAACGATCGATATTTTCAAGTTCAATTATATTATCTTTGTATTGATATTTTAATAATTCAATTAATTCATTTTTATCTTCATCAGTTGATTTTAATTTTAATAAACAATTAATAAGAACTTGAAAGAAAAGAAATTTTCCATTGATATCACTTGTTGATTGACCACCAACGAAAAATATATTAATTGCTAATGGTTCATCAATTTTATTATCTTCTTCAATTCTATGAAACAATTCATTGATATCAACAAAAACACCTTTAATCTATTTAAAATTTAAAAAAAAAACATTTTTTTGTCGATTGAAAATCTTTTTTTATACATACTTTCGAATATGTTGAACTCCATTCTTCATTGAATTGTTTATTCATACAATAAATATAAATCGATATGATTTGATGAATATTATGAATGATTGGTACGATTTGTCTTCCGAAACTACCATTGACAATTAAAATTAATCGATCTTTATCCGATGTTTGTTCGATATATTCATGACATTGTTTAACATCTGAAAATGTCTTCAATTGACTTATGATCGAACGGAACTTTTGAGCAATATTTCGTCCTTTGCTTAAATCTATATCAAGCCAAATTAATTGACGTCATAGGCTGAATCGACCTTTCCTATATACGTGTGTGTTTTTTTTTGTCAAATGATAAATATCTTTTTACATTGAAAAATCTTCAAACATGAGAGATAACAAAATTCAACACGTCGTAGCTATATAGTTTTTATTCCTATTGGTATTTTATACGAAGAATTGTCGAAAACTACATGTAGCCATCTTTCGGTGAAAACGTAGAAGGTAGGCGACGATAGGGTCGCATTACCTGGTTTTTGTTTTGATTGAATTATTAAACAAAATGTTTGTTAAAAGTAAGAGGATTATTCGATATCGGATATGTTTTGACACATCTTTAGGAATAAGAAGCTTTGCGCATATCTCTATCATAGATTCTTTTAGAATTTTGATTATTCTTCTATCATAATGACGAACACAGCCCAAACTATGCCTATATTTGACGAATATCAAATTGCATTGAATCGTGGTACTTTTTATTTGCTATTATGTTTTGAAATTCAAGCATTAATACTTTATACTGTTATCTTTGTTTTCGTTGGCAATCATCGAAACGTTCTTCATAGCGCACAGAATCTATCTGTATTTATTTTACTCGTGCCAAACTTTCTGCAATTGTTATTCAATATGCCACAAACTCTTCACTATCTTCGTCTGAACTATGTAAGTCCTGCGACGCCTAGTTATTGTACATTCTGGACTTTCTGCGTTTTTGTGTTTAATGCCATGAGTGAATTTCTTATGGCTACTATTTCAATTCAACGACATATGTTGATATTTAATTCACACATAATGAAAGTTCGTCGAAAACGTATATTCTTATTTCATCTTCCGTTGATTTTCTGCATCATTTATCCAACAATATTCGATTTTGTCGTGGTCGTTCTTTATCCATGCGATGGAAGTAAATGGAATTATACAAGCAATGTATGTGGAGTAATGAATTGCTTTTTTTCCAATCAAATCTTGTCTCTTTACAATTGGATATTTAATTGTGGATTGCCTACAATTGTCAATTTGATATCCGATATAATACTTTTTATACGAATTGTATTACAAAAACGGCATGTCAATCACGAAGTCACATGGAAACAACAGCGAACAATGACATTTCATTTATTTTCGATATCGGGACTGTATGTCATCTCTTGGATGCCAGTAGTCATCGTTGGTACTATGCAAACAATCCATTATTCAACTACAGTTGCCAATATTCGCCGTAATTACATAACATATTTTCCAAATTTCGTCTGGTTTTTTCTTCCTTGGATCATTATTGGTATATGGTCCGAATTGAGACAATGGATTAGAAAATGTTTGAAACTACATTAGCAATATTGTTTATTTATTTCAATATTAAAACGTTTTTCATATACAAGATCATCTGCTGTTGTTGTATAAATATATAATAAACGTAAATATTCTGGATGTTTTTGATTAATTTCATTTAAAATCTCTCGTAAAAATGATTGAATATTCATATTTTGAATGCATTCAACGTTTAGATATTCCATTCGAGGAAAAAATGAGAGAAGAAAACAAATATCTTGCATTTTCAATGTCTTCTCTAAATAAACATATTTAATATTCTTTGCATGTTCTATGCCAATGTTGTTGGAAAGACTTGATTGAGAAATGAAAATGCTCTATAAAATGATAACGAAGTGATTTTTAATGTCAACAAATCAGGTAATAAATGTAGCACTTGCATTAATCTTTCAATAGATATTTCTTGTTCGATATTTAAATGATAAATTTGTGTGAAATTTAAAGCACGTGTAATTTGCTTTAATAGAACATCGGGTGGTTCAGAAGAATTCATATATTTATACCATCGAGTTCTTAAAACGAGAAAATAAATCGAAAGAATATAGACATAAATGTTATTTTATTTACTTGTATGGACGAAGAAAATAATGAATATTATATTCATGAATTTCAATATCGAAAATTAAATTTTTTTCCATCCAAAATGGTGAAATAAATTGATTTAATTCGCCATTATAAATTGAGTAGTCATCGCCAAGTCCTGGTTCACGATAATGTAGAGAAAATTTTTCCAATTCGGCAACATTTTGTGAAAGAAATTTTTGCCAACGATCAGCATCAAGAAAATTGATATCTCGCTTTAAAAAATTAACATGTAAAACTTTCAATTTCGAATGGATTTTTTCAATAAACGATTGAAATTGATCGAAATTTAAATGTATTTACATCGATAGACGAATTAGATGATTTAAATTAATTGGTAACATATCTTCAGGATTGAAATCATACCAGTTTGAATTTGAAAGATTAAGACAACGAAGTCGTGGTGTATAAGATAATAATGCCGAAAGTTCATCAAATGTATACCAATGAGCTATATCGAGATATTCAAGAGAACTCAATTGATTATTCGTTGATCTTGGTATTGATATTGAACATTCATCTCCATATAAATAAAGTTTATTGGATTTTAATTGTGGCAATGAAAATATCAATTGATAGATAAATGATTAAGCAACGAAATAAGCTGATCTTTTTCAATATCTTCGATAACAATTGATTGAAGATTGGTATATGAATAACAATCAATTATGAATAATGGTAAAAATTCATTCATAGATTCTTTTAGTAATTGAAAATACAGTGAATATATTTGATGTTTGATTTCTTTCGATTGATTGAAAAATAGTTCTTTTGTTGTTGAAAAGTTTCGGTTTATTTCATTTATTTCATATCGAATACGTGAACTGGATGTAATTAATTGTTGAAAACGATGATTAAGATTTGAGAATGCTATGTTCCCTTTTCTGAAAGAAAGGGTTATATGCGAAAAATTCGCTCTAAAAATCCATAAAGTTTGTCTATCTGTCTGTCCCAAACCAATCAAATTTCAGCATTAGAAAGATAACAGATATTGACCACTGACAGGTCGAACTTGGTTGAATCCTAGGTAATCGAGGTCGGGCAGTTCGATTCTGGGTACATATTCAAGGTTAAAGGTCAAAAGAACATCTATTTGAGACAAACTGCCATGACGATCGTTTCGACTGAATTTTACAGTCTCATCAGATGGCTTGATCTTGGATTATGCGTATGGGATACATACTTAAAATCTGGTACCGGTGAATTGCTGACAGAATTGAGAAATCAATATGTGTACAATTATGGTCAAAGGATATTCAGTCAATAGTATAATCGATAGCAACAAATAAAATAAGTGATAATACAACTTGTATGAACTAGGTGGCCAATACTTTAGAACTACAGGACAACTATTTGAAACAGCTTGAAACACAATAACGAAGTCTAGTAGGGAATCTGTTTGGATATGCATTATTGATTCAACAAATGCTTATATGCATATTTAAGAGAATCTTAACGATATCATCATGGAACTTACTCATCAGATTGAACTCATTCATTTCGATTATAATACTCGAGCGTTAAAATTGGAATTTTTACGACATCATATAAATAAATATCAGGTTAATTCTATCAATAAATAGTATTCATCCGCAAATGATAAAATTATTTTCATTGATATTTCAGCAACAGTCCATAAGCCACAGTTAATGCTGATACGACAACAACATTGTTGAATTTGAAAAGATTATCTCATATTGCAAATGCGAGTTTCTTACACCTGTCTACCAAAAGTTTTCGATCAATCAGAAGATTTTATTGGTTCGATTGGCTATCTACCATTAAATAATAATCAATGTCGAATCAATATGAAAAACAAACATTATAGACTGATTCAAGAAGCGAAACGTGCATGGTTAAGTATCTAATTACTTATGTATGTATGAGCATCAGATACAAATCCAGCAACAACAACACGAATATATATGTATATAAACAAATAGAAGTACAACTTTTAACGGTTACTACCAACGATCCAACAACTCTCTTCAATAAGATCGACGAATATCTCATTTATCGGTTAAATCAATTGAAATAAGAGTTTTCTAATCAAACGTATTCGATTAAATGTAGAATTCTACGAAATCATCGATAGTCATTGCCAATGAAAGTATATATCGGCATCTCACCAGAGCCGTATCTCGATCTTATGAATAATCCATTTAATTCACTACAATGGCATCAGCTTTGTCTAGATGAGACAAAACAAATAAACGAAAAAATCTTTATATTATATAATTCTATTCAGGTCCAAATCATATACGATTGAATCAAAGTGCAATTCGCTCGAAAAAAACTACAATTAATTGAAATTAAAAGGGAACATGTAAATATTCCATTTGGTACATTGATCTTCAAACAATATTCAGTGAATCTTATGAATTATTTTCAACAATGTTATTTTACACCACTCTCGATGCAAAGACCAAATTCAAAGTCGTCAAAAAGCACAGATTCTTCAATCTACTCGAAGAATAATTTTAAAAAAGAATCTCATTATTCGTCTAACAGACAAGGACAACAATTTCTCTCTGAAGCAAATGCTTTCATACAGTTATCGTACAATCGATTCAATGATATTTTAGATAGAGTTTTTCAATTGCTAAACAATCTTCGTACGAAGAAATTAATTTTTCACTTCATTCCATTGTTGTTTTCATTAATTTGAGTTAGATATACCACTGCGCTCGATTGAAAATACGATTCACAGTCCGACAATGAATATCTCAAAATTTCTTGACCAACTGTTACGACTAATTTTCGATGAGAAATGTCAAACAACAACAATCATCAGTGGTAGTTCGTTCATCGAGGCACTTGATCAATATTTAAAGAGAAGAACATTCAAATCATCAGTAGTGTCTTATTTGAAATTTGAATTCAAGTTTCAAATATGACATGTATGTAAATTCATTATTTCAATATACATTCACATTCTAGTTATCCCCCAGTATTTACTGAAAAGCAATTTCGAAAATTTTTACAAACATTTATTTCTCAATGGTTACTTGTACCATCTCTAAATCATCAAAAGCAATATCAACTATTACGTCAAAACATTACCGCAAGACTAACATCATAAAAAGCGAATCCCATAGAAACTAGAACACACGTAAATAAAGAAAAGGATTCAACACATATCGAACTATAAGAAAAACAAAATCATTCAACTGCATCGAAACCAACAGACGAAGTTACTACATCAAATAAGCTCATTATTTATTACACACATGAAAAACGTTTTTCATCCTTCAAACGAGACATGTATCATATGTATGAGCAAACATTCATCGAACATATATGCAACGATATCAAATTCATAGTTGAAAATCGAAATCGTCGCGCAAACACACATGAACTTATCAATAAACGGCCTAATAAATACTTATTAACGAATCACCACCACAAGACACCTATATGTTTCTATCATCCAGTTTTGATTAAGTCAATTTTCTTATCTTGTAGAAACAATACAAGAAACCCAACACAAACGAACTATAACTGGAAACACCTACAAATTGCACACGAATATGACATCCTTCTACTGTTTGTTCAAACAAAAACAAAACCAACAATTATTCTATATTTCAGATAAAAATATAGTCAAAACATACCAGATCCAATCATCTGCATTCAACAGCCTTCAATGATGTAAACTAGCGCGTCCAGTAGCAGAAGTCGAAACCGGTCATGGAAGCTTGTCTCAACACCCTCAAGATACTTACCGCCATCTTTACTACATAACCGATATTGACTTTGTTTATCTTCCTACTATTTCATCATTCGTCAAGCACTATCTATTGTAATTGCAACAACGAAGAACTTCGTATATGAGTAGATTTCATATTTATTGGCAAAAAAAGAAAACTTTTACATTTCATACACATTCTCAGAGTATTTTCACTTATTATAAGCATCTGATTATTTATATTCAATGAAAATGTCTCTCACACTTCAAAACTTACCAATCGAAATGGTCTACCGAATATTGGATCATTTAAATGGCAAAAGTTTATATCTATCCTTTATTAATGTGTGCCAACGTCTCAACCGAATCATTTATTCTTCCCAACGATACCAGGTAAATCATTACTTCTTCTTAGTTTCTCTAACAAAGTAAAGAAACACAATAATAGCGCCATAAAACAATAACTAACAGTTTACACGATGTATATGATTTCAAAGCAGACGATCAGTCATCGTAACTTCAAAATAATGCTTGAACTTTTCGAAGTATAAAACTTCACAAACCGACTGCAATTATCAATTATTTTGAAAACCAAAAGAAATAAATCCAATACTATTTTCTTTCCACACTAAACACCTTACTTTCCCCTCCTGATAAACAAAAGCTCTTGAATGTGACAACGTCTTTTTCAGTCTAAGTTTTTTTCTTCCCTTTTCCAAACGTTTAATAATATGTTATGCATTTACTACAAGTGTAGCTAACATATTCGTAAACCAACCGACTGGAAAAACAAATCATCTCAATTGACATCAAAAGCAAACAATTGATGTTATATTTGTGATGATACATCTGTTTCTCTCAAATGAACGACCCAATCGGTTATTTCGTGCAAAAAATATCTCGAAGCACCTTAGTATCCAGACCGAGCAATACACTAGACATCAAATAATTATTCTATTTAAGCCATTCGAGGAATAGGATGATGCACCAATCTTCAGCAATTGAATATACAATACAGCTCAACGTTTGAGTAACAGTCGTATAACTCAATAATCACAATTCATTCATCCGACATCAACAAATTGCCTAATAGTTCTCAAAAAAAGATACATCTTCTGAAACACATTCTCTACTCAGGACTCATCATGCACATCTATACTTACCAGAGACTCCTCCATATAGCTTGCACATTCACTCAGTACAATTACCGGTCAAATCAGAAGCGTTACTTTCTTGTCTAACTAATAACACAGATGTATACGCAGAGCCCCATCCTTTGTCCGAGTAGGCGACATTTCATCATCTTCTTCGTCATTCGCTCATTCGTGTCTCTTTCATACAGACACTCACTACACTCTACCTTAACGACAATCAAATCGGAGCTCAAGGTGCACAATATTTGGGTGAAGCATTGCGACACAATACAGTGAGATAATCACTCCTTCATGTTTTTACCATCATCCCAATCCTGTCTCTTTCATACAGACACTCACTACACTCTACCTTTACAACAATCAAATCGGAGCTCAAGGTGCAGAATGTTTGGGTGAAGTATTGAGATACAATACAGTGAGATAATCACTCCTTCATGTTTTTATCATCATCTCATTCCTCTCTCTTTTATACAGACACTCACTAGACTCTACCTTAACGACAATCAAATCGGAGCACAAGGTGCACAATATTTTGGTGAAGCATTGCGACACAATACAGTGAGATAATCACTCCTTCATGTTTTTATCATCATCTCATTCCTCTCTCTTTTATACAGACACTCACTAGACTCTACCTTAACGACAATCAAATCGGAGCACAAGGTGCACAATATTTTGGTGAAGCATTGCGACATAATACAGTGAGATAATCACTCCTTCATGTTTTTACCATCATCTCATTCCTGTGTCTTTCATACAGACACTCACTACACTCAACCTGTGGTACAATGAAATCGGAGCCCCAGGGGCACAATATTTGGGTGAAGCATTGCGACATAATACAGTGAGATAATCACTCCTTCATGTTTTTACCATCATCTCATTCCTGTCTCCTTCATACAGACACTCACTACACTCAGCCTGTCGTACAATGAAATCGGAGCCCCAGGGGCACAATATTTGGGTGAAGCATTGCGACACAATACAGTGAGATAATCACTCCTTCATGTTTTTACCATCATCTCATTCCTGTCTCCTTCATACAGACACTCACTACACTCAGCCTGTCGTACAATGAAATCGGAGCCCCAGGGGCACAATATTTGGGTGAAGCATTGCGACACAATACAGTGAGATAATCACTCCTTCATGTTTTTACCATCATCTCATTCCTGTCTCCTTCATACAGACACTCACTACACTCTACCTTAACGACAATCAAATCGGAGCTCAAGGTGCACAATATTTGGGTGAAGCATTGCGACACAATACAGTGAGATAATCACTCCTTCATGTTTTTATCATCATCTCATTCCTCTCTCTTTTATACAGACACTCACTACACTCTACCTTAACGACAATCAAATCGGAGCTCAAGGTGCACAATATTTGGGTGAAGCATTGAGACATAATACAGTGAGATAATCACTCCTTCATCTTTTTACCATCATCTCATTCCTGTCTCTTTTATACAGACACTCACTAAACTCGACCTAGCGGAGAATGAAATCCGAGATCAAGGTGCACAATATTTGGGTGAAGCATTGCGACACAATACAGTGGGATCATCACTCCTTCATGTTTTTACCATCAACTCATTCCTATCTCTTTCATACAGACACTCACTACATTCGACCTGCGCTACAATCAAATCGGAGCTCAAGGTGCACAGTATTTCGGGCGCCTGAAGAAGACAAACAGCCATCTCACAGTGTTGTGGTGATTCAAGTGTAGATTTCAATTTTCTGGTTTAAGATCGATTACGAATTGGTGGAACTTGAGGGATATTCATAATTATGCTCTTTTGTGCGTTTGTTGCATTTCATCGTAATAAATGACAATATTAATATTTTGGGTACAGATTGCTTGATTAATTCGAAATTTTTTTTGACAGTTACATTCACTTTGATTGCATGAAATGAAAACGGCTTGTAGTTGTCATTTTGTCTATTTACTTTATTCATTGAGTTTTGAAGAAAAGTGTATTTCTGTGAAATTTGATTGAAATTGTACTTTAGAGATAGTGAACGTATCGTAGATGGACGATATCTAGTGTGTAGGAAGTGGGATATGAAAATGTTTGCACATGATGTATTATTTAAGGTTTTGATTTGTTATCCGAATTATTAGATTCGAATTTGAGAAAATGTATGGTTAACGCGTAGAAAGTTCTTAAAACTGAGAAAATATTGAGATTTCAGTGTTTGAGCACGAAACACTCGTGAGAATAGATCGAAGTGTCGATAAAAAAAATAAATACTTTTAATACCACTATTATGGCTATTATTCCGATGTATTTGAATTCACACTCGTATTTTGCGTTGAAGTTTAAACAGCTGGTGAGCGCAATCGCTTCAGGATTAAAAATGTGAAACAGGAACTGATTGGGAAGTTTGAAAAATACTAATTAAGACGGAATTTCAAATTGATGTGTAGAACTAATTGATTTTGTGAGTATGTTAATCGAATGTTGACTGTAAATGAAAATTAAGTTATAAAATAGGTTTAGATCACTGAAATAGATACATTAGTTATCAAATTATGTCTGTAATGTTGGTAATTCAGGAATGCTAGTAACACCTGTAATAGCAGTTCGGTTTCTGATATTACCTATATCTTTTATGTGAGTGACGTCTGTGAGAAGGGGATCCAAATTTTTTACCATTATACTTTTACACTCTCTTTCTGTTCGTATTTCACAAAATCTTGGTTTAAACATGTCATATTAGCTTCACGACTGATCTTTTGAGCCTGCAGCTGATAAACCCCCTCCCGAAATAGAAGACCTCCATATATTAGAAGACCCTACTAAAATTCATGATGTATTAGTCGTATTAGAAGACCTGGATCACCATTACGATTCAAAAATCAACTTCTTCGATTTTTTCTCTATGATGAAAAATCAAGTTTTCTGTTGTCTACAGGTGTTTTTTCTTGTCGGTGTTTGATTCAGATGAATCGAAATATCTAAAGATGAGAAGAAAT
>Ga0209915_1003282_pt1 | contig 14150 bp, 18 predicted proteins | sample ThiBiot_750_plan_FD_183952 | JGI IMG/M metagenome (GOLD analysis project Ga0209915, IMG submission 183952) | Wastewater bioreactor microbial communities from Cape Town, South Africa - Thiocy_cont_750_plan (SPAdes) | ecosystem: Engineered > Bioreactor > Thiocyanate-remediating > Anaerobic-Aerobic... | reverse complement strand
CCCGCCGTATTCTGCGAAGTCACCGCGTTGTTGCCGTAGCCGACCTGAACGGTGCCGGACTGGTTCGTGCCGCCAGACGCGCCGCTGTTCTGCCCGGTGGTCGCGCCGTTCGTGGCGCCGATCTGCAGCGTACCCTGGCTGTTGTTGCCGCCGGTCTGACCGACGACCGAACCGTTCTGATAGCCGAACTGTGCGGTGCCTGAGGCGTTCTTCTTGCTGCCGGTCGCGCCGGCCTGCGAGGTGGTGGCGTAATTCTTGACACCGACCTGCAGCGTGCCTTGACGGTTGTTACCGCCGGTCTGCCCGGCCAGAGCGGTGTTCTTGGCGCCGATTTGAATGATGGCCGACTCGTTCAGGTTGCCGCCGCTCGCGGGACCTTCCTGCGAAGTCACGGCGTTATTTCCATGACCGGCCTGAATGGTTGCTTGCCTGTTGTTGCCGGCGGTCTGGCCGACGGTTGCGCCATTACCGACGCCGATCTGACCAATGAAAGATTCATTGCTCGCTGCAGAGGCGAGCGACGTTGTCGCCATCAAGAATGCGAAGATTGTTAAATGCTTCATTGCTGAAATCCCCTGTTGTCCAAAGCGGGCACGGCGACCATCGCCAGCCTCACGCAAATTTAACTACTTATTAAGCAATATGTGAAGCTCAATCTAATGGGATTTAAATTTTAATTAGAATCGCAGGCCTGGCGTGATGGAAAGTTGATTTAGAAGTCGACAAATGCCGGATGGGGGCTCCGTCGAAAACATCCTTCGTCGCTCAGGCGCGAAAATCCGCGATATAAATATCGACAAGCGGCGCTCTATCGCCGAGAGAGAAGTAATAAAATCTGAAGCCTCAAGGGCCGACGCAGGCTTGTAAAGGCGCGGCCTCCGATTCGGACCGGAGCAGGCAACGGCCCGTCATGCTTCGATTTAAAGGAGGCGACCGCGTTGATGAGCGGTTGGTCGCAGACTTTGTCGCCATCGCGCGAGTGCCCCCAATCCAAAACAGAATGGGCTTTCCGTGTCGATGTCGTGCGGCGCGAAAAGGCCCGAGGATAAAGCCGATCGAAATTCATTTGAGCCGGCGTGGGGGAATGCCGCCAAGCGACTCCGCAATCGTGGGAGCAACGCCGGTTGGTCGCGTTACTCGCGAGCCAAATGGCGGTTACCCGCTGTTAAAGCGGTTCTGATGATATGGCGCCATGGAGTTGAGAGGACCAACATGCAGGCCATTCTTATCGCAGTTTTTTCAACTTTGATGGCGAGCGCAGGATTTGCGAGCGAGGCGTTCGTCTCGCAAATGGCCGGCAAGCGCGCTGACGCTGGCGCGACGTCCTTGCATAACGGCGCAGCGGCTGTGCTCCCGCTGAGAGTTGCTCTGCCTTTGGCGCCGAGCGCGGTGAAGTCCATGGCGACCGCGACGTCCGGCCCGATGAACACGTCTTATTTGAGCCAGGTCGGCACGAACAACGCGACGACACTCAGTCAGACCGGAGGATACAATCTTTCGGTTACCATGCAGACCGGGTCCGGCAACCGAGCCATCGTGATCCAACGCCGCTGACTGCTGGAGGCGTTTGTCCGAAGTCGCGCCTCAGGTCTTGCCGGGCAAGACCTGCAATGATCCCAAATGAAGTTCGCCGGGACCGTTGTTGATGACGGCTCTGATGTGGATCAGGCCTGGCGCGGATAGCTCGAGCGGCTCAAAAACAAGGCTGGCGGCGACGACGATGAAGGGAGGAGGGGTCCCGTCCTTGGGAAGATTGTCGATGAGGCGCCGCTGATCCTCCAGTCCCGGCACCGCAATCGGCTCTTCCGCGATCGGAACGCTCTCGCCGGGCAGGTAGCATCGCGCAACCACGGACGTATACGGCTGGGTTGCAGGTGAAAAAATATGAAAATGCGTGCATAGTTTGGGAAGGACGATCGGGTATTTTTGCGCCGTAAACATCACGGCATTATAACAGCCTATAAAGCTAAGCTTGCCTCCCGCTTCATTGCAAATGTCATCACAAAAAATGGTATAGCCGTATCTTTCCATCATGCCGATTTCGCTCGATGCTCGGCCGATTCGCTGCGATCGGAGTTGGCCGGCACCGGCGCGGTTGGGCTTCGAACGCCGTTAAGAACCTTAATCGGGGCGGATTCCACCGTCGACGTGGCGCTTGACTGATTTTTTCCGGGTCCGACATCCGGCTTTTTGAGCTCGAGCGCGATCTCCAAATCCATCGCCCAAGCCAGGTCCGCCAGGGAACGAAGGGTCAAGTTGGCTTCCCCTGAAAGTTGACGGTTGATGAGGGAGCGGTGAACTTCGAGCTTGTTCGCGAGACTCTGCTGTGAAAATCGCGACTCCTTCTTTCGTTCGGCCAAAGCTCGCAGCAGTTCACTTTGAACGCGCGAGATGAAACGTCCGGCGTTGCGGGCGCGTGAGCCGATGTCAAAGTGAAATGACGTCACTCGGGTCTACTCCTTGCACACAAAAGGTATCGTCCAAATTTAATTCACGTCGAAATCGGCGGATTGCAATTCGATATCCACGGTAGAGGTTGTGATCCTTGACTTCATCCGCCCAGTTGCCAAAGACGCAAACGAAACAATCCTTTTGTAAAAACCATCCGAAAATGCGGATATCCGGCGTTTTTAATTCCCATACGGCGTTCTTTTCGGAGCGAATAAATCTGAACTGTCGCATATGTACGAGCGGGAAGCCGCTCAGAAAGTTGTAGAATAACTGGTCGATCTGCTCCGTCGGTGTTGCTTCTCCCAATCTGTTGCTCGGTTGAGCCCCGGCAAGAACACTATTAAGCCAACTGATGAAGTCCGGTGTGCCGTAGAGCAGACGCATGGGCTGCTCGCGCAATCCCATTTCCACATCAATTCGTACAATAACGTTGGCTTCAACGAGATGTTCGAAGGTTGACATTTAAATCTGCAATCGCCTCAGAGTCAAAGAGTCTATCTGGTGGAACCGGCCGGACGCGTCGATGTGACTAACAACATCCAACAGGACGTACCCTATACCGAACCGCCGGCATTCGGGAGACGGTGCGACGTCAGGCTTGTGTGCATCTGGCCGGCGGCTTTTGATAAGCGCAAAACCGGGCCGGCCAGTCTGCCTGCCGTTCTTCACGGAATGTCGTTTCCGGAGCGCCCTCTGCACGATCTTTCGGCCGGCCGTTCGGTTAATTTCACCTGTGGTTTGGTTTGGGCGACGCTCACAAGTCGGCAGCGGGCCGAGCGATGGGGACTAAATGCGCTCTGAGCGTTCGCGATGAGTGCCGTGTGCTCCAGAGCATTGACCGAAGCCATATCTAACCATTCCTTCCATTCTTTCGAAGTTATAAAATTGCGAGGTAAAAAGGCGATGCGCTTTGAAGAAGGGTGTCGACTGTTGCAGACGGGCTATAGTTAAAGGGGCGAAGCTCTGCTAATTGTTATGGCGTAAAGGATGTTTCTAGTTAATTCGTTTGGCGATGCACGTTTTGATTTAATATGCTGGATGCCCGAATGCAGAAAGTGCACTGTCTGACGGATCGTCGTGGCGTAGTCGGTTTTAGAGAGGGTGTTTTTCATGCGTATATCCAGATTTGCATTTGCTTGCTGCCTGGGGCTTGCGGCCTCCGCGACGCCTGCCCTTGCGACCGAGCAGGTATATAGACCCGTCAGCCCCACGTTTGGCGGCAATCCTCTGAACGGAAATTTCCTTCTGTCCACCGCACAGAACCAGGGTTCGGGTACCAAATCCGGAGCCCAACAACAGAGTCCGGATTTGTCCGGGCTGACTTCTGCCCTGAGCAATATCGGCAACAGCAGCAGTTCGGCGCCGATCGTCGTGATCGGAAATGGCACGTCGGGCATCCCTGCCAATCCTTAACGAGACCGAGTGCCGGTTGGTGGGAGGCTTCCGTTCGCGTTGCTTGAGCGGGAAGTGGTTGAGTCGGAGGGGCGTCATGTCGTTTCACATTCGCTGGAGCTTTGTTCCGCTGTGTGCGCTGCTTGTTGGTGGGTGTGCGCTCACCGGGACAGCCAAGGATCCATTGACAGATCCGGCGCGTATGGTGGCAGCGACGAAAACAGGTCTGGTGCTGGACACCTTGCCGCCGCCGAAGCGTAAGTTGGATGTATCCGTCTACAACTTTCCCGATCTGACCGGCCAAAATAAATCAAACGATAACTTTGCCGAGTTTTCCCGCGCGGTGACGCAGGGAGGCAGTTCGATCCTCACCGATGTATTGTTGAAGGCGGGGCGCGGCGCATGGTTCGATGTCGCGGAGCGCGCCGATCTTCAGCCGCTTTTGCAAGAACGGCAGATTATCCAGAACACGCGAACGGCGCTAATGGGAAAGCGAGCGCAGAGCCTTCCACCGCTGCATTTCGCGGGCGTCCTGTTGGATGGCGGTGTCGTTGGATATGATACCAATGAGACGACTGGGGGCATCGGCGCGAACTATCTTGGAGTTGGTCCCAACGTTCAGTACCGTCAGGACATCGTTACGATCGCCTTGCGAGCCGTCAGTGTTCAGACGGGACGAGTGCTCGCATCCGTGACGACGACCAAAACGATCTACTCGCTTAACGTCGGAGTCACCGGCTTTCTCTTCGCCGCTGTTGACGAGTTGTTGCAGGCCGATGTTGGCGTGAGCAAGAACTCCCCTGCAACCTTGGCTGTTCGTGAGGCAATTCAATTGGCCGTATACTCGCTCATATTTGAAGGCGTCAAGAATGGCCTTTGGGAATTCGCAGATCCGAATGCAGGTGCGGCGTTCATGCGTGAGTTGGACAAACATCAGAAAGCCGTCGCGCCGATACCGGTGGCGGCAGCTACTCCAAGCGTCGTAAAGTAAGCGCTCGTATCGACATCCGAAGTCAAACTGTTCAACCCGTCACTGTCGATACTGCACAGCGGAAGCGGGCGCGATGGCGTAACATCCTCTCACGTGCTTTCACCCGCCGCGCGGCTTTTTCCAGGTTGCGACCCCGGGTACGCGAATCCTATGGCATCAACCGGGTGTGCGCAGCCGAAAGTTGCCGCACGACAATAGTGGCCGGCACGAGCCGCAGCCAAGCGATTTCGTCAAGGATGGTGTCGTCGATATCGTGTTCCGGCCACAAGCCCAACGTTGTCCACTTACGATTTGCCAGGCTCGAGGGCCGCGTATTCTTAAACGCTGGCTGCTATGTTGCGTGCACCGGTCGTCACCTCATTGCGTCGGCAGTACGCCGCGTCACGCTTTGTCTCTGAGCCGATGGGATCGGCTTACGGGATCGGGTTATCGGCTTACGGGACGTGCTTGCTGAGTCGCACTGTAGCAAGCGGGCGAGGAGGCGTTTTGTTGGTTGCACGTTGCGGGTGTTGAAGGGCTGTTTGTCGTAGTAGCTGCGCCTTCGGGGGCGCCCGTCAAAGAGCTGGGCGCCTTCGCCCCTTGGGGTTTCTTTTCGGGCTTGGGAGTCCCGATCGCCGCGGCTCCAGGAGGCAAACGACCGTGTGCCTGATTAACGTGTACTTCGGATGCTTGGCATGAAAGCAATCCTGCTGGCGGGAACATTAAAGAACTGCAACTCAGCAAAACAGTGAATGCGTAGTGACGCATCTGTTCGACCCCATCGTTGCCGCATTCCCTGGAAATTCACTCAGAACGGCATTTCGGTTTCGTCGGAGAACCGCCTCGGACAACCGCAGCAACTGTGCGCTCAAGCTGCCATTTTGTGGCCGATACTCGCCTTCTCCAATGAAGTCTCAAGGCAAATTCCAATCAAGGGAGAAGAATTTAGCGGCATCACATCGCGCGCTCCCGCTGTCATCCATCCGAGAAGAAAACTCAGGGATCAGCTAGCCAATGATTCTCCGCTGATCGCTTCAAATGGTCGATATCCATCCTGAGCGCAGACGGGCTTGCTCTGTAGCGATGTCACCCTTCTCTCCGCGAGGCGCACTTGCTGACGAAGGAGTTTCAAGGCACTCAGTTGATCACGCAGAATTTGATGCCGTCGAAACAAATCATCGGAGCTGCGCATTTTGACCACCCTAAGCCGACTCGAAATTATTTAAATTTACGTTAACGCTCTCGGATAAGATTGGCGCAAATTTGCCGTTTTTTAAAGAGAAATAGTGTCTACTTTTAAGTGAACACGTAGCGCCGCATGACCGATGGGGACGATATCTTCTAAATTCCTTCAAAGTGACATTCGATAGATTTTGAAGTGCAAATTTATAGAAGCAATTCATTCACCGTGTCGATCGGCTATGGGGTGGCGTCGTTGGATAACCGATATCTAGACAGCTCCAGAATGAGCGAATCGCTTAAATTGAATCGTCATCCACTAACGGCGATTTGATGGGCTTTAGTGGGAGGCGGGTTTCCTCCATTGACTACTCCGTTAAGGCAACCGAGACAGGCCGGACTGATGAAGCGCGATGAATTGCAAAATATGTCCACGGAAGAGTTGTGGAATTTGCATGAAAAGATCGTCGCCGAACTGAGCAGCAAGATGGTCTCGGAGCGCGATATGCTGGAAGATCGGTTGCGTCAGTTGAAAACTGCGAGTAGCGACATAAAAGGTGAAAAACGTGCCTATCCCAAAGTCCTTCCAAAATATAGAAATCCCAAAAATCGGGAAGAAACTTGGGCGGGCCGAGGAAAACAACCACGTTGGCTCTCGGCCCAGCTTCGGTCCGGCAGAAAACTGGCAGATTTTTTGATACGGTGAGTATGTTCAGTGTAACATGGGCGACGGCTGCGGTCTCAGAATCAAACCCATCAAGCTGTCTCTCCGAGCCCTATGGTTCCTCGCCGCTGCGGGATAGTTTGGGTGCTCCGGGTCGGAAATGCCGACGTGCGCTTCTTCGGCAACAATGCTGGCATCAAGCAACTCGATAAGAGATTGCAAGTCGTGACAGAGTGTTTCGGCCCGTTCCAAGATATGCTCGTGTCGAGCTGCTGTTGCTTCAAAATAATACGCATTACGCATGATTGCCTCAATTTGACGATATCCAATTAACAATCGGAAATTAGAGCAAGATGAGTGCCAGCCGCCGCGTATGGTTATTCCCGGGGAGGTAAACGAGATTGAAGTGAGCTTGGCGAGGAAGACGAGCCAAGAGTCTTCCCGGCGTCTGGCGTAACGAGTGCCCCTCGAGTTCTTTCCTGGATGGCGGCTATATGGTGATCTGGGGGGCAACCGATTGCACCGTCGCCATCGTACGCGGTTGCCTACGGAGTTGGGCTACATCACTGGAATGACTGGCTGCTCGAATTGGCTGAGGAATGGCTTCGCGGCCCGAGTGTGTCGTCCATATCGCGCCAGGACGAAGGGCAAGGTTGGGCGGTTTAATTGCTCAGGGCAGCTTCCTGATGCCGCTGGCGGCGCGCTGTTTGCAGGACAGATAAAGTGCGTCAGGAGGTCGTCGGCGACAAATGGAGATTTGCGACCTCGGCAAGGAGCAGTCACATTGACGTTCGGTACAGGCTAGGCCTTGCCTCGGCCCACGCCGTCATAAAAGAAGCCGAGGTCCGCCATTTCGTCGGGCCGGTAAATGTTGCGCAAGTCGATCACGACGGGTTGCTTCATGATCTGCTTCAGTCGCGGCAAATCAAGCGCGCGGAACTGAACCCATTCGGTCACGATCACCAGCGCATCGGCGCCTTCCGCACAGGAATAGGCGTCGTTCGAATAGTCGATATCGGCAAGCTCGCGCTGCGCCTCCTTCATGCTCGCGGGATCGAAGGCGCGAACTTTAGCACCCATGTCGAGCAAGCCGGTGATCAACGGGATCGAGGGCGCTTCGCGCATGTCGTCGGTATCGGGTTTGAATGCCAGACCGAGTACGGCGATGGTTTTGCCCCGCATATTGCCGCCCAGCGCATTGGCGACCTTGCGCGCCATCGCGCGCTTGCGATTTTCGTTGACGGTGACGACGGATTCTACGATCCGGAGTTGCGTGCCGTTGTCCTCGGCGATTTTGACCAGCGCCCGGGTATCCTTTGGAAAACACGAGCCCCCGTAGCCCGGACCGGCGTGCAAAAACTTGGTGCCGATCCGGTTGTCGAGACCGATGCCGCGCGCGATCTCCTGAATATCGGCGCCGACCTTCTCGGACAGATCGGCAATCTCATTGATGAAGGAGATCTTCGTCGCGAGAAAAGCGTTGGCCGCATATTTAATCAACTCGGCGGTACGGCGCGTGGTAAACATCAGGGGGGCTCGGTTTAGCGACAGCGGTCGATAAATGTCGCTCAAAAGCTTGCGCGCGCGGGGGTCTGAGGTACCGACGACGATGCGATCGGGAAACTTGAAATCGCGGATCGCAGCGCCTTCCCGCAAAAATTCGGGATTTGAGGCGACTGTAACGTCTGCCGACGGATTGACCTCGCGAACTAGGCGCTCCACCTCATCACCGGTGCCGACGGGCACGGTGGACTTGGTGATGACCACCGTAAAACGCCGGACTGCGGCGGCGATGGCACGTGCAGCGGCGTAAACATAGCTGAGGTCTGCGTGACCGTCGCCACGCCGCGACGGTGTTCCGACTGCGATAAATACCGCATCCGCTTCTGCAACCGTCGCCGCCAAGTCCGTGGTAAATGAAAGCCGTTGCTCCTTGACATTGGCCGCCACCAGTTCATCGAGACCAGGCTCGAAGATGGGGATTTCGCCGCGGTGAAGCGCGGCGATTTTGTTCGCGTCGTGATCGACTCCGGTTACCTGATGCCCGAAATCGGCGAAACACGCCCCGGAAACCAGACCCACATAACCCGTGCCGATCATGGCGATGCGCATGGAACGCCCCTGAATTTATGAACGCTTAAGGTGAGACCGCCGCAAGACGATGAGTGCCGCCGGCAGCAATGTCCGGTAGCAAAACGCCAAGATTTTTTCCATACGCTTCGTGAAGTCTGCACATTGATCCATTGGCATTGTCGGCGGTTAGATTTGAAACGAAGGCTCAATGGCGAACATGGCTTCAATGCTGAGCGGAGAAGAGCCTCCGGCGCGCCAGCTTGCGTCGGCCGCTTCGGCTGTCCGTCATGACGAAGGATGATTGATTTCTGACCAGAAGATTGTCTTGGTGCAATGGATCTTAAGTACTTGAACCGATGATCCGTCAATGGAAACCGTTATTTTTTGTCACGCACATTCATTCGTCGCCCGCATCTATCGGATCATCGTCAAGAGGGCTTTCTTTCTGTTCTCGAAGAGAAGACTTCCATATCCATATCGGGACTTGAACCGAATGGTGATTAACGTGGGAGATTGAAGAAGTCCTGTATAGTGCTTTGGAAAATGATCATGGCTCCAGTTGCGACCAGCGTAATTAGGGATATGGCGACCACGAAAATTTTCGACGGTACCCGGGCGGCTCGCTCTTTCAAGGCCGCAACCGCTCCGTCCAACGTTGCAATGCCGCTTCGAATATAGCGCAGATCAATTTTAATTGCAGATAGATGAGATTCAGTACTTTCGACGTCTCTTTTCAGGTTCATGGTTGAGGCCGAATCCGATTTCTCTGCCGCAGGCGGTGGGGGCGACAGGTTGCTGTCCAGCAGTTCGGCAACTCTGCGGCTCAAGAAAGTTAGATCAACACTTTCACTCATGATTCATTTCTCGATTGACTTTGTACGTCAACGAACCTTCTGACCTCGCCGAGGACGCTTTTTGTCGCTAGTTCGGACGTCGCCAAAGCGACATCGATCGATGCTTTGCTTTCGTTTGGCAGATCGACGCCGAGGCGCACCGTCTGAACGGCATGAAGCAAATTCTGGATGGCTTCGACAAGATCGAGAACCATCGACACTAGTTCCGCATCAGATTTGAATCGCGTTTCCATTCGAGTGATTGACTGTGTGCTCTCGGGCTCTTGGTTCCGGACAAGTCGAAAAGTCACAGGCGTCATCGCCCGCTGCAACTCTTCGAGTATAGACGGCAACCATATGAGTGCAATGGACGCTGAATCCTCGATCCGCGCCGTTTCGGCGAAACCATTAGCGGCGATCGGCTCGATGCCGAGTTAAGCGCGCTGCGTCGTCCTGCCGCTAGGGTTCTAAAATGAGACACAATGCCATTTCCGCAGTGAATTGGAAAAGAATCCTAGCCCGAGCCGCCGGTGAAGACGGAAGGATGTGCAACTCTGGCAACTTCCGCAGTGAAGGACGGCGAAGACCGTTCCGATGTTTATCGGATCGAGGAACTCTTTTGTAGTAAATTGTATTGAATTATGGTTTTAATATATTAACATCTCGAATGTTTAAATGGGTCTGGAGGGCTCGGCGAGGGGGCGAACTTCGGATGGACGCACGTGCGCAGGCCGGTTGGAACCGGTCAATTTCAAGCTGAGACCGGGGGGGCGGACTTTTCAACTCTGCATATGTTGGGGGATGACAGAAGCCTCGTATGGTTTTGATTTCGCGTGAGCGGGTTGATGGGCTTCGAAAGAAGTGTTTGGACCAATTTTGGCCATGCTGCGGGCTGCATGGGGGCTTCTTAAAGGCGGCAAATTTCAAATTGAAGCGAAGTAGAGGTTTTGTTCAGGGAAGTGCTCTTTGAAGCAGCCAGCGTCGATAGTATCAGCGCAGCCGGATTGTAGGCGCAGCTTTGCATGGTCCGGTTGGTTGCCAACCGAACCGTAGTGATATAAGCGGCCTGCCTAACGCTTTCGTATGGCCGGTCCCCGAAGTAAGACTGCCCCGATGGAGTGAATGGAACGAAAGAAGGGGGACGACTGGGGTCCCTAATGTAGCGTCTTATTCTTTGAGCGAGCTAAAATGAAGAACACGGATCTGCAAGCAATGTCTGTCGACGAGTTGTGGGATTTGCACGAAGCGGTCGTAGCCGAACTCGGTCAAAAGATGGCTGCAGAGCGAGCGCTGTTGGAAGCAAGGTTGCGTCAACTTGGAGCAGTAACGGGTAACGATTCGCCTGCGCGGACAAAGCGCCCGTATCCGAAGGTCGTTCCAAAATACAGAAATCCGAAAAATCAAAATGAGACCTGGGCCGGGCGCGGAAAGCAACCGCGGTGGCTTCTCGCTCAACTCCGACGTGGGAAAAAATTGAACGACTTTCTAATCATGCACGAACGTGAATAGCCAAGCGCTACCGCCAAACTTGAGATTAAAATCTAAAGCTTCGACACCACGAGGGCATCGTGGTGACCGAGTTGCAGAATTGGATTTTCGGTCGCCGTTCCTCTTCCGACGACCGGATTCGCACGAATTGTGGCGGAACGTTAAGGCGGGCACCATGCCGACGCCAGGCACCGTCATCAATCTCGTCCGACTTTGCCAAGTGGCGGACATCATCGTCGTATCTGCTTTGCTGTTAGGGTCGGCAATCTCCGTCCGAGAAGTTGAGATTCCCTCATCCTTACCATTGGACCTGCGGGCGATTCCACGTGCCGCAAATCAATTCATATCGGCGTTGGACGCCGGAGCGGGTTCGAATGTTAATCGATCTGATGCAACCCGGATAAATGGCCAGATCGTAGTGAAACGGACGCGTTTCGAACGAGCCGCGCAAAGAGCAAAGATACGCCAAATGCGGCCCACAAGGAGTCAGGGGGTAAGGACGAGCGTCGGCCGACGAAGAAACCCCCAGACCGAAAAAGACGGACGTGAGTGCCAGCAAAAACGCCTTAGTAGCAATGGACATTGGCCTTCTCCAGAGTGCGCGCCGGAATACAGAAGGAAACTAGCCTGAACGCGAGACGCGACAAAGTCGCAACGATTTGCAAACCTCCACAAGCCGACTTCCGCCTCCGAAAACACGTGGTTTCGCGGAGTAATCGGGTCTCGTGCACACGCCGTCACGTAGGCAATTTTGTGGCAAAAATGCAACGCTCGTCAAGCAAAAGGGACACTTCCGTGGCTATTCTCTATCCACTTAATGATTCGCTGGATAGGAATTGTACCCAGTTTAATGAATTTGGCGATTGGCAGGTTTCGAGGCAGAGATGGCGCCTCTTTTGAAGGTTTTCAGGAGATCATTCGATCGGCGCCCGTCGCTCCTCTCGTTCGCTGGCAAGAGAGACGCATGTTAATGTTAAATCGTCTTTACTCTGGGATTGTATTGTCGGCGGCCGTCGCCTTTTTGCCGGGATGTTCCGTCCTTCCCGGTACGGGGCCGAATAGTGCTGCAATCGACCAATTTCCATCGGCTGCAGTGCGGTCGAACACGGCGCTTCCGTACGCCTTGGTTGACATCTCTGCGGACACGATTGGCTTCCTGTCGCAGCCTAACCTTGTAACGTTTCAGGGAGCGTTTCCCGATAAGCGTCCTCGGCCATATCAGGTAGTCGGCATCGGCGACGTACTGAATGTGTCAATTTTTGAAGCTGGGCCCGGTGGACTATTCACGCCGGCGACGACGGCCGGCGCGAGGCCTGGAAACTTTGTTAGTTTGCCGGCTCAGGCCGTCGATCAGAAGGGCACAATCACAGTTCCCTACGCGGGCGAAATTAAAGCCGGCGGTCGGACCTTGCCGCAAATTCAGAAATCGATCGTTGACCGCTTGAGCAATCGGGCGATTGAGCCGCAGGTGGTCGTCAGCGTGAATGCGCAGCACTCGAACGTCGTGAGCGTTTTGGGGGATGTGAACACGCCGGGCGTACTGCCTCTGAATAGTGTTGGCGAAAGGCTGCTGGCGCTTATTGCGCGTGCCGGTGGACCGAAGTTTGAAGCTATTGAAAGCTACGTGATACTTCAACGTGATGGAAAACGTGTGAAGGTGCTGCTTAGCCGCGTGGTCCATGATCCCCGCGAAAACATCTATATTCGGCCCAATGATGTCGTTTTCATCACTCACGAAGCGCCGACGTTCACCGCTCTCGGCGCGCTGAATCAAAACGTCTTTGGTTTCAATTCCGAGATTTCGTTCACAACCGAGACGCTCACGCTCGCGCAAGCGATCGGAAAATCCGGCGGTCTCAATGACCTGCAGTCTGATCCTGCCCAAGTCTTTGTGTTTCGATACGAAGATCGTCGTTTCCTGGAGAAACTGGGTCTCGACACCAAACGCTTCGTCTACGACAGAATTCCAACGATTTACCGCCTGAACCTGCGAGATCCGTCGGGTATGCTCTTGGCTGCCGGCTTCCAGATGCGCAGCAAGGACGTGATGTATGTCGCCAATTCGGCTGTGGTGGATTACTACAAGCTGCTGACACTGATCAACAATACGGCATCTACGGTGTCTTCCACCGCCAATGCGGTAACCGGCGTAAACGCGGCGGCGAAGACGAAGTGGTAGAGTGGCGTCAGCGCCGCTCCGCAGAGGCTGCCCGAGTGTTTCCGTTTCTGCGGCCGAAGGCAGTGGGGCGCTGGTTCTGGCGGATCGGGGCCGCAGGTTGGATCGTCTTGTTGTTTGCAGGAATGCGCGCTCGAACGCGGGCATCGATCTCCAGCGCTGCTTAGGGTAAGGGGCGTGCTCTATGCACGCCCGGCGGTTCGTAAGTCACTCCAGCTTTGATCGATTGCTCCAGTCGGGGAGTGGTATTTCGTGCGGCGACGGCCCGTTGCGCCCGCGGCGCGCTTTCGCGCGCCAAGTCCATACTTCCGACGTCAACTTCAAACCTCTTTGTTGTGATCTATTACCGCATCGGTGCTGATCACTGATATCATGTCTTGCTGAATGGCCAGACATGTCAGGCAATTGCTGGCAAATGCCCTGGTATCGATGTTGATCCGATTGGGACGAACATCGACCTCCCGAACCGGAGTGTGTCCGTGAACGACGATCTTTCCGAAGTCGTTGGTGCACGAGAGGAACTCCTCGCGTACCCACAATAAGTCCTTTTCTTTTTGTTGCGAGAGATCGACGTTCGGTTTCGCGCCGGCATGGGTGAAAAAGAAATCGCCGCACGTGAAGGAAAGCTGCAAGTCCTGCAAAAAGCGTAGATGGGAACGCGGCAAGCGATCCCGGAGCGATTTCTGCAGTTTATCGACGTCCCCCCTCATTGCATCGGGAGCGACGTCGTAGGACATTATCGTTTTGAGACCACCAAGCCGTATCCATATTTCGAAGAGGCCGGCATCTTCAAGACACCTGAGCATTATCTGCTCATGGTTGCCTTTCAGGAAGATGCATCTGCTTATTTCGCTCCGGGCGATCAAACGACTTATGGTCTCTCGTGAGGATGCGCCGCGATCAATATAATCGCCCAGAAACACG
>Ga0209915_1003277_pt1 | contig 14189 bp, 18 predicted proteins | sample ThiBiot_750_plan_FD_183952 | JGI IMG/M metagenome (GOLD analysis project Ga0209915, IMG submission 183952) | Wastewater bioreactor microbial communities from Cape Town, South Africa - Thiocy_cont_750_plan (SPAdes) | ecosystem: Engineered > Bioreactor > Thiocyanate-remediating > Anaerobic-Aerobic... | reverse complement strand
GTACTCTTTTAATCTCTAAACCATTCCAATCCATTGAATGGCTTATGATTCATTAAAATTCTTGATTGGTTTCCGACGTACCACCACCACCACCACCACTACACACATTCAACTGTAAAAAAAAGACGGCTTAAAAATAAATAAGAAACGAGAGAAGAGAAAAAAACAGAACAAAATAACAGAAAGAAAAAGAGGTCGACTCCCGGCAACGTATATAACTTTCAAGATGGAATTGTCATACAACGTCTAATCTTTCGATAACACCTTTGCCATTGTCGTCGTCAAGAATACATCAATTTTATAAGTAGTACAATCGTAAGCCATCGTCTCGATTACAAACGTCAATATATCGTATAATTTTACTATTTAATTCACAGAAGTACGAGACTTTATTCGATGGATACGCAAAGAAGATATACAGGTGGCGGACCTATTTTACCCGATCTACCACGATCGTAAACGAACTAATTCATTAAATTATCAAAATTCATTTGTATGTTTTTTTTTCTTCAGGCCACAACCAATAAACATACCAACTCCATCAGCATCATCATCTCAACTTATACCTGTCGATGGACGTTATCCACCGCCAACATTACCACCAATTAATGCACAATCATTACCAAATCCACCAATGTTTCCACTACGAAGTGGTACTCAACCACAAATGTAACGTTCACTTTCAAATTTTTGTTTTATGTTTTTTTTTTGAATTTATTGATTCAGGTTTGATGATACATTAAATCAATCGTTATACAAAGTCAAACAATTAGAAAGTCGTTTACAAATGACTGAAATATCTAATCGAGCTCTACTCGAAGAAGTTATTCGTTTACAAACAGAACTATTCAATGCTGTAAACTATTCTCTCTCGAAAGTTAAAATCGAACTATTTTCATATTTTATTTAGATTCGTCAAAGTCAAAATGTTCTTCAAGAAGAACGTTTATCACGTCAACAAATTGAAAATAATATTCGTATACAAAATGATGTCATTCTTCAATTAACAGCTCGTATTAAACGAAATGAAGACACCTTCATCGACGAACATCAATCATCGTTAAATGCCAATGCTAATGTTCGTGGTCTTGAACAGCAAATCGTTGCCATACAAAAAGAACATCTTATTCGACGTGATACACAAACGTTGAGTGTCGATGGTTTACGAAAGCAACTTGATGAAACAAATATTCAACGTGAACAATTAGAAAAAAGTCAAACGACAATGGTCGAAGAATTACGTTCGATTCGAAATCGTCTTGAAATCGAAACATCGAATTTCAATTCATTGACAATTGAAGTTCGACAACGAACGAGAAAATTAGAAGACGATCAACGATTAACGGTAACAACAAAACAAATCACTCAGATCTTTTTTTTGAACTTCTTTTTTTGTTTTTTTTTTCTTCGCAGAATGATCTCGTACGTAAACAACAAGAAACAATCAATGCTGGAGATATGTTATTCAATTCATTTCGTACAGCATCTGATCAAAAGTACTGTTAAAAATAAATGAATTTTCTGTTTAAAATTGATCTTGTTTTTTTTTCTCTCTCGTTCAGAATGAATGAATATCGAGATTTATTCAATGAAATCAAATCACGTCTAGATTTTGAACGTGAAGATCGTCGTTTAGTCGAAGCACAATTAGCATCGAAGTAGAAATTTCATTCATATTTATTTGTTTTTTAAACTATTTTCAATTGATATAGACTCACCGATGCTCTATCATCGATAAATTCTTGTCGTACAACTCAAAATGAAATCGTTAAAACAATGGAAAATCTTCGTCGAGAAAATGTCAGTCAAAATGAACAAATTCAAGTTCGTTTACGACAAGAAATCACCGATACAAATAATCAAACTCTTCAACGAACGACCGACAAACTCGAACGTTTACGCGACGAACTCGAGTATAAAACCAAAGAAAATGAAAAGGTAATTGATAAGACATTGTCATCGATGTTAAACTTATGAAATACGAGATTTGTGAGAACAAAAAAAAAAAAGAAAACGTTACTCATTCGAACAGAATCATCAACTTGAACATGAACAACGTCAAAGACAAATACAAACGATACAGACTGACCTGGAACAACAAATTGAAACATTAAAAAGTCTCACTAATGAAGAACATGCGAGAATCTATAATGAAATTCGGGTATTTTTTGTCGTGTGTTTCAATCAATATCATTATCTAAAACAATTGTTTGATTGATTTTCATTCACAAGAGTGTATTTGATTAATAATTTGACTAATTTTAAGAATTGAATCGATATAGAAATTTATATTATTTCGTATTTTTCTATTTTGAATGTAGGAAACAACACGAAAGAGTGCTGAATCATTGCGCAAATTAAACGATGGTATTACATTAATCGAACAACAAACAGATGAACATCGACGAAAACTCGAAAAAGTTCTCGATGCTGAAATTCGATCTCGGTTCGTGTTCTCATTGTTTTTCACAAGTTTTCTTTTCAATCTTTTCTACTAATTATTTAGTAAACAACAATTCAAAGAAATATCCGATACAATAACTAAAACTGATGAAAGACAAAACTATCAAGTCGGTACAATTCAATCATCAATATCGAATATCAACACACGTTTAGCTGATCTACGTGATTTAGTAATTTAATAACAAAAAAAAACTTATGAATTCAAGAGAATAAGCTTATATTCTTTCTTGTCTAGAGTACAAAACCGGAAATTATTACTATTAATCGTCGTCTCGATACACTCGAACATTCACATCGTGAAGCCGAGGGAAATATCCAAACAACAACAAATCATCTCGCTGATTTGATGGCACGTCATGAAGCTGTCGATACACGTGTCAAACAAAACGAAGACAAACTCCAAGTTGACGAACTAACGGTTCGTGATCTAACAGCTCGTGTAGCGCTTTTGCCAACACACGAAGATGTTGCTTCGGTTCGACGTGATCTCAATGATAAAGTATGCTTCTGCTCAAACCCATTGTCGTCGTCTTCTTCTTCTTTCTCATCCTTCTCATTGCTTTTTGTTCTCATTGTGCTTGATATTTGTTTGTGTATCAGATTCGTAACGATTTGCAAAAGAGCTTACAACAACAAGACGAAACGAACACTCAAACTATGGTTAAACTCGAACAACGTATAAATAGTATACGCGTTGATTTGAATTTGCTCGAAGAACAAATGAATCAACGTTTAACTCATGTAAGTATTGAAACGAAAAAAACAATATTCAAACGAGTAACATGCTTTTTATGTTGTCGTAATAATTTATCAATGTAAATAGAAAATATGGAAATATAAATATCAATATTTGTAGACTGAACAACAAATAGCGAATCAAGTTAAAGAGAAACAAGCCGATAATGAAATGTGGAGAAGAGAAGTTGATCAGAAAATGGCTCGATTAATGAATCTACGAGATACATTACCACAAGAAGTAATTGATAACAAAACAACAATGAGAATAAAATTTAGTTTTTGTTTGTTTGTTTGTCTGTTGTAGATTTATACTATCAATGAGAAAATTACAGCACTTCGACAGGATTGTATGAAATTTTCTCAAGAAGAAAACTTTCGAACGTAAGAACATTGAGATTTAGTAGATTCTTAAATTTTCGGTAAATTCCTATAGAAAAGATGAAATCGAACGTTTACGTCGAGATATGGCCTATGCTCAACGTTCAATGGCTTCTTCCCAGCCAACAAAATCTTATGCTCAACAAGAAATGGACTTCGTACGTCATTGAAAAGAAAATATTTTCATTTCTATTCTTGATCTCTATAGAAAAATCTAAAAGATGAAGTTGAGGAGGTATTCATATCTATATACATATGCTTTTTGTCATTGTTTTGCAATCACATGCACTTCACGCATGTTTTCTATTATCCATATCACATTTATCTCTATAATAGATTAGGGAACAAGTAATACTAAATGATGAACATCATTTAGCAAGATTAGCCACATTGAAAGCCTATTTAATTGGTTTGAATGAATCGAAAGAGGTCCATGTGAGTGTAGATGACAAATATATTCATTGAATTCAATTAATTTCTCGATTTATTTCTATAAGAATAAAGAAAACGACACTACCAGTGACAATAATCTCACTAGTTGGTGATTAATTAAAAAAAAAAGAAAAAGAAAAAGGTTACCATTGATCTCTTCTCTTGTAATTGTGCTTCTTCGTCCAACAGTTCGTTCGAAACTATTGTATTTCTTCTTGTCTCTGCTTAAATGTAAAAAAAGGAAAAAAGAGAATACGTTCAAAATCATATTTCTCAATTAGTACGAACAACAACATCAGCAACAACAACAACAACAGCAATCACACTACGATGATTATCCGTATTGTCAATAATCATACGAGTAGAATCTCATAAGTTTTTGCTTTTTTATAAGCTAGTCTTTTGTATAATTGCAAAACCTTCCCCCCCCCTACTCCCCGTTGACTTCTTTGCTTGCACTGTTCATAATGTGCTAATTCTATTCCCAATGCTTTCATTTTTGCTTTATAGCGACCGGCGCCAATACTACCGCCACCAGTACCACCAACAGCTAAACCTGAATTCAAACACGACAAAGATCAGGATAATGACGAATATCCTGATGATCCTTATGATTAGTTTATCTCCTTTTGTTTTTTAATTTCTATCCATCGATGACTAGTACATTTAACGGTAATTTGTGCAAATAAATATGTGTGTTTGCGTGTATAATACTAACGTTGTAAATAATCGCTTGTTGTGAATTCATTTTTGAATTTTTCATGATTTGATTTATGATATTTTGTTTCTTGTATTTTAGGTGGACATGGGGCGATTTTATTGGCTTGAAATATTAATATTATTTATTTTCATTCAAACAACTACTAAACAACGATTTGTAGATATTCTTTCTTCTTATACACGTATACAGCTTGTGTTTTCTCTCCAGTTTCTACATTTATTGCTTTTTTTGTTCTGTTCTTTTTTTTATTGATTGTCCGGTGTTTGAATGATCTAAAAATTAAATTGGAAAAAAAATCTCACATTATTTGACCTATGCTTTCTTTTTCTGCAAACAAAACTATGGAATCGAGAAGATGTTTTTCTAGTTTCAACTTGAGTAACGATGAGTATCGATTTTTGCTCCATCTATGCAAAACATTCGTATACGGCTCAGTAAAGACAACCAATAAAGAATTCTACGCTACGCTAAACTGTTACTGTAACCATGTAGTGTTTGTTTTTCTGAATGTAACTACTAGCGCTCTTCGATCTACAATGAGTTTTCTTTTGAGTATTAGGAAATATCCAATTCTTTTCTTGATCGAACGAACGAACGGACGAACGTTTTCTTTTTTACCTATTCTTTATTCATCCAAGAAGAAGAAAAAGAGAAGGCAGAATTTTTTCTTCACTAATTTACCTTGATCAGAGAATTCAATATTTTTTTTTCTTCCTCTCAGGTTCTTTTTTTCCGTTCGTACCGTACATTTCTCTCGACTCAATTGTTGCAAGCAGGAGAAAAAAATGAAATCAATGTCTGAATATGCATATTTTTTCTCTTTATTATAATGATGACAGCTTTTTCCTCTCATAGTATTCGTTTAGTTCTTTATTTTGTAAATATATTCACATGCATATCAAATTTTAGATCGAATTTTTTTTCGTTCAATAGAAATGTTTTCATTGACGACTACTTTCATCGGACTTGTTCTCATCTACGCAACAGTTATAACAACCGGTTAGAAATAAAGAAAACTTTTCCTTTGCAAAATACACTCAACCGTTTATATTCTAGTCTATTGCGTTGATCTACGAGGCGTTGATGTAAACCAAGATGAATTAATTGCGTTAACACGGGATCATTTAGGACGTCGTGATCCCGACGCATTACTCAATGGTTTCTTTCCCGTCTGGGCTGGTATTCAATTTTTAATTGCTTGTAAACTATTCTTTTATAATAATCTATATATAGCATGTAAAATGTTTCTAATAATATTCTTTTAGGTTTCTTCTTCATCGTTGCTGTAATCAGTGGTCTATGCTATCTATTTGGCTGTCGAGCACCACCTGAAGCGCGTGAAAAACGAGTTTAATAATTTCAACATAAAAGAAAACAAATCTCTTCATTAGAATCGTTCTGTTCGAACTATTTTTTTTTCTATTATTTTATTAGAATTTACCATCTGTATTTGTAATGTGTTGTTGTTTTTTTTTGACAAGTATTTTAGTTGAAATAAAATAAAAACTATGACGAACAATCTTATCTTTCTCTTTTGTTCTGACAGTTTAATATTTAATCCTCATTAGTAACGTCAATCAATTTTCCAGAACATTCATTAATATATAAAATCGTAGAATAAATTATTTTCTTTTTTTCACGTAGTGCGACGAGAAAAAAAACCATCTATATTACAGATGAATAAAGATCGAAGAACGAAAAGAAAATATTATTATTTCTCTCGTTGAACGTCATTAATAAGTGAAGCGAGTCGTCGACGCCGACGTGTTAATCTAAGAAAGATTTTTCTATATGCATCACGAAATTTAGGTTGAATGAATGGATAAAGAATTGGATTGACAGTTGAATTAAGCCATAGGAGCCAAAATGCTGCCGAATAGACCTGCCCATTGGTATCAATAAGAAAATCGACCGAAAATAAATTTCCCACGACAACAACAACGACATATGGTAATAAGAAGATCATAAAAACGAGTACAAGTGTCAAAAGTGATGTGGCTGCACGTTTATCACGCCTTAAACGTCGATTTGTACGATGTTGTTCGCCATTGTTTGTACTTTTTCTTGGTAAATTCACGGAACTATTACGCCAAACGAAAATCGAACGACGTTTATGTTGTTTGGTTGATTTCGATGAAATTGATGATTGTGATGATGATATTGTTGTATTCTTTTGAAAGATCTGTTTAAAATGTTGTTGAAATTTTGATGTCGATTTTGTTCGTTGAATTCGAACTGTTTGAGGTGATCGAGTTGGACAACTATCGTCTTCGATTATTTGCTCATCACCCTCTTTGATAATCGATGCAATTGCATTTTCATGATGACACTAAAATACGCTCGAAAGATAATAAAACTTTATTGACAACAAACAACTAACGATGATTATCCTTCATCCGATTTACTTAGAAAATCTTTGTGTTTTTTAATTACCTGAAAGTCTTTATTTTTCATAACAGATGATTTATTTTTATTGCCTTGCGATCGAGTTACTTGATAATTTTCAATGATTTGAGGATGCTGATCATCATTTTTTTGTTCGGCTATCGTATCTTTCGATTTCGTTTTCATTCTAGATTTGCCATGAGAACTATCAAAATTTGGAAAATAACGTGATCGTCGATAAAGATTAAGAACAATTAAAATATTCAATATTAATATAACAACTAGTGGCCAAGCAAAAAAATTAATCTGAGCAATGATTAAATAAGACGTATACGAATGATAAGCACCGATACATTCGGAATAGTTTTTCTTTGTCGAATTTATTGATATATGCATGTCATCAGGCGAGTCCAGAAGCCAAATGCCGGGTGCAAAATTCAGCAATGGTATCAACCAAATTAATATTGAAAATATTCGAATACGAGTTTTTGTCGTATGACGACGATAATGTACACTATGATTAATACTCCAATAACGTTCAATAGTGATTGCAACAATCGAAAGAACACTTGCCATTGTTGCAACATCATCGATTGTCAACCAAATTTTACAGAAAAGTTTGCCAAATGGCCACGTATTTTTGATTTGAGCATATCTAAATGAAGAAGTTGAATGATCATCTATTTAGTTATCGGAATAATTACGAATAGAATGGCATTGCAATTAAACCAACGAATAGATCAGCAATGGCCATTGATAATAGAAAATGATTCGATGGTGTTAATAATTGTGGCTCGATATAAAATGCAAAGAGAACAACAAGATTGCCTCCAACAGTTAAAATAATAATTAATATAAGAGCAAAACAAACGGCCAAAAGTTCAATCATTGGCCATGTTAATGAAATCATTGTCAAATAGAAATATGTTTGATTGAGATTAGTTTTTCAAATCAGAATAGAAAATCTTTTACATCTATAATGAATAGTTGACCGACAAAGCGTAGAGAAAACTTTCATATTAATAATCGAAACATTGATTGTTAACTTTGCAATGACAACAAAAAAAAAGGAAGAGAAAGGAAACAAGGGAAACAAACTAAGCGAGCGAGAGACAGAGACAGCGAGAAAAATAGAAGACGATATATTTATATCTATATGAGAGAGAAAACAAAAAAAAGAGATAGTGTACTTCTTTTTTCTACTCCTATGAATAATTACAGTTAATGATTTGAGTTACTTAAACACGCGGGACTATCATAAAATGTAGCCTATGGAAGAAAAAGGTCGTTTACTCAAAAGAAACTTAGATAGAACGTTGAACTAATTTTTCGAATCTTGCGTTCAGTTTGATTTTGTTTTCTCTTCGTCTCATTTGTCTACTGTTATTCTTATCATTATCATCACCAAATTATTTGTTCGCTAACTACATAGAAGAAAAAGGAAAGAATTGTGATCGAACCATTATCTTATCGAATCGGATGAAAAACTCTGATTATCGAATGCAATTTTCTTTTTTGTTTACTTTATTTCATGATCCAAAAAGTATATGAAGCGATGCACGAGAATAGACAATCCAAATCGATGATCATGTTAACTAAATTATTGTGATGATCTTCATTTAAAGAGAGACGTAAAAGATTAAATTGAACTTGCACTTTCACTACTATTGCCTTTTGTTTATTGTCTAGTCTATCTTGCTTATTGAAAAGGCTTTCATAAATATTAGCTGATATTGACAGAATCGTTTGCAGGCAACATAGAAGCTTTGACTGAGGATAATCTAATAATATAGATTAAAGCTGATTTCTCTTCGTCTAATTTTTATTCTCGTTCTTTTTTTCTCTTGTCCTTATTTTCCATTGGGTTAATAATCGATGATATCAAAGAAATTAGAATACACATTTTTAGTATAATATCTCATATTTACAAAAAGCTACTCTTTCTTTTTCCTATTTTGTCAACTGTGCTATTCTCATCGGTGCACATGTCTCGCAGCAGACAGTTGAGTATAAATAATGCTTACTGTTGTTTGGGCTTTTGCACGACAAAATCGCTAAGTATATTTTCGACTATCCAAACACTAATGAGCACGACAACATTGAATTAAATTGCAAATTCAAGTTAATCTAGAAGTACAACTACTTAACTTAAATTCGTTTCGAGAAAATGAAATGACGCATAATAAGCACAATTACAGGAAAACTTTGATTTGATTATTTATCACGCAAAGATGAACAACAGACAAAAAGCAAGAGAGAAGATGATAAAAAAAAATTATAAATTAATAATTACTCGCGTTTTTTTTAAATCAACATCCGGATAGAACAATGGAAATAATCAGAAGTACATTCACCTTTGTTCGAAAACTAATAAATGTTAGATATCGAGCTATCTCAAATTTACTCATTCATATATATACATCTACGAAAGAAAAAAAAAAGAGCGATCTTGTTTCATTTCTGCAAGTGACAGGAGCGCTGCTGCTATTGCTACTGTTGTTGTTTCTCTGAGCAAGACATGTCAAGAATCTCTTGACAGCAGTTTTTTGTACTGAAAAAGTTTTATTACAACTGTGAAAATGAGAACGTATATATTTTGATCTTCTTCCATTTGCGCATGCGCATTCTTTGAAAATCATTGCAACTAGACAAATGATTTGAAATTATTAAATATCATAATTAATATTGATTGCTTAAATAAAATATATCGTCATGCTAATATTTTTCCTTTCAACATGGGAGTTAGAGGGCAAAAAAAGACGATGCACTAGAGAGCAAATAAATTCTGGATAGATTTGTAACCTTTGCTGGCATTTTTCAATAACCTTTAACTAATCGATCAGTCGATATCGTTCTATTTTAATTCAATATCAGAATACATATTTTTAATAGATAGTCAATTTTAGACAAAAAACAAAACCGAGAATAAAAAAGACATTAATATTTTTCATCTGAATAGAAACATAATTATATAGACAGAACAATATGAATAGAAATGAATTTTGACGTATGATTGAAACAAATCTATGATAATGGCTGTATTATGATTACAACAAGCTTTTGTTTGTAACATGAATATAAAAGAAGCAAAAATAGCAGATTATGTCAGAAAAATAAATGATGATGATGCTTGTTGTTTTCGGTTTCTTGATAAATTATTCCATATTCATATTTCTTTTGAATCATCGGTTCGATCTTCGAGATTTGTATTGACATTTGGTCAAGTAAATATTATACTAAAAATGATTCGTCATTTATAAGAACAAAACCAAAAGAGAGATACTTGTATATAAAGTAGCTCTGAGTATCATTATCATGCGTAAATATGTTCATGATAAAAATATAAAATTGATGAGTGGAACAAATGAGCATCCGTTCATATTTAGTAGTTTATGATCATGACAATTAGTAATAGTAATGAAGGATTCATGTTTTTTTTCGGTAAATTAAAAATGATCTTTACAAGCCGATGAATTCTTGGTGACAACGATTGTAATGAGACGAATGAATTTGAAATAGTTTATTTATTTTTCTCAGAAAAATATCGAAGGCGTATAGATCGTCTATTATACAAACGGGTTTTGGATGGCGCTACAATCTATTGGCATAGAACGCAAAAGAAAAAAAAAGAGAAAGGATGTTCTGTGCAGGTGTCGAACCTGCGACCTTCTGCGTGTTAAGCAGATGTGATAACCGCTACACCAACAGAACTCCGTTGTCTACATCTTCGTTTTAAGTATATAAATTGCTAAAACCAACATATCTTAGCAAAAAAAAATTCCTATAAAATTAATGATTGATATTTGATTCGTCACGAAAGATAAAGACACCATATTTAAACTGTTAATCAAAATTCTACTACATAAACTTTGCCACTGTTGCTATTGAAATAGGCACACCTTATTCTTAAAAGTGGATTGTATTTCTTTGATGTGATTGCTCGTTACTATAGTAAAAAAAACGAAGAAATTTGCTTTTTTGATCGTTCTACTGTAAAACACTTTTACGTCTGTTTTACAATCACATGTCGTGGCCTTGTTACTTTTTTGTTAACTAGTAAACTCAATGACTCTATTCTTTCTCGAAGAATCACTACAGAAAGAGAGAGAGAGAGAAATCAGTTCTATAAATAGTACAACAATTCGCCTGTTGCTTCCATTCATTTACTTTACTACAAACAAAAACATTACATTTCGTCTATCAATATGTCGGAAGGTCCAAAACAAGCCGGAGATAAACAAACTGATGATAATCGACAAGAAGATCCAAATCATCCAGGCATGTCACCTGATCCAGCTGAACGTGGCAAACAATTAGGTCATGAAAATGCCCAAGGAGGACAAAGCGTCGGCACAGGTGGTCATGGCGCAAGTAGTGGTGCTGGTATGTTTGTCAATTTCAATGAGTTAATTATTTCTATGTGAGACTATATTTATTTTCATAGGCAGTAATCAACCTGTCGGTGGCAAACATGTGTCAGACCCATCTCAATTCAGTCAAGAACAATTACATCCGGGAATGAATCCTGATCCAGTCGAACGAGGAAGACAATTGGGCCATGAAAATGCTCACGGTGGTCACTGTGTTGGTACAGGTGGACATGCAAATTAAAAACAAAAAAAAATTGTATATAGAACATTCCATTGTTTTTTCTTTGAATTAGCATGAAAATAAATTTAAAAAGAAAAGTTACGTATTTCGAAAAGATCATTAGTTTATGACGATTTAGAAATAGGATTCAATAGATATTTTTTGATCGAATAAGCAATAACAGCTGTGACCAAACCAGAACCGATAAGAATCGAGAATAAGTTATATGGTTGTTGGCAATATGACGAATTTTTTGGTGAAAAATAACCGAAATCAGTTGAACTGAATGCAAGAAGAGCTGGAAGAACTTGTACGAATAAAATTCGAGGTGATGCTGTTATTACGCCAAAGATGCCTGCATGAAAGATTGCAGCTGAAAAAAATAATAATGTTTGAGGATTTAATTCAATAAGTCCCCAGATTAAACCGACAGCTAACAAAAGATTGTAAAATCCTTGATTAGCAGCTAAACCGGCACTCTGTTCGACGACTGTTTGAGGTAAACGAAAGACTTTAGCTGCTCGTTTTCGCCACAAAATAGATTCGAGAAAAAATATATAAATATGTATAACAGCAAGTAATCCATTAAGAACACATCCAATTATAAATAAACCGGTAATACTCGTATCATTCGACATATTTCTTATTCTTACTAGTAATGCTAAAAAATAAAGAATAAGAAAGAAAGCTTTTTCGTGTTGTTTATTGACATAAGATGTTTTTTAGTCGCAGCATGTATATATAGGTGACCTTTACGTATATGCAGTGAAACTTGATATCTTCTACTCGATTTAGAAGTTACTTCAGAGAACTTCTATCTATATTTTCTTTATTCAAGAATATCGAAGTTCAAATCAGATGAGAAACAAAATCTTAGAATTCTTCATTTTCTGCCTGGACAACCAATAGCACAATTGACATTTCCAGTAGCACAACCTGAACAACCAATTAAACCAACACCAGTACCAAGACAATGATCAAGTGTATTGCCACAACTGAAGACAAACAATAAAATGAAAACATTTCAAAACTAGAAATTCTTTGTTTTTACTATCCAAATCGTGAACAACAAAGACCAGGTGCACAACCTGTTTGTTGACAATTTCCTTGACCTCGTGACAAATCAATATTACCACAATGTTCAGGCGTAGTTCCACAGCTATGATAGATAATAAAGATGAGATGATTTCGACTGATTCTACTTACAATCCATGTGCGCTACAACATTGTCCTGGTGGGCAACCTTGAGTCTTACAATTTCCATTACTTATTGGTGTTTGATCGCAATGTTCAGCAGTATTACCACAGAATCCAAATTTCGAACAACATAAACCGTCAGGACAACCTTGAGTTTGACAATTACCTTGTCGTATAGCTCCTTGACAATGTTCTTGTGTAGCACCACAACTAAATTTATCGTACACATACAAACATCAAAATAAAATCTCAGAAATTCATTACTATCCATATTGTGAACAACATTGTCCTTCAGGACAGCCATAGATAAAACATGTTCCACAACAGCCTAAGCCATCTAAATATAAATATTCACAATGAAACAAAAAGCTGTTGCTCTTTAACTCTAACGAACTTTTTCCTGTCACATTGACAGCCATTGGTTCAACCAGCGATAAAGCAGTTAAAAAAACAACTAATCCAATCATCATTGTATACGTATGTATTAATCGATTATAATCTTTTCAAGTAATGTCTTGATTTTTTTTCGTTTTACATTTGTATATATATATAATCAATTGAAACTAAATAAATAAACTCATTTGACATTTCGAAGCCAAATCTGTTTTTGTTTCTTCACATGATAATTCGATCACCTACGCTAACAAACAAAGGTAAAACTCAAGGTAGACAAGCAGGAGTATCAATAATTATAAATGATATAATTTTGATCTCTAAATCAATATTGATCGCGTTTAAAACAAAAAAATACCACGAACAAAATCCCGAACTTTCTATGATTCAATTTAAGTGATATTTGACATATATCAATGGTAGATGTGTATTTAATCTGATCATTTATATATTAGCAAAAGAAAGCGTATAGAAAATGAGATCAAATCCATATAAAATTGACAATTAGGAAAATATTCTTCAATCATTGAACAATAAGCAAGAACATTTTCTTGAGAACTTTGTCCATAAATATCAACAAAAACCAATCGATTTAATTGACGAACTAATTGACTCAGATCTTCTTTGAAAATATTGACATGTTTATCTACAAGAAAAAATTCAATAATATCGAACAATTTGAATTGAACGTATTTCCATACGAATTATTTCAATCTACTTTATGTCGATGGAAAATCATCTCTTCTCCAAAGACATAATGTCTGTAAATTGAACATATATGTCGAAAGAAAAATGAGACTTCATATTTTTGTTAATATCACTAGCTGATACTTTCAAATGCTTGTAATATATTATTTCGTGCCATCTTCTCTCTCTCTTGTTTTGTATCTCT
>Ga0209915_1003275_pt1 | contig 14200 bp, 6 predicted proteins | sample ThiBiot_750_plan_FD_183952 | JGI IMG/M metagenome (GOLD analysis project Ga0209915, IMG submission 183952) | Wastewater bioreactor microbial communities from Cape Town, South Africa - Thiocy_cont_750_plan (SPAdes) | ecosystem: Engineered > Bioreactor > Thiocyanate-remediating > Anaerobic-Aerobic ... | reverse complement strand
CGGGATGAGGAACTAAAACAAAATTAAATTGAAAATGTTTGTATAGGGAATATTTCTTTGAGTCTCTTACCTGGAATAGCTTGTCCAAAAATAATACCTAAAATATAGAACAAAAATATATAAACATCGATTCATTTATATCATTTCTTCGAAATTCACGACTGGATTTAGTAGACATGAAAATATTCACCAAAATCATTTCAATGAAATCGTTTGAAAAGATTTATTACAATCAATAAAAATGATAGCACTTTTCCGCGAAGTTCGTATACAGTAGCAAAAATGTTATTTTATAGGAAGATCCAATAAAATAAAATTACTCTTAGTCATGACTAGATTTATTACGTTGTGAAGCTATAAATTAAACTACATCAATAACAATAACAGTTAAAATTTATTAGTTTTCGCCCGCCGATTTGCATTTCACTGCATATTCGAAAGGCAAACAAGTTCAAATAGCATTATGCAAAACTCATAGTTTATTCACAGAGTCAATATAAGTTGAACTAAGTTTATTTTATTCTTTTGAGTTAAACTTTCTTATAATAAGCGCTATATTTTTCTTCCGTCAAGATTATATTATAGCGGCATTTTAACAAATATTTACGGGTTTTTATCAAACTATCTTCCATAAATAATTCTTTACAAATATCATCTTTCAACACCCTCAAAATAGAATTTCATCTAATAACTGGTTTACTAAATTTACATGAAAGAATCTAATACATCAATATTGACTGTCAAAATCAGATTACACTTTGAAGGTAAGTTGAAATCGAATGTCTGAAAAAAGAAACGAATCAACTACAGATAGATCTCTGTCGACGTTCGAAATTTTAATATAGTATTCAAAATACGTATTTTTTATACATTTTTAGTGATATTATTAAACAATTTAATTCTGTCATCACCGAAGTTAATGAGCAAACATCTTGGTCAACGTCCGTAATCAGAAATAGAGGTAAGTGATAACGGCTTGTTTTTGCTGTTTAAGATTTTCCAAGGACACACTCTATGAAGACAATTCTGATAGCCATACGAATAACGAGTCGATTTTTGAGCTGCATAAAAGAACAATAAGTTTCAACGGAAGCCTCTTTCTGCTTTTTTTATGCAAATGTTCCAAAGCAATTATTCTTACTAGTTCTTATTGGAAACTTTTCAATGAGTTATAAGAAATTTTAAAAAAATCAAATGAATGCATTCCATTACGAATAAAATCTATTCATCCGCTCACATATTGTTTTTTCTCGTAAATTTTAATAGAACGACTTCGTGTGCGACTGATACATGTATACATCTCATTTTCTTTCTTTTCTCTTTTGAAGCTTTACAGACAGCTCGTAGAAAAATATATACTTAGGACACACCAAAAGTATCGAGATTTGCATTTTAGTATCATATAATAGGCTTGAAAAATGCTTTTGCTATACGGTCTAATAGAGAAAAAATTCTCTACTTTTCAATACTATTTAATCTTATTTCATTTCGATTTTAATAGTAAAAATTTCAATAAGAGCCGCTTTTTTTATCATGCCTCACAGTTGCACTAATTATTATTCACCAGATATTTCGGGAATAACTTTCGGCAGAAACAAGATAAAGATTTGCAGTTTTCATCGTTCGAAAGAGCAGATAAAGATGCATGGAATCATACAGCATGAGTGATTAGATCTTATTTTTTTAGGTTTTCTATTGACCTATTTGACAAAAACCTACAGAGTCACATGTTTATAGCGAACTGTTAATTTTCCATATGCAGATTGTCACCGTTTATGGACGTATCTATACAAGTGCACAAAATTCAAATGTTTAGAATTAATTGTTCAGGAATTATACGTATTCTAGTCTAAGCTTTACCTGAGTTTTCGACATTTTGAAAATTGATTTAACAGAATTCAGATAATACACTAGGAAAGTTTTAACCCTTTCCAGTCGGCTACCAGAATACAGAGAGTAAAAATTCTTTATTGCTTCTAGTTGATGAAGATAAGAGAATTTTACTTTTCAAACTAAAAGTTGCTTTCTACGCAGAACGCAGTGATGTATCCATTTGGATACACCCGGCCATTATAAATCCAAATTTATCAGAGTTTATTTTCTATTTTTATCTATCATAATGCAATATTTTATGATTTTTTAAAATTTATTCATTAAACTTATGTAAAAAAGAAAAAAAAAGAAAGAGAGTATCTAATCAAACACTAGAAAAACAAAGTTTTATGAATTTGAAACTACATTAAATCTTTTTTTTTCGTTTTTTACACGCACCATAAAATATGGTTATAAACAAGATATTTTATACGTTGTACATTTATTAGAGCATTAAAAACTGTTTTATCATTGCCTCCAGATTTCCTTATAGTACACTTATTAGCGAACGTGAGTTAGACAAATCTAGTGGATATTAAAGACTAATTCCAGCATCGAATTGGTTGGATCTAATAATGAGTTATCCGGTTCTATCAGTCGTAGTGTTGAAAGTATGTCAGATTTTTTTTGTGAGACTTCAATTTTTGAATGATAGTAGTGGGAGAGAAGCCTATCATTTACTATTGATGAGTTAATAAGTAGAATGATAAGGTTTATAAATAATATTTGTTACTTAATGACATATATTTCGACTAAAAATGATAACACTCATCATTTTACATAATACAGAAGAAGAAAAATTTCGGATTATTTTGCCTTATATGACCGGATGTATCCAAATGAGTACATGTCTATTTTTTATAGTTGAGAAACGTCGAGTAATAACTGTTAGTCATACAATGTAGAGCGCTTTTATCAACGAAAATTGACCGGTCGTTATTTTCAATATTGAATACTCATAGTCAAAGAAAAAAGACTTCTATGGCTCAGATGCTATCCCAGGACATTGCGTGAGAAGATTACCGTTTTCATAATGAATGTTCTTTTCTTCGTTTCGTTTAAACGCAAGGATTTGTTGCAAAATGTGTTAGCTTAATTTTCAAAGTGCTGAACAGCGTAATGGTCTTACAATCAGTCAGTTATTTACATAATATGGGCATAATGTATCCAAATGGATACATCTGGTTGGAAAGGGTTAAAATAAGCGATTCGATGCATCTTCATCTACTCTTTTGGACGATGAAAATCGCAGGCTTCCGTCTTGTTTGTATCAAAACTTGTTTGAAAAAAACCTATGAGATTAGTGTAACCGTGAGGCATAACAAAAAACAGCTCTTATTGAATTTTTTATCATTAAAACCAAATTGAAATATGACAATAATCATTGATCTCTTATCTTTTTCTTTTATTTTCCGTCTCGTAGTATTATGGTATCTAAATATGAGAAGGAGTATGATTTAAGGGCATTACTAACCTGCTTCTTCATCAAAGCGAATTTGTGCACTGATATCTTGTTGATCAACTGTGTCAACACGAATTTGTTCATCAATGTTATCCATATCCATGACAGTAAACTGATAAATGAAATAGTTATTGTAGCTAAATTAAAAAAAATATATGTATGTTTAATTTTCTTTTAGAATTATCAATTCAAAATTTATCGTTTGTCAATATAAAGACGAATTATAAAAATCAATATCACATGTACAAAATAACTTGTGAATAACTGTGACAACTAATTTTCTATTAAAACCATTGTTCTGGAATTTTACTGTTTCTAGATCGATAAACTACCTATATTGACTGGGGAAATCCTTAACCTGCGAGTACGAATTCTCTGACTCGACTGCGATCTTGCTGACGTGTTTAGTCGAAATACCATGGGGAAAAATACATCGGCAATTGTTTACCGATCAATGATAATTGAATGTTGGTTCTTAAGAAGATGATTTTATTAACACTCGCAATGTAGGAATTTCTTGGGAAAAAAAATGAATGTCAATCTGTTTATCTTTACGAAAATTATCAAAACTTAAACTTATGCTAATTAAAGTAATCAAAGAGTACAATTATAACGAAATTAGTCTATATCTGTATCTGGCTTTTCAATCTCGAAGTAAACATAAACTAGTAAATTTCATTTTCATATTCTCTACAACCATACTTTGATGCTTTCATATTCATAGAGGAAATTTTTTTTCTTCTTCAGCCAATAGAAGAACGAAGAAATCATGATAGAGCACTAGCGCATTACATTTGATTGGTTTATACGTATTTGGAGAAAGAGAAGAGAAGAGAGCATAGATTGAATCTGATTCTATCATTCGTGTTTCTTCGTAATGATTAATTTAAATCGTTTTTTTAAACATGAATTTATGTTATATTGAGAATTAATCACATATATCATCGTTAGCTTATACCCTTGTAGATTTTATTTTGAGAAAGCTACATTTCATCATTGATTTATTGAATTGTAAATGATAAAGACTCGTTATATTAGCAAAGAAAAAAAAAGAATGGTGTATAAATGCACGTAAATCGACACACTAATAGCATTATTTCACGGATCCGAACCGAATAATTCGATGTTTATAATCAAATCAACTGAAAGATCATATAGTTTTGTTTTATTTGATTCAATTTTGATTTCTTTTAAAAAAATAAATGATAATTCGTTTCATACATTTCCTGTTGAATTGATTTATTGAATTTTTGATCAGCTTGAACCAGTGAATATTCTTCTCTCAGTTCGAAATGTTTCTATTCGATTCAATAAAGTTCTGAAGTCTGATTATAAATATCGAGCTCGAAGAGACGAGACAACTTCTGTCTCTTAGACATGGACAATTCTTGATTTATGTTTCAAAAGGTTTTAATTACATGTGATGAATTAAAAAAGTTATCTGATATCCTCAAGAGGGTAATATGAGCAGCAAATATTTCAATTATTACTAATTAAAAAAACGATTTTATTATAAAGAATTACGACATTAGAACTCTCATGGAATAATATTCATGATCAAAACATAGAATATATTGCTACTCTACTGTGTTGCTGTGTAAGCATTGAAAAATAACAAGTGCAAAATATCTAACGGATGCTTTAAGAAGTATAATCATTAATATAGATATTTAGCAAATATGATTGATTTCTTTATAGTCATCATTATATTTGATGTATAGATACTCAATACACTTGAACTTGCAGGAAATCAATTAAATGATATCCGTGCAGAATACTTATTAGCAATTGCTTTAAGACGAAATACAGTTTTTTTGTTTTCTAGGAATTGACTAGTATCTGTTTCGTTCCTGTGCCATAACACTGGCTGTCGGTCTAGTGATGCCTCTATGATGATGTGCACAGATGTCACTTTTGAAAAGTTATTGGAAAAAAACTAATTAATAAAAAGAAACGAATTTTTTCTCGAATAAATTTATTCGAAAACATATTAAGTCGATTAGAAATCAAAGTAAATTGAAAATAAAAATTCAGTAGAGTGTTCTTTGTCCGTTGATCATGGCTGTTGAATCAACAACAAAAACAACAACAATACTCATAGAGAGAGAAAGAGGGAGAGAAATAAATAAATAAACGAGTTCATATTTTAGATTTTTTTTGTTGTTTTAAAAAGAAAACGTTTGTTTCGTATTCAATCTCTTATGAACATTCAAATCTGCTTGAGTTCGTTAAGCGAACTAAGATTATGACGACAACTACAGAAACATATCTTTCAACACAAACATCATTCACAAATGAAACAAATACTACAACTACTAATACAAATAATGAAGATCAATCATCAACACTTGCTGCTAATGTGACAATTGATGAACTTGTTCAATCATGTTGTAGTGAAGTATTACCATCATCTAGTCAATTGAATAGTAGTAGTAGTGCTTCACCAACACATCTCGTACGATTTGTTCATTCACAATCGTCACTTGTTAGTCAGATAGATGAACAACAACGTCCACCATCTGAACAAGGTACTACCACAACAAATTCTTCATCTAGTCATGATACACCTGTTAAACAACAGCCACCATTAATCAATGTCACACGTTTACCATCACCATTTCAACCGAAAACTATCATTGAATCAACGAATTCAATGCAAAATACAACTAATTTAAGTAATATTACAGCTAATAATATTAGTGTGAATAATTATAATGTTAATATTCATACGACTAATGTTCAACAACAGCCAACAAACATTTTAAATACTGAACTTGGCACGAAAAAATGTCAATTCAATGAAAAACAAACAACAGAAATTGTATCACAAATTCTGAAAAATATCAAAGAAGTCGATGAACATCAAGTGAATACAACAACAACAACGACAACCAATTATAATATTCATATCGATTCATTTAATTTTTCATCATCAACAAATAATACTGATCAACAGAATTCAACGTTAACAAAAAAATCTCGTGTTAAAAAAGAAGCGAAAGCTCTAACGAAAATCATCGTTAAAGATGAATCGCTATCGCCGAATTTTTCTCGGAGTAAGAAAACAACGAAAAATTCACATTTAAATTCGCAAAATTCGGATTATATACCTGTACCATATGGTTGGCAAAGAAGAATCTTAGGTTCAGATATTGTTGTTTATATTAGTCCAACAAATGCAATACTTGACTCATTAGATTCTGTAAGACAATATTTAGAAAATCCGACAACATGTAAATGTGGTTTACAATGTCCGTTAATTGTTGAGAAAGTTTTCAATTTCGATCTGTCAATTAAATCGAAATCTTGGGAAGTTACACAAGTACTCGAAGGTACAAATTGTCGACAGAAATCGAATATCCTGGAAATGGCAACATTGACAAATTGTATTGATTCATTTTGTGAAAGCGAACAAAAGTCTGGCAAACGTCGAAAACGGACCCATACAGAATCAACCAATGGCAATGTATTTGTTTGTGCATCGAATTCATCGAATATTCTTCAAACAACAAATCATGAATCGGTCGTATTTGTTAATAATACTGGTCAATCATCAGACAGTAATCCGTCGATGACATGGACACCGGTACAGCAAACGAGTTTAACACCACCGTCGAAACGACCACGTGGTCGACCGCGTAAAACAGCTGTTACACCGCCTGTCATCGCTCAATTAGCTGCTAAACCTTCTCATGATTCGTCTCATTTACAAACTCAACCCGTTCCATCATCGATTCTTTCTCCTCCCGCTTCAGTTTCCTCGACATCTCAAACTAATCTTGTTCATAGAAATTCAACATCACCATCAACACATATTCGTTATCTCAATGATAATGTTCTTACGCCATCGTCAACAACAGATACGAATGTTATCGCTCGAGTACCGTCACTATTCGAACAAGTTAAAAATACGACGAATGAATCAACATTTGCTGTTCTTTCGGGCGTACAAAACGTTCTTCTATCACCGAATCGAGATTCGAATAATAATAATAATAATAATAATCCCAATCCAGCCAAACGAGTTCGTCTCGAATCAGCATCATCGATTGTATCAACAACGGGCAAACCAGTGACATTAAATGTGAACGCATTGAAACCTGATTTCGTTCGTTCGCCATCAGCTGCTCAAAAACCTTGTTCAATAACACCGAATCAAATCGACGTTATTTCTCTCATGGGTACAACTAATCAAACGTCGTTGATGGTAACCAAAACAGCACCAAAGATGATTGCACCAACACCATCGACGACGACGACGGCGACAACAAATGCCGATGAATATTCAACTGAATCATCATCATCGGTGGTGGAATCATCTCAACCATTGATGATCGATTTTAATGATCCATCAACAACAAATTTTCTTCTTTCTGCATTGGCATCAGGTGCGTCATCGGATTCGAATGCTATTGTTAATCATCTCTTTCAAAAAGCTCAAACACAACAACGCAATCAAACATCATCACCACCATCTCAATCGGCACTATTATCAACAGCAACAATCAAGAAAAAACTACCAATCATTACATCAGCTGGACTGAAAAATTGTACAGAAACAACGAATCTTTTACCAACAAATCGTCAATCTGTGGTACTACATGTTCCCACAACAACGACAACGACGACGAATTCAACCGATTTAAATCAACAAACTCAACAAATTATTTTTAGTAATAATAATGAAGAAAGAAAACAATCACAACCACAACAAATCTTCTTCATTAATAATAAACCTTATGTTATTCAACAAAAAATCCCATCAGATCAACCATCTCAACAACGATTGATTCTTACACCATCGATACCACAAACCGATGAGTCAACTGTTCATTCAACTCGAACAATCGCTCCCAATAATCATAGTAATAATCAATCGACTCTCGACGATGGTGGCAATTGCCTTGTTGTCAATGGTGTTGTCGAACCTCGAACACTCAGTACACTTTTGAAAGGTTTAAATCCTTCGCCATGTTCAGGTGTCGATAATATCATTGATACAATCAATCGTTTTGAACATACGACAGCAATTGCACAAAACGACAATAATCTTCTACTAAAATCCGTTCGAACAACAAATAAAAATAGTCCAGCAAAGAAAACCAATGCCGATAAACCTGCGCCAAGACGTCGAACGACGAAAAAAGCCAAACAGGAAGAACAACAACAGCAGCAGCAGCAGCAACAAGTACAAGTAGCAATGATAGCACCACAACTACCGTCGAGTTCGGTTCCTGTGCCCATTCAACCGATTGTCACTGATCAACATCAATGGCAAACCGATTTCAATTCATTCGACTTTTCGACACCATGGGGTGGTGATACGAATTTAAATTCTCTTTTATTAAATGATGATTTCGATACGGCTGCATCATTTGATGATGTCAATTTCGGAGATTTCGAACCGTATATGAATGGAAATCCGAATGGTAATGTAAATGATACGGCATTGCCATCCTTATTTGTTAAGCCATTACCGCCAGACACATTACCAAGTGTTGATCATCTTTTACCTTAGAAAAAAACAACAAATCTTCTTCTCCTTCTTTTCGCATATTGTGATATTTGTCTACATTGTAAAAACACACACACACACAAACACACAAACAAAATAATAATTGCACGCACACATACATACGGATGGATGATACTCACTTTCAAATATCTTTATCATCTCAGGCTAATGCTACGTTCATTTTCTTTTTCTTTATGTCTTAAATATGTACATTTAGTTCTGTAGTTTACTTCTGTTGATCTGAGAAGAGAAAAATCCAAAACCAATATTGTTCTGTTTTTTTTCTCATTCATCGTTTCATATTTCATTTTTTCTCTTTCTCTCTCTCTCCTTTACGTGCGTGTAAGTGTGCAATTTATCTGTACTCATATTTGAAGTCCCACCTGTTCCTTTCCTTCTCCTCCTCCTCCTCCTCCTCTAGTCTCTTTCGGCCTTTCTTATTTATATATTTTTTGTTGTTTGTACAGTGTCAATTCTTCTTCATGCAATATTACGCTCGTATATACATATTTATTTGTGCCTTGCCTCCACTCTTGAATGATATTTTGCGTTCCTAAGATTGTTTTCTTCATAACCGAATTTGTACAATGTTCATATTCTTATTTGTATGTATGCCGTGTCGTTCAATTAAATTTCTTTACCTTCTTCTTTTTCGTTTAATCAATTTCTTGACAACAACAACAACAACGACGACGACGATGACGAAAATTTCGAAAGCAAAAATCACAAAAAAAAACGTTTCTTGACTTTATTTCAATGTGTGCGTGTGAGTGTATTTCAATTTAATACAATAATGGACTTTTCACAATTTCTTTTTTTGATTAAAAATCTCCTTTTTTTTTCTTGATCTGAAAAGAACGAAAAAAAAACGTCGAAGACAAATCTAACTTAAGATTTATCTGAGAAATTTTTTTTATTTTCATTCTAGATGGGTAATGGTATAACATCAGTGAATAAAAAACATATATCCGGTGGGTCACAACCGCCCGGTGCGAGAAAAATCGTCGTCATTCCCTATCAAAAATGGATCTACTACGATGCACGACGTTTCGGACATTTCAATCAATTTAGTACCGACAGTGGTTGTGAAATACTTTCCAATAACAATACAATCTTATCCGTTTTGCCTTCGCTCTCATCGAGTTCATTTTCGACTCCGACATCATTCGTATCGACGTCATTATCATTGACAAATGATTTCATCGTTCAAACGAAAACACAACTAACATCTGCATCAGTTCCATCGTCAATTTCATTTCTAACAAATAAATCGAATAATATTCGAAATAATAATAACAATCCATCGGCATCAGCTCTTGTCGGTTCAGCAATGACACTTTCGAGTTCATCGTCACCGGTGACTTGCTCATCGATTGCACCGTCGAATGATCTCGAATCTCGACGTTTACATCCGAAACCGATTTCGTATATAAACGGTCGATTTTTCAAAAGTTTAACACGTCTCGGCGATGCACAATTCATTCTCAGTGAACATGGCGAAGACGATATTATTCTAACTGTTCCATCGAATATCGAACGTTATCGAACGAATGATAATACAGTTCGAGAACGTATACATCGTCTCAATCGTGTGATTGCATGCTGTGACGAATTCATTGTCTTTCAACTCTGGAAAGGAAATAATGAAGTCGAAATCTTTGTTTTCGATCGGCCTGTTCCAACGGACTCATTCGACAGTCAAATATCGCCCAAAAAGTGTACATGCCTTCATCGACGAACTCAACGACCACAATCATCGCCAATACCTCCGCCTCAATCGTCGGACTCAACTGCACGTACGAATACGCCGAATCGACATAGTTCGTTGATGCAAACAGCGACTTTGAATGCGTATCATCTCAGTGAACCTCAACGTTCGCCGATTAAATCTTGTTCGTTGTTGAACGAAACCGAAGATCGATTCGATATGGAAAATCAACCATATGAATTCGTTGATAATACCAAAAAAGTCTCCTTTCTCACCGGTTCAGCACGTTGTACATTAGTATCGAGTTCAACTTCGACTTCTGCAAATACACCGATTAATCCAGCGAACATATCATCATCGACTATGTCAAGGCTTCGATTCGGCAAATCGAACATTCGGTAAACTAAAACATTTCTCTCTCTCTCGAATCACATGATTTTCTCTTTCTGTTCAGTTTCAATTCAGTAAGTACACGTTCACATTCAGTTTCCAATACGAACGATTTAACAATGAATAAAAACTTTCAACAACATCGTTCTACGCCTTATCTATCATCACTCGTATGCAATTGTATGGACAATAGCGATCCGGTACTTTTATCATCGACATCATCGCCGAATTTCTCTCTCTCGTCATCATCATCAACATGGAACAGTCGAATCGTACGAAAACTCAATTCCGTTGCTCATCGTTTCAATGCACGATCGTATGCGTGTTTAATATCACCTGATCGAACGAAACTACTAATCACACCTGATTACGAAGATAAACATTCGTATAGCCATCAAACACATGAAGTCACAGTCATTTTTGATATTAAAACCTATGCTATACTTCGTATAACACCGGCTCGGTATGATCAACGATTTGCATTCGATCCACGTTATGGCCATTCGCGTCTAGCAGAATTCGATACTGTCCGAGGACAAATAACTGATATAACAAAAGATCGTGTTCTTGTCTGTTCGAATCATACATTGAAAACGAAGGTTTACCGAGTTGAATATACCAACGATGGACATTTAATTATTGTTCTATGCACACGTACGTACTCCTCCTCATTCATATCATATAATTTCCTTTGTTTTTTTCTAGTTCCAATATTCCAACGTGTTAAACGTAATTATTTCTTGTATATACTCAATTCATCGACATTATTACACACGCGCAGTATTATCGACTATCGTGGTCCATTTTTTTCTCCATTTGTTTTTACAAATGAATTTTCACTTTTATTTAATATTTATCCATCATTATCGAATTGTGGTTCGACATTAGCTGTTCTCAAAAATATCGAACCATCATCGAATGTACGTTTAATTGAAGTTTATTCATTGCCATATACATGTACAACATTGAAAGAAGTAACACGACGAAATATTTTACGTTATGTCGATCGAAAACAAATCAAACTCTTACGTTTGCCCGACAATTTAAAAGCTTATCTAGCTTATAAACCACAATACACTTGAACAGTCATCAATATCTAATCTTATTTTTTTCTTTCTTTCTTTCTGTTGCTTTCTAGTCATTATTTCATCTTTGTATTTTCATGTCACTCAAAATCCTTTTTGTAATAATCATACGTTTTTTTTTTCGCTTGCAATGAATCTTGTTTTTACTTTCTCATTGAAACATCCTTCTTTTTCTGTTGTCTTTTTTTGTGAGAATGCTCTATTTTTCGTTGCTCTTGCATGAGTTCACTTATAATAAAAAAAAGAAAATTATTTAAAGAACACACACAATGACCTTTTATGACGATAAACGCTTTTGACGTATCAAAAAAAAACAACATCGATGCGTCTAGATTGGATTCCATTTGTGTTCATTCTAACCTCGAATGGAGGTCATTGAAGATAATTCAACATTTAATAGCACTGATGATGATCATTATGCTTATGTTCTGGTTTTCCCCGACACCTTTCGATTTTGGTATTTTCTTCTCTTTGAAATCATATCTATTCCTTCTTATTTGATTATTTTCATTTACATTTTTGTGAACAAATCTGAACGACAAGCACTTCATAATCATTCGATTCTTGTTGTACTATTCTTTGGTTTTTGTCTTGTAACATTTGATTATACATGGGTATTAGATAGCATGCAACACAACGGTAGACCATGGTTACAAAGTACTATATTATGTCAAATATGGTGGTTCCTAGACTATGGTTTTTATAGTGGTTGTACTGTTGTTTTAGCATGGAGTTCATTTGAACGGCATATTCTCATATTTCATGCTGATCTTGTTCGAACAACACGAAAGAAAATTTTCATTCATTATCTACCTTTGGCCGTTCTTTTACTTTATTTGAACATCTTCTATATTTATATATTGTTTTTTCCACCGTGTGAAAATTGGTATGATTTTACTTCAGTAATGTGCGGAAGTTATGCTTGTTATTTGGATATTTCGTATTTATCCAAATGGGATACTATCGCTCATGGTATCGTACCAACTCTTCTTATTACATTTTTCAATTTAACGTTATTGCTTCGCGTGCTTTGGCAAAAACGTCATCGTCGACAAGACTGGAAAAAATGTCGAAACATGACAGTTCAACTCCTATCAATCTCTGCACTGTTTCTTTCAATAGATTTATCAGCATCAATTATTCTCTTGGGACAATCGTTCGGTGATCCTTATTGGGCTGTCTTGGAACTGTCCTATTTATTTTTCTTCGCGACTTTGATTCATTTTTTGTTACCACTAATTTGTTTAGCGTGTATGCCTGACAAACGGAGAAAACTACGAACACTTTTCGCACGGCATCAATCAACGGTGACGATGCCTTTGACAATATCTCAACGCAGTCGACATCCTCCTCAATAATTTTTTGTCCAGTAGTGTGGAAATAAGAAAATGTGCAAACGTGCGTTATGTATTATGTGTTGTCAGTGTTTTGAATAAATTTCAAAGATGTCTTCAAGCATGCATAACTTGAAAATCAAGGCTAAATATATTTAATAGGTTATGAAAAAAAACGTTCTGTTAGTTTGACACGATTAGAATTCTGGAAGATACGTCATTTTGTTTGTTAATAATCATCATCATTATTATAATAAGAATATGGATTATTATAACGTGATTGATTTGTGTTCAAATTGAAAATTTGTCCGGATTCGCACTTTTCCCAAATATCATCTTTATACACATCTTGATCGAGCCAAATAGTAATCCATTCTGCTTTACGATGAAATAGAAACGTCACGATTCTTCGTAAATCATAGTCAAACTTTTTCTTTTTATAATCATCGTTCGATTCATTTCCATTGGACAGAAAAGTCAAACTATGAAGTTTAGGAAAATAAGTGTTTAAAATCGGAACATCTGATAGATTTAATGGAGTAACACGTAAATGTTCAACGTTGGGAAATACCGTCGAAAGAGTATTTGCATGATCCTTACTGAAAGGATATTTATCCATGGCTAGATCGATAAAAGTCAATTTTGGAAAACTTGGTAAAGATGCTGATTTAAGAATATTTAATGCACTGCCAGTCATTCTAATAGATCGAAGATTTATCATTGAAGGTAAAATATTTGAAAGATATTTCGTAGTATTTCGCACAGCTGAAATATCGAGATGTTTGATATGCGAGAAAGCAATACGTTCTTGCATTAACGCGAAAATCGTATCAT
>Ga0209915_1003274_pt1 | contig 14201 bp, 11 predicted proteins | sample ThiBiot_750_plan_FD_183952 | JGI IMG/M metagenome (GOLD analysis project Ga0209915, IMG submission 183952) | Wastewater bioreactor microbial communities from Cape Town, South Africa - Thiocy_cont_750_plan (SPAdes) | ecosystem: Engineered > Bioreactor > Thiocyanate-remediating > Anaerobic-Aerobic... | reverse complement strand
CAAAAAACCACAATCATATTAGAAAATCTTGGTTAAATGGGGAATTCGCTATTAATTGTCTCCGAAAATCTGAACGTTATGTCGAACACGCTTCCATAATTGAAAAAGTCATTTCCTGGCTTTCCTCGGTTCCAGAACAATCCTCAAACATATTCTACGAGATTGATGCACTGTCTCTTCTTGAGGATTTCGCAATAACATTTTGATACAAGCTTTAAAGATCGAAATAAAATAGTTTTCTCATTTCTTTCTTTTTTTTTGTCTATTTTGTTGTAATTCATAAACCTTGTTTCACAGGTTTTACTTTTTACTTTTTAACTTTATGTAATATTTTTCTCTTTGCTGTTTCACTATTGTCCTTTCATCGAATAATATCGACATTTTTTTTTCTTTTTACATTGTTAATTGTACTCTTTCTTACTTCTTAACATATTATTGTTTATAATGAGTGAACTGTGTATACTCTTGTCTTTCTTTTTCAACTTCAATGGAACTGTCAGGATCTACTAAGATCACAGCTTGCATAATAAAAAAAAACCACAATTATATTTCTGAAGAAGATTCAGTGAAAGTCGATGTATTTATTTTTATTTCTCGATTAGAATTTTTAATAAACTAAAGGAAGAGAAAAGATAACCTTTTTTTTATTCACAATATCCTTCCTTAACCATAATACATGTTCAATTTGAAAACTCAAATTAAAGAAATAGATATTTGAATTCAAGTTACAAGTTCGACACTATTGACAGGCTCTATATTGTTTATTTACAATTGTATCTACATGAGTTCTCTTTCTTTCGGCAATCGAAATATTTTCTAACTGTCATCGCGGAAAACTTATGCAAACGAGCATTTGTTATTTACTCTTCCTCCCGTTTCTTCCCGCTGTCTACATTTTCCATTTGTGCTAATAAACGGCCAACGTTCTACTCAGTCACTCGTTCAAACGAGAAGTTCTGTTCTTTTGTTTGTTCAACAATGCAATACAATTCACGGACAGTTTGTTTTATTCTTGGAGTATTTTTTACAATCATCATTACATACTATTTTTCCAATACAATTAAAAGACTACGAAATCCAATCGAAAGTTTTATTTGTGAGAAAAAAAACCGGTTTTTTATTCCGACTGCACCATTGTCCAATGATTCATTCGATGTTTACCGAAAGGAGAATCTCGAAGCATACTGTAGCATCATTCCGATACCGAAAACAACCTGGCAAAAACCTCAACGATATGCTGAAAGTGATGTTGTTTTCGTGATTTTCACTGCGTCCAAATTTTTTCATAATCGAGCGACGGCCATGCGTGACACTTGGTTATCGAGAATTTCGAATTATTATTATCTTTCAGCTACACATTATCCTTATTTACCAGTGACCGTTGTTCCAGGAGCTGGAGAAGATAAACTTTCAAATATGAAAAAGCTTTTCTACGGTTTACAAATGATTTATAAACAACAAATGACAATGCCTATTGAAAAAAGACAAAAATGGTTTTATATAATCGGTTGTGATACGTTTATCCTTCCTCATCATTTACTAAAACGACTCGAAAAGTACGATTACACTCAACCGTATCTCATCGGCGGTCATTCCGGTCATCACGGGTGTTTAGGTAAAAGTCGAAGTCAGATCGAAGTGGAATTTCCTTCTGGTGGTGCCGGATTCTTTTTCAGTATGAAATTATTAGAAAACATGCAACCATATTTAACTGATTATGTTGAAAATATTTGGCCGAATAATTCCGAAATATCTGATGTTGCTTTAGCTTGTCTAGCTAAAGAATTAGGTGTTAGTTTGACGAAAGAAATTGCGTTTTGGGCGCATCCACCAGCTAAGGTGTTACGAGGCAATGGACACAAGGTTTTTCATGAACATTCAGAACCGAATGGATTTCATTATATTAAACCTGATGAAATGTATGCTCTCGATGAGTTCTATGTCAATCAACATATGGATCGATTGATCAATGATAAAAATTGGGAGGAGTTTATTGAATATACTCGACGATTTGTTTCGAGTCATTATGTTCTATTACGAAAGAAACGAAAAGAATGTACGTTGCCACCGATTGGCGATGAAGTTAAATTACCGAAAAATTGAAAAGTTGTTTTTTTGATTTGAGAAATGAAATTTAATACATAAAGAAAAACTAGATTGCCATCGAAAGTTCGTCTCTTACTTCTTTTTAACAAATCGATGCACGCTTCATCACCCACGTTAAATTAATTTTTTCGCTTCATGCATACGCATGAACTGACCAACGTTTGCATCTTTTTTATTCGCTTTCATCACCTTCAAAAATGCGTTGCATAATAGCGTCAGTGAAATATGCATGTGGTTTATCAATACTCTTCGTTATTTGGTTTTTTATTTCCAAGTTTAATCGTGTTCCATCCTCAAAAGAAATAATCTCATTTTCTGTTGATAAAAATGTTTTTAAAAAAGTTGCTGGAAGTTTTATCTGTGATGATATTGATATTAATCGATTTCCTGAATCCTCATCAACACCTTCGAACGATTCATTCGATTCGTTTCGACGATCTACACTTGGAAAATATTGTGAAATAGTTCCAATGCCTCGAGCTAATTGGACGAAACCTCAACGATACACTGAAACGGACATTGCGTTCGTGATTTTTACTTCATCGAAATTTTTTCATAATCGAGCAACAGCGATGCGTGACACTTGGTTATCGAGAATTTCGAATTATTATTATCTTTCAGCTACACCTTATCCTTATTTGCCAGTAACAGTTGTTCCAGGAGCTGGAGAAGATCGACTTTCGAATATGAAAAAGCTTTTTTATGGTTTACAAATGATTTATAAACAACAAATGAGATTACCAATTGAAAAAAGACAAAAATGGTTTTATATAATCGGTTGTGATACGTTTATTCTTCCTCATCATTTACTAAAACGAATCGAAAATCTCGATTATAATCAACCGTATCTCGTCGGTGGAAATTCTGGTCGATATCAATGTTTAGGAAAAAATCGGCCACATGAAACGATTGAATATCCATCAGGCGGTGCAGGATTCTTTTTTAGCATGAAATTATTAGAAAATCTGCAACCTCATTTATCGGACTATGTCGAGAACATCTGGCCGATTGGTAACGAAATATCTGATGTAGCATTCGGTTGTTTAGTCAAAGAACTCGGCTATCCTTACATCAGACAGCCTGGTTTTTGGCCTTTACCACCGAAAGGTACTTTAGAAGATAAAGGTCGTGTTAATCTTCATGCTGAACCTGAACCGAATAATTTTCATTATATTCAACCTGATGAAATGTATGCACTCGATGAGTTCTATGCTAATGAACATTTCGATCGATTAGTAAACGATGAAAACTGGAGAGAAGTAGTGAAATTCAGTCGAAGGTTTATGGCGAGTCATTATGTTTTATTGAGAAAGAAACGAAAGGAATGTACATTACCACCGATTGGACCAGAAGTTAAAACAAAAAGTTGAAAGAAACACTTTTTTTTTCGTTGTATATATGTGCTTTAATAAACACGAATACATTCGGTTGACAGTGAACTTAATCAATGTTACTTGTTTTTTTTTCTCCTATAAATTACATCGTTGAACTATTCTTAACTTTAATATTTTTATTAGAAAATCAAATAAACAATTGTCCTCAAAGACAGTTTCCATTAAATTTTATGTAAACAATTCAAAAACATTTAGTTTTCGTTTTCTTTACGATGATTTTTATCATTTTTATATTCGTTCAACAAATTCAAAGTTAAAAATTTTTATTTTTGAAAAAATATACATTTGTTTGCCATAGGTCAATCGTATAATCGACCGATATTTCCGCCGAATTCAACTTGGAATCAAAATGCAACCACAGTTGCAAATAATTTTACAATTGGGTCATATCCTTGGGCTTTGTACATTGATATGAATAATTCTATTTATACAATCAATCGTGACAACGGACAAATTCTCATTTGGATGAATAATTTCAATGATCCAAATCTTATTTTATATACACAATTATCATCAGACGCATATACAATATTTGTAACAACAAATCGACAAATTTATGTTGGAGATAATTCTTCAATTAAATCAAATTCATTTTCAAATAAAACTATCGAAATTTCGAATGTTTCTTCTCTCTATATTAATGGTCTTTTTGTTGATATGAATAATACTTTATATTGTTCAATCGATGGTCAACATAAAGTTGTAAAAAAATCGTTAAATGACAGCTCATCAACAATGATAACAGTTGCTGGAACAGGTTCTTGGAGTTCTGCTTCGAATATGTTAAATCGTCCATATGGAATCTTTGTCGATACAAATTTTGATTTATATATTGCCGATTGTTTTAATCATCGCATTCAATTGTTTCGATTAGGAGAAACAAATGGAATTACAGTTGCAGGAAATACATCTGCAAATCTTACAATCGAACTTCTTTATCCATCAAATGTGATTTTGGATGGAAATAAATATCTTTTCATTACAGATGGTGATAATCATCGAATAATAGGTTCAGATGAAAATGGTTTCCGTTGTATTGTTGCATGTTCGAATTCATCAGGTTCAACATCCAATCAATTGTCTTATCCACGAAGTATCGCTTTTGATAGTTTTGGAAATTTATTTGTTGCCGATCAAGCTAATAATCGAATTCAAAAGTTTTATTTAGATGTAATAATAACAACAACCACAACAACAACAATTGTTAACGAAAGTAAATCGTTTAAAGAAAAATTCAAAAAGAGAAAAAAATTTTGTTTTTATTAAAATTTCAGTTTGTAAATCTCCTTCGATAATTTTAATTCCCAGTGGTTCAACATTAATAAATCCTTTGAAATTTCGTCGAAGTCAAGATTTTTATATAGTTTCTTTGATCGATTTGACTTGTAACGATTCAACATCAATTCAAAGTCAATGGATTCTAAAGAATAATTCGAATGTCATTTCATTCGATTCTCAGATTGAAACAACATTTAGTGAATTATTTATTCCATCAAGAAAACTACCTTTTGGAATCTTTGAACTCGAATTAACTGTCAACCTGAAGAAATATCCATCATTGAAAAATTCTTCCTCAGTTTATGTTGAAATAACACCATCAGGAATCACAGCAAACCTTGTTCAATTAGGAACTTCAATGATCACAAGTGGATTCGAACAAGATTTGAAATTAGATCCAGGATCTTATTCGATTGATTTCGATCAAAATACTTTTGATAAAGATGTAAGTTAAACATTCAAAACAGCTGAATTCTATTTCAATTTAATTGAAAAATAGAAATGGATTTATAAATACTATTGTCGAATTTATCCAACATTTAATTTTCCAAATTTAAATGGTTATTTATTGACAATTGACGATTGAACAAATGATTCTGTAAATCCTTCGTGTTTAACAAATCGAACTGGATTTCGATTTGATAATTTGGTCAATTCTTCATTGACAATTCTCTCTAAATCTCTTCAATCCAATCGAACTTATCAATTTATGGTTCAAATGTCAAATATTTTGAATTCGACTCAACAAGCGACAGGTTATGTTCTTGTTAAAGTTGAAGAAACTCGTCGACAAATGATCGCAATCGGTTGTGTAATCGTAACTCTTTGTTCTCCAAATCTCGAATATCAATTCGTAAATCCAACAACTCAAGTTGCTCTTTTTTCTCTTTGCATCGGAAATTGTTCTTCGATTCAAAACATCACTTGGAATGTTTATTCAGGAGAAGCGAATTCTTCTCTTTGGATTTTATTTAATCAAACTCAAAATTATTTTTTCGGAACAACTTCGAGTAATTTCACTGTAACAAATCAATTGTTCCTTCAAAATCCAACGATTCAATTTTGGAAATTCGAAGTTGTTTATTCATTTCCAAATGGAACTAGTACAAGTGCTTTGAATTTTATGATCAACCAACCTCCGCAAAATGGTTCCTGTTCGATTTCTCCATCAAACGGAACAATAACAACTTTATTTACGATCTCTTGTCCAAATTGGTTTGATGAAGATGGAATTAAAGATTACTCTCTTTTTTCTTTGACAAATCAATTGATGATCGCTTTTTCAAGTTTTTCATCTTTTCAAGTTTATTTACCTTCAGGAGAAAATCAAATTTTATTTATTGAAATTCGAGATCAATTAAATTGTTTAACTAAATTTAATCTTTCTTCAATTTCTATCGAAGCTGATTCTCAACTGAATACGAATTTACTTTCAACTGGAAACCAAAATACTGTTTCACAATTATTAACTTCTTTTTCTCAACAATTTAATCAAATAAATCAACAAAATATTGATAAAGCTGTTTCAAGTGGAATTCCTCTTTCAACAATTTCGATTTCATCTTTAACAACTCTAAATCAACCGACGAACAGTTCGTTGAATCAATCAGCTCTCATTGAATTCAACAAAGAATTAAATTCTCAATCGGAAACAAGAGAATATTTAATTTCCTTCACTCGTAATCTTCAAATAACGACATCGAATAGTATTAAATTACAATCTTCATCTTTAGTTCAACTGACTAAATCAACAAATCAATTAACTCGAACAGCAATTTCGATTGCAGCTGATCGATGTTTTCAATTAACTTCAGCTTTACAATCGATTTCAATGAGAATTTCTCAAGAAGATGCTGAAATTTGTTCAACTCAATTATTTCAATGTGCTTCGAATCTTTTATCAGCTGTCAATGGTCCTTTACAACAACGAACAACAGTTTTAGATTTAGATTTTAAAAGAGCAACAGAATTCCCTTCGGATTATGAAACAGATTTAGAATCTGAATGGTCGAAAATCAATCTTTTAAATGAAAATGAGAAAAATCTTTATCAACAAAAAGAATTAGCAAATCAAATTGAAAATCAAGTCAAAGAAGTGATTTCTTGTTTAAATTCTATTTTAAATATTCATTTAAATGTTGGTCAACAATCGATTGTGAATACTTCGGAAGTTTTTATGAGTTTACAAAGCGAAACCATTGAATCTCTTTCGAATCAAACATTTGCCAATGGAGCTATTCGATTCTCTCAAATCGAAACAAATCAAACAAATTCGATTCGAATTCAATCAAAAGTCGAACCTTTAGCTTCATTTAGTAATTCAGTAAATACAAATGTTTCTCGTTCGATTTCTTTTTCACTTTTCGATTCCGATGGAAAAGAAATTTCTCTTGATTATCCAATTCAAATTTTAATTCCTCGAGATTCAAATCGAATTGTTCCTCCAATGATTCTTCAAAATGTCACGTTTCATCAACAATTATTCAATTTCCATTATGTTAATATCACAACTATTCTCTCGATTTCGGTTCACATTGAAATTGAACCTTTGAATTCGTCAGTTGGTTATTTATTAATTTATAAATTCGATCAAATTCCTCAATTAAATGAAATCGATGGTTGGACTGTTTTTTGTCCTTCGAGTTTTCATTCGTTTTTCGTTGATAATGAACAAACTCGAAATCATAAATCTTTAGTTTTCGGTTTACGAGAATTGAATTCCTCTGAAATTCATCTTTATTGTTTAAATAATAATTCTCAATTGAATCTATCAATAACAAATGAAAGATTCAATTTTACTTCAAATTATGGATTGAGAGTTTATTCTTCTGGCTGTTATTTTCTTGATGAGAACAATCAATGGAATGATCAAGGACTTCGAGTTGGAAATAAGACAAATCATGAGCAAACTCATTGTTTAAACTGAACTTAATTCTAAATATTTATCTTTTGAAGTTTTCAGACAATAAAACAAATGAATTTTATCTCGAATATTTTCCTAAATTAGTATTGTCGAACGAGGTACCTATAAGAGACAAGTTTAAAGAAATGACGTATCACTTTTTTAGAAAAAACATAAAGTTAGCATTTTTAATTTATTGTGATCGTTGAGAATGTTCTTTTCACTTTGATCAATATTATTTGTTTTTGTTGTTTTATCTTCAAATTCAAATTATTTATCAGACAAATAAAAAACTAAATATTTAATTAATTTCAGTTTGATCTCTTTTGCGATTTATGATGAAGTATCTGATCGTTTTTTTTTCGAATTCTAACAAAATTCCAATATTCTCAGCCATTGTATCTTTTTTGTTCTACTGAAAAGACATATTCGAATATTTCTGTTTTTTTAATCACACAAGTCATTTGAATTGTTGTCGTTTTACTTAGGAGATTAAAAAAAAAGAAAGAATCATCTAAAATTTTGCATCGTTCTGTCATCAAAACTAAATTCAATATTCTCTCAAATGTTCTTTACTGATTAAAACTAGATGGTACACGAGACGAGCTCAGGTGCGAATGCAATCAAAGCTTTCGATTGAGTTGAAATCTTGCATACGAAAAAAAAATTTCTACTTCTCAATAGCCAATCAATTTGTTTCCATTACTCCATAGTTTATAGTTTGAATTATTCGAGTATTTTGAGCGCCTAACTTTCGTTACAGCTGACATTTTAATTTTCTCTTTTGAACGAAAATTGTACGACTTGTAGTTCTCGAGATCATTAGGGGAAAACACGCGACGCGCAACATAAATGCTTTGTGCGTTCGCACCGCATTAATGAGTTTTTTTTGAGTTTAGATGATGTATTATATAGAATAAGAATAATCATTTATAAAAATTAGATAATGAATAAAATTGTAAATTTCATAGATCTTTTTGAAGAAATTCCAAATAAATTGAAGATTTGTATAGTTCTTAGAATTTTGTTGAGTTTTTTCACGAAACTAGAACTTTCGTCAGTAGAGAAAAAAAGGATGGAAAATTTTCATTTTCATTGCAAAAATTGTGTAGAACTAATTCCAGGAAGTAATTTGATTCAAAACTCCAAGAATTCGTTGAATTGCCTATGTAATTATACGATGTTATAAATAATATTGAAAAATTTCCATCTTTTTTCTCTACTGACGAAAGCTCTAGTTCGTGAAATTAACTCAATAAAATTCTAAGAACTATACAAATCTTCAATTTATTTGGAAAAGCGTTTTGATCTTGAATTATAAATGTTTTTTTCAAGGCTCATCTTTTGACAAAAAAAACCAAGTGTCTATCAGTTTTTAAATTAAAAATTTAGCAAATTTCAAAAATATATCGATGTTTTTAACTTGTAGACAGAATTTCAAATAAAATGAAGATTTCTATAGTTGATCGAATCAAGTTCTTAGAACTTTCGACACGTCAAAATTAAATTTTGTTAAAATGCCTATGGAACAAGAAGATTTTGGAATTCAATCATTTCTGTAGAAATCAATGAGGATTGTTAATTGAGAAAATGCGAAACAAATAAATCAACATTTGGATTGATGAAATCTCCCGGTGCTCAAAGATTCTCAATAGGAATTCTTCTGACAATCTGTTTTAAAGGAATGAACAATATTGAACTCGAGTAAATGGATCTGTTCAAGATTGAGGAGAAAATCAAAAAAATATCGTGAATCAAGTCTGTGACTTTCATTTCATATCGATCTATTTACGACTGAGTTCTTCTATTTGAAAATTGACAATATTTAATTGGATGACATCGGATTTGAGAGAAAAATCATGAAATTTACATAGAAGACACGTTTGTTGATCGATGTTATTTATCTTTTTATTGACAAAAACATGTCGACAATAAAAAGATATTTTCATTTGAAATGTTTCTTCGGATTTGGATTGGTTTGTTCATCCAACAACAATATTTTACTTTTGCAATTGTTTCATTCAATCAACCGATATTTCCTCCCAATTCAACTTGGAATCAAAATGCAACGACTTTTGTCAAGCAAAATTTTGTGGGCACATATCCGTATGGTATTTTTATCAATTCAAACAATTCAATTTACGTACCCAATCGACAAACTGGTCAAATTCATATTTGGCTAAATGAAAATCATCTTAAACCAACAAAAACAATTTCGAGTAGTTTAACAGATTCATCATCACTATTTGTAACAACGAATGGTGATATTTATGTTGACAACGGATACAAAGGTCATGTTAATAAATGGATTGCAGAAAATGAAACATGGATATCGGTTATGAATTTTACATCGCCATGTCCTGGTCTTTTCATTGATATTTATGAAAGTTTATATTGTTCAATACAGATGCATCATCGAGTTGATAAAAAATGGTCAAATGGCACAACAACAACCGTTGCTGGAACTGGTGTTCAAGGATCTGCATCGAATATGCTTAAAACTCCTTGTGGAATATTCGTTGATACCAATTTAGATTTATATGTTGCCGATTACAGAAATCATCGAATTCAATTATTTCGATTGAATCAACGAAATGGAATAACTGTTGCAGGAAATGGATCAGCAAATAGAACAATCGAACTTAATCATCCAATAGGGGTAGTTCTCGATGGTGATCGACACCTTTTTATTGCTAATTATGGAAATAGTCGAATAATTGGTTCAGATGAAAATGGTTTTCGTTGTATTGTTGCATGTTCTGGTCAAGGTTCAACATCCAATCAATTGTATCATCCACGAAGTATCGCTTTTGATAGCTTTGGAAATTTATTTGTTGCCGATCAAAGTAATCATCGAATTCAAAAGTTTTGTTTATCAACAAATTTCAGTAATAGTCAAAAGAAAAAAACAACGAATCGATATTTTCATTTGATTATTTAGGTGAACCAAAAACCTCTACAACAACATCATCAGCCACTACAATCTCTACAACGTCAACAACAACATCATCAACTTTGACAACCTTAACATCAACAACAATCTCAACAACACCATCATTATTGTTGGATGTCCCGACTTGCTTAAATCAAACAATGGGCCGAAATTGTAATATTTCGTCAACCCCGTGTGATTTATTAAAACCTTGTAAAAACAATGGAACTTGTGAAAATCGAAATGAAAGTTATTTTTGTAATTGTTCGAAAGATTTCAATGGTTCTAAATGTGAAATAGACAATCGTCTATGTAAACCAACAACCTGTTGGAATAACGGAACTTGTAATCAAACAACCGGTGAATGTTCATGTGAAAACGGTTGGACGGGGGATTATTGTGAGAAAATGATAAATTATTGTGAAAATGTAACGTGTGAAAACAATGCCCTATGTCGACGATTACTTATGAATTTTATTTGTGAATGTCTTACTGAGAATTATTCAGGTCGATATTGTGAAATCGTTTCAACAAAATTAGTAATTCTTCAATTTGTTTCGAAATCTTTCGGTTATATTGCAATTCTTTCTCTATCGATTGTCGTTGGTTTTGTTGTTATTATGGACGTACTCAAATACGGTTTCGGAATTGATCCAACAAAACATGAATTAGAAAGAATTCGTCGAGAAAAAGCTCGAAAAAGAAAACAACATCGACCAGTTATTCAACGATTTCATTACGTTAATTAACAAAAAAAGCAAAGCAAATAAAGACTCGAGTCAATTCGAAATGAATTAAGTTAAATGAGTAGAAAAGCAATGACTATGAGAAAGATTCGTTTTTGGACCCACTCGTAAACCATCTCCTTTCCATTCGTTTTCTTTATTTAAATAATAACAACCTGATGAATAAACTCGATACTCATATTCTTGATTAGCTTCTTCTAAACCAAAGATTAGAAGTCGATGACCAACTGTTTGTTGATTATCAAGCATAAAAGTAAAATAACTTTGATTGACTTCGATTGAATTAGTAAAAGTCGATTGTTTATCGAATTTATAAACGAATCGATAGGAGAAATTAGCTTTGATTTCGAAATGAATTGAAATCGGGAGATCAGTTGTTAAATTCAAAGAATGAAAAGTTTCATTGGTTAAAATCATTGGAGGAATTCGAAGATTCGGATCTCGAGGAATGAAAAATTCAATCGAATTTGAATTTGTTTCAAACGGAATCTCATTTCTATTTTGATCGAGAATTGAAATCGACAAAGATCGAGAAAGATTTGTATTGCTTTCGATTAGAGATCGACCGTAAACAGCCAACGGTTCCATTATTAACTAAAAATCAAACGGAATTTAAAAAAACAAAAAGAGAGAGAAACGAACTCGAAATGAAACAATTTGATTCTGGTTTAAATTCGATGATAAATTCATTCGATTCAAAAGAGATTGAAGAGAAATTGTTTCCAAAGAGAGAAAAACTTGAGGTGTTTCAATCGAATAATTTTGTCCGAGATTCAAATGTAAATTTAATGAAGAAGTTAAGATGAAAATGATTTGATTTCGTTTCTCATTGAGTGAATCAGCTAATTCCTTTTGAAAATCAAAAACCCATTCGTCGAGAATTTCAATTCGCTTTTGTAAAGGCCCATTGACAGCAGTTAAAACATTTGAAAAACATTGAAGAAGTTGAGTTACAATCATTTGAACATCTTCAAAGGTCATTTTTTCTAACCAGAATTCTAATTCTTCAGTTAACTGAAAACATTTTTGAGAAACTATTTGTAAAGTCGTTCTTGTTAATTGATTAGTTGTATCGGTTAATTGAACAAGTGATAAAGATTGTAATTTAAGACTATTTACTGATACGATTGTCATTTCAGGTATTAATTTGATAAATGATTCTCGAAGATCAGCTAAACGATTGATTTCTTTCACAAATTCCGATCGAGTTGACTGATTATTTCGAATATTGACTTGATTCGTCAATGGAGAGATAAAAATACTTGTTAAAGGAATTTCATTGGAAATATCTATTTGATTCAATTCATCAGTTATTAAACGTATCATTTGACCAATTGTGTTTTGATTTTCATTTGATAATAAATCAGAAAATAATTCTTTAGATAAATTTATTTCTTCTTTTACAACAGTAACAGGTAAAAGATGGAATTCAGTGATTGCATTCAAATAATCACGAATTTCAACGAAAAGATCGAGAGGATTTCCGATTGGTAATCGAACTTCGAACGATGGGATTGGAGAAAAAGCAATGATTTGTTTTGTTGTGGTGGTAAATAAAGAATATTCTTTGACTTTCCAATCCGAACAAGTGACACTGAACAGAGTTTTTGTTGTTCCATTTCGAGGATAGATTTCACAAGAACCATTCGATGGAGGAGGATTGATTTCAAAATTCAATGCACTTGAACTATTCATTCCTTCGAATTGATAAATAACTTCGAATTTCCAATGAGTTTCATTTCGAAAATGATCAAATAAATCATTTGTTGAAGTAAAATTTGTCGTATTTCGACCGAAAAACCAAATATTTTCAAAATTCGTCGTTTGGTCAAACAAAATCCATTTGGTGAAGTTTTGTGCTGAATCTATCTGACCAAAATAAATATTCCAAATGAATTTTTTCTCTTTCGGACATTCGTTGACACAATAAGAAAACAAAGCTACTTGAGTTGTTGGATTTACTTTTTGAAATTCGACATTTGGAGAACAAAGAGATTTGATTACACATCTATACAAATATAAACATTTAACTTTTTCAATCTCAAAAAATTACCCAATGGCGATCATTGGCCCAGTTGTACCTGCAATTTGAACAATCACAGAGCTGTAGATGACAAGTGATGTATTTCGACGATTCGACATTTGAACAACAAATTGATATTCCAAATTCTTTTGAAGAACATCGGCAAATATTGTTAATGAAGATTCATTTCCTTTGTATTCAAATTGAGTTAAGTTGAGAAAAGCATAAATTTTAGTGAATGGTTCAATTGATGGATAAAATCGACAAAAATATTCGTATTTCCAATCCGAAGAATTAAATTCGAATCCATCGGGATCTTTTGAATAATTTCCTGGATTTAAAGTTAAATTCTGTTGATCACCACTGGTGACAACTGATGTTCCCAATGGAACAAGATTTGCTGTTACACCTGATGGACTAATTTCAACATAAACTGATGAAGAACTTGTTATACTTGAATTGTCTATCGTTGTTACTCTAAATTCTAACTCATAAATTCCATACGGGAGAGTATTTGATGGAATATACAATTCACTTCGACTTCTCTTAATCTTTTTATCAAATTCTATTTCCGAAAGATTATTATTTGTCGAGTTTTTAATCGACCATTTTTGGATTGTTGGCAAAGTTTTATTGCAATTTAATTTTATTATTGATAAAATATAAAAATCTTGACTTCGACGATATTGATATGGAACTGTTCGAAGATTTGATCCAGGACTTAAGTTTATTATTACAGAATTACAATCTAAATATTACATTGCAAAACAAATTAGATTGATTTAATTGATAAAGTGATTTACTTTCATTGTAGCTAATT
>Ga0209915_1003262_pt1 | contig 14276 bp, 12 predicted proteins | sample ThiBiot_750_plan_FD_183952 | JGI IMG/M metagenome (GOLD analysis project Ga0209915, IMG submission 183952) | Wastewater bioreactor microbial communities from Cape Town, South Africa - Thiocy_cont_750_plan (SPAdes) | ecosystem: Engineered > Bioreactor > Thiocyanate-remediating > Anaerobic-Aerobic... | reverse complement strand
GCTTCTATTGATTCGAATGATTTACCTGATGTTTGTCTAGAGAATATTAGAAGAAACAAACAAATCAAATAATCAGCAAACATCATGCAAGTAAAGTCACCAATAAAGATGGCCTTGGAGTTTTTTTTATTACCGATTTACTTTCTAGACCAAAGCGTGACTTAAAAACATTCATTTTCAAAGAAACAACATTAAATTGTTTAACATGTTTTCTTTCCACTTAAACGTAATATAGGACAGACTGATAATGTATGATGAAGACAAAAAAAACATGTTATTATGTTTTAAATGATACGAATGAACAAGATCATTCGACAGCTAATACTTGATTGTTTACAAAATATGAAATCAACATCGAAATAAATTCAAGAATTCGTTGAATTCATTCGGCTATTTTTTTTCATAGATAAATAAAGAACTGAAGTAATTTTAATTAAATTTGAATAATAGTGGCAATTCGATTTGAATGATCATAGTTGGAGAGCTTATTGTTTGTATTTATTTGGTTTAATAGCAACAGAAGATAAATGTGCGCTCGATTTGTTCGATAGATCATTATCAATTCGAAAACAAGTTCTACAACCATCAGATTCAAGTATATTCTCAAGCACTTGATTGTGTCATCGAAAAGCATTTTCTATTCGTTTTGGTACAACTTATAATAATATGGGTGAAGTCTATCATGATCTTGGCGAATATGATAATGCATTGAAATATTATGAGATGGATCTTGAAGTTTACACGAAATCCTTGCCATCACAACATATCGATACATTTCGTCCTTTTAAATTTATTGCTTCTCTTGATCCACGTTCATCATATAGAGAGGCTCTTCGATTATGTTCTGTTAGCTATATAAATATGAATAAGGCCTTGTCTACGAGGAGAGATTAGTTTTTATCTTTTTTTGTGCGTGTGAAACCATGCATTAAAAACTAATGTACATTCAGTCTATCTTTGTAAAAAAAAACATACATTCTTGATACAGATGACTGTACCGTTCGTTCATATTCTAACCATTTTCCTGTGTTATACAAATGAATTCATCTACACAATCGAATGCAGCATATGAAGGAGAGCAAATATCGCTGAAAAAAGATGAAAATATATCTCAATCGAAGCGTTCTGTAATTGCATCGAAAACATCAACATATATGATGATGTTGGCATTATTTCATCGGTAATTATCACTGGATGTACTCTCGTAGCTGCCATTTTTTTGCCGAATCCCATGATATATATTCTCGGTTACTGGTGGATACTATTTATGTTTATTATCACGGTACTTTTATATACGAGTGCAATTTTTATACGTGAATTACCTTGGATTAACAACTGAACTGAGTATGAACTATGCGCAAATTAAAGAACAATCAACTGACATTATAATTCCATGTTTTTTTGGTATTTTCAATGGAATCTATCAAATAAGTGAGAAAAGAAGTTTTCGAAACAAAAATGTAGATGATATAGAATTGAGTTGCTATTTAACAGATGGCATTGGAAGTGGTTTAGTCATTCATCTTATTTTTTCGAATCGTGCACTGGCAAAAAATACAACGAATTCTTATCCAGGTGGTGCGTATTTTCATGCATATAATATAAGAAGATCATCTGATGTCTTTATCACACGATCTACAGTATGTACAACGATAAATTAAATTATATTGTAATTCTATATCTATTATTATTATTTTTAGCGTATGACTTTCGTTCGATAGTAATGTGCTATGCAAAAGTAATGAGACAAATTGACGTCGATGCTATTAGAACTCACTCGATGATTTGAACATAGTTCGCTCGTTATTGAATAGAGTAAGTAAAGTTGTTACTAGAAGACACTTAACAAATACTGTCACCAGTTTCTCTATTAATTATCAAAATATTCTTTTTCAACGACAAAACCATGCTTGTTACAACGTTTTTTATCAGATCTTTTTGCTTTCTTTCAAAATTTTCTGGGTAATTGATTGAGATTTTAAGTTTTAGTTTGTCTCATAAATCTTTCGTTCCTAATTAACACTGTATTTTCTAAATTGATTTAATTGGGTGGAGATTTTTGTTATTAAATGCGAATGATATTTTGACCAATTAAGCATGCTGGATGTCTTCTATATAATGATCATCACTTAATCCGATCATATCAAATCCAAATCATTTGAATGAGGCAGATTTATGAGTGACTTTAATCGCTTCCGAAAACATCCATTTAGATGTGTTTCTGTCCTTAAGGGAGAAGGTCTGCTCAAGATGAACATAAACATGATAAGACCATTCGAGCCATAGTTTTAGGTTCAAACGTTATTTAACATTTAACTTTAACATTGGATGATAGAATTGATAGTTCAACCTAACTTGCTTACTTAAAAAAACGAGAAAACTACTGATCTTTTACAAAAATTAGGCACATTTATATGATGTGTAACAACATTCTTTTTCTCTATTTCTAACAGTTAAGAAACAAACGATATATGGTTCGAAAGTGGACATCTTCTTTTATTGAAAGCAACTTCGAGTGACCTTAATCAATAGCATGGAACTGAATAATATCATCAGACATTTGTCTCATTACTTTTGCATCGCACATTAGATTTTTTAAATCGATTATTCTACTTAAGAAGGCTGTCTGTCTATCTTGGAAAAAAGTGTGAGATAGTTTCATCAATGAGTCTTGTTTTTACTAAAGTTATTGTCCTATCAATGTATATCAGGATAGTTTGCAGAGGTTTCAAGTACGATTTAAAATGACTGGCTTATTAAAAACTTTAGATTTTTCCACTGAAATCTATTCGATTTGTTTTACATTAAGATGATGACTTATTTTCGATTTCAGTCCTGTTGTATTTCGTAGTTTCAAGTTTTTTATTTAACAAAACTATACTTGCTATTTTGTATTTCAAAATTTAACAATTGGCACGTATGAAGAAAATGATCGCCACATCTAATGATCTCTCCGAGCTTCGTTGCAAAATCTCTAGATGCAGCTACGCGTAAATGCGATGAAGTATTAGCAAACTCTTTTCAATCGGTGAAAATACGTTAAATGCATCGCATTCGAAAAAAAGAGCAATATGGGAATTGTTTAATTCATACACTTGTTGGTTATTAAATCTCATCAACACGTAATTCTACAAAGTTAATCAATTTAGATTATGCAGATTCTTTTTTAAAAATGTTAATCAAATTATTTCTTTCCAACTTGTTTTCTTCCTTTTTCTTAGTCAGCTTGGAACTGCTTATCTTTTCTATTCAGTTTATTGCAAGCTTCACAAGTTAAAACTATCGATAAACTTGCTATTCATGTTTTTATTTATTACTCATGTATATTCATACTACAGTAAATGCAAAGATAGACTCAGTTGAGATCATTTCATTTTATTCAATTTCAGCTATATTTTTACTTTATATTTCAGTAGATTGTTCGGTATATGTTTTATCAATCAAACTTATTTTTATTCAAATGAAAAATAAGTAGTTTATTAGCAAAATGGTTTTTTAGTGCGACTAACTATATCTCAAACGTATTTTATTTACTTGTACAGATGCGTATCTAACGAAAATGTAAGAGAGAAAAATAAATAATATCCTTCATTATTTTCATTCATAGGAATACAGGTATCGAAAATGATTCGTGACGACAAAATACAAGCATTTGTTTTTTAAACATAGTTGTTATTCGGTAAAATAGGAAGAAAAAGTCACTTTGAATAATATACAGCACGTGAATAACAACTTTACCTTTTTCCGTTCTCGGATAGACTTATGTTACTTCAAGGTGAGCTAAAGAAAAAAAACGTTAAAAGGAAGAGAACGAATAAAACGAATTGTGTTTTGTTTTTCCTACCCAAAAACATCATTCTATCTGTTTCATATAAACAACGTCGTTGGTAAATACAAAACATATAAAACTATGGCTGGTGTAAACAGTAAATCGTTACAAATACCTAATGATAATCTTGAAACATTTTCCATCTTTTGGCTTGATGCACAAGTTAATACAACTGAAGATAATAGAAATACTCAATTAAAATTAAGAGAAATTATTAATCATTTAAAAACATTCGATGATCTAGGTGAATGCCATCAGAGGATTCTTTCACTTTCAACACAAGATCGATTGGTTCTTATAGTGAGTGGTCGATGTGGTCGACAATTAGTTCCTCAAATACATCATCTTAGACAAGTTTCATCGATTTATGTCTATTGTATGGATAAGAAAGCCAATGAACAATGGGCAAAAGATTTTATTAAAATTAAAAGTGTTATTGTTCAATTGAAAGATCTCATTCATGTCATTAAAAAAGATCAAAAAGGTCGAGTTAAAATTGAAGAACCATTAACCATAAATATATTTAATGTTAACAACAAGAAAGATCAATCGACTACTGGATTAAATGGTAATTTTATTCATTCTCTTCTCTTAATCGATGTTCTTATTCGAATGAAACCGATCGAAAGTGATAAAAAACAATTGATTCAATTGTGTAAAAAAGAATATCGAACCAATAATATGGAATTAATACTTGTCCGTGAATTTGAAAAAGATTATCGATCAGATAAAGCACTTTGGTGGTATACTCGCAACTCATTTCTTTATAGAATGTTGAACAAAGCATTACGAGTTCAAAATATTGATCTTTTATTTTTATTTCGCTTTGTTATTGGTGATATATATCAACAACTAAAACAATATCAACACCGATCACCCATTCGTGTCTATCGTGGTCAGGTTATGTCGATTGATGAATTCAATACTCTTCGACGATCGATTAATAATTTTATTTCGATAAATTCCTTCTTTTCAACGAGTACTAATCCTGATAAAGCATTATATTTCTTAAATAGCAGTGAAATTACAAGTGATTTATGTCGTATACTATTTGTTATTCATGCCGATCCTCGAGTAGTAAAATCAAAACCATTCGCTGATATTAGTTCGTTGAGTGATTTTAGTAATGAAAGTGAAGTTTTATTTATGATGGGATCTATTTTTCGATTGATTAAAATTGAAGAAATAAAAAATGAAAAAATTATAACGATTCATATGGAACTATGTGGCGATGATGAACATGATTTAAAGGAATTATTTGATCATATGAAAAAGGAATATGGTGGTGGGAATAAGGAAGTTAATCTTCGTTCGTTTGGTCATGTTTTGTATAAAATGGGTAAATATGATTTAGCAGAGAAGATTTATCATCGATTATTAGTAGAGTTACCACCAAATGATCCTTCGCTTAGTGGTTTATATTGGGCTCTTGGCAGTGTGACTCATGATAAAGGTGCCTATGACTCTAGTCTTGAATGGTTTCAAAAATCATTGGTGATTGAAGAAAAAAAAGGATCATCTAATTATCGAAACATCGGTTATTTATATAATTGTATAGGTACTCTTTATTGGCGCAAGCTTGAGTTGGAGAGAGCATTAGAAAATTATAATAAAGCGATAGAATTATATCGAAATGCAAATGATGAAGATCATCTAAATATGGCTCATTTCTACAATAACATTGCTAATGTATATGGTGACCAGAAAAAGTACACAGAAGCGTTAGATTTTTACAAGAAATCATTAGCTATTAGGAAACAACATTTACCTTCGAATCATCCAGATATTGCTGGTTCTCACAATAATATTGGTAATGTTTATTATGATCTGAATAAATATGATCGTGCAATGGAACATTATCAACAGTCACTCCAAATAGGTTTAAAATCACTTCCTGGCGATCATCCTGATATTGCTAGAAGTTATGAATGTATTGGCTTGATACATGAAAAAAAACGTGAATGGAAAGAAGCATTAGAACTATTTGAAAAGGCACTGAATATCTATCAACATTCATTCTCTTCGCAACATCCAGATATACTGAGAGCTAAAGCATGCATTGAACGTGTATCTGCTAACTTGAAATAATATTTTTTTTGTGTTATGAAACAAGATTTCCAAAAGTAAATCATTAATAGTCAGTGCGCCTGACAGAAAAGAAAAAATCACTGTTGTTTCATTCTTGAAAATTTGAAATTCTATTGTCCGTGCGAAAAAGATAAGTTAAAGTGAAAAGGCTAGAACTCACAAAAAGTTGTTGCTCCTGCGGCTGAAATTATTCTTTCGAAACAGTGATTGGAGTACTTAAAATTCCTGAAAAGTTTCTTTATAAAATCGATTGAAAACATCGTTTATTTGTGCGGAAACTTCTAGAACATATTTCTGTAGAAATAACTGGTTAATTTCCTCGATTATTTGAAAGAACTGTTGTCTGAATTGAAATTGAACCTTGTTCATTTTCTTGACCTAAGATTTAAATGTTTGGATTAAAATATCTGTTTACTTATTCTCTCTCTCAACGAACAACATTGCAAAACCGTTTGAAATTCAGTTGAACATCTCGTCGAAATCAAATGAAACTTCGATCGACTTTCAATTCAGCTGGCAATCGAAGTGTTTCTTCATGTTTATTTGTAGTTTAATAACAATAAAGTTTAGTCGATCTTGAGAGATTCATCTTGATGGAATTGAATTTGCTCGTATTGATATTGTTGTCGTTTGATGATTTCTCGTTGTCGGTCCATGATGTTTTCGAGTTCGAGTTTCTTTATTTGTAATTCGACGACTTGATCTTTCGTTCTTCGATCGAGGCTAAATACTAAACAGAAAATTTATGATTTTTCGATGGAATTTCAACAAAAAATTATGTTTTTGACTTCTATAGAGAGATTTTCGAAAAAACAGACTTTTTTTATTACAATTGGTCAAAAAACTGTTTTATTCAATAGTGATTTCTCGAAAAAAAGTCATTTTTCTACTTAAATCCTTCGAAAAACAAGCTCTTAGGAAAGAATGATATTTTTTTTTGACTTCGAAAGATTAATTTTGGAAAAACTGTGTTATTCAATAGTGATTTTCCATTGACTCTCGAAAAAAACGCATTTTTTTCAATTGAATTTGTCGTAGAACAAGTTCTTAGGAAAAATCGATGTTTTTTTGACCCCTCTAGAGAGATTTTCGAAAGAAAATCGATCTGTTAAAAAAGGAAATCTCGGAAAAGAGAGATTTGTCAAAAAATAATGTTTTTTTCACCTCAAAATGATGAATTTTGGGGGAAAAAATCGTTTTACTAACAAGTAGTGGTTCGTATTCTCGAAAAAGTGTCTTATTTAGTTCAATAATAATGTTTTTTTCACCTCTAAAGATTGATTTTCGAAAAAATGATCTTCTTTTACTATAACTAGTCGAAAAACTGTTGTTGTTTCTCTTTGACACTCGAAAAAAGGGATTTTTCCACTTCAATATATCGAAGAGCAAGTTCTTAGGGAAAACTGATGATTTTTCTTGACTGAAAAGCAGTTCATATTGATTTTCATGATTTAAGATGAATTCATATCGGACAGAAAATTCTAAACTTTGAACGTCTAGAAATTGCAATGATCTCGATTTGTGGACTACGAACTAATTTTGATCTCTGACAACTCAAAATAAATCATGAAAATTCGCCAAAATCACAAAAACTCAAGAGAATCTGTTTGAAATCAGTAGAATCTACAAATATATCACGTCATTTTATTGATTTATAACCGATCTAAGAATGCACTGATTGTTTTCATACCGATAAAACGAACTTTAACGTGAACATATGAGCTGCACGTCCACCGTAAAATATCGAGGATAAATTGTGTCAATTGTCTAATTATTTCTAAATATGAATAAACACCAACAGAATTACAAATCCCAGAAATCGACGATTGATGAACAGTTATTTCAATCAATAATATGTTGAATTATTTTATATTGATTCTAACTGAAATCAACTTTGAGCGCAATCAATCGATATCAATGGATGATCAAAATCTATTCAAACAATGAATTATCAATATTCCAGCGTGAATACTCTCCTATTGAGTCTTTCAATTTTAGAAGTTCAGACACAACTATTCGTAGTTATTTTCATCGAATAATATCGAAATTTATCTTTGTACGAATAACACCAGCAGTTCTTGTTCAATTAGGAACATCAATGATTATAAGTGAATATGAACAACATTTAAAACTAAATCCTATTGTCGAATTTAGAATATCAATTTGTTAATCCAACAACTCAAATTGCTCTTTGTCACGAGAAATGAATTCTTCTCAATCAAACTAATTTTACAAATCTTTAGTTTTTCGGACGAACAAAAAAGACGATATTTACTATTTCATCTCCGAATTGATTTTATGAAATTCGATTCCCATCTGGTGATGAACAAACATCAATATTAAATTGAATAGTTTCGATTCGATCAGATTTTCTAATTGATCAAGTAACTTTGTTTTCATTTGTCACTAATCTTCTAATAACAGAAAACGAGATGTTCGTATATGAATTCTATGTAAAGACAGTCAAACATTTGAATAGATTGAATTCTAAATGAAATAAATCTAACATATCAATTCATAGTCATAGATGTCATCGTCTTAAGGATTGCAGATTAGGAAATTACTATTGCGAAATGATTGAAATTCACATGAGAGACGAAGGAAATTATACATTTAGAAGTCATAGTACTAAAAATTTAGTTGGATATATTTATGAAAATAATTTCACTTTATTTGATCTTAATATAAACGCAATCAAATTGCTCAATTTAAAATGACTTTCTACTGTCCGACGAATAGTTCATTTATATTAATTGTAACAACAGCTCAATAACTTCAACAAGGTGAATTCTCAATAATTATTCAACGACCAAGTAATGTTTCTATGCGATATCATAGTAAGTTCACTGAACTAATCATTCAATCGAATTATTCGTCAGAATTAACTAATAACAGTCGAAAACATACAAGTTTTAACTGTAGACCTCCAGATCATTATTACGAAGCGTTAGAGATCAATGTGAACACATCTGGTTTCTACATGTTCTCAACTGAAAGCAGTTTGAATATATTTGGTTATTTATACGAATATGAATTTAATCCTTATGATTCTATTGATAATTGATTCGTTCGAAATGATGACTCATGTGACTTTGGTCAATTAAGAATAATTGCTTATTTGAAATTGAATATCACATAGATTTTAATAGTAACAACATCTTATGATTATGCAAATCAGCAACGTCGATTCTCTTTGTTTGTTGAAGGACCAAATGAAATTAAGATTAAACAAATGAGTATGTTGACAAACATCGATTTCAACTGAATACTTACAAAACTATTTTAAGATAAAAGTCAATTTTCAACAAGAATAGTTCAATCATTATATTCATCACAACAGACTAGAATTCGTTCGAAATGTCATCATGAGTCTATTCTACCTTCACATTTTTATTTGTATAAAGAACATTTTAGTGAATATACATCCTATCAAAGATTAATCGCTCGTAACCTTAATGGTTGTCCTAAGCGTGAATTTAAAATCACAATTGAATTACAATCTAGTGTAACATACATATTCATCATGGGAATATATCTCTCGATCTCCGAAGGTTCTTATTCAATATTAGTATCTGCTCACAATAATATTACTTTCAATCTGATCACTGAGTCTAATATTCAATTAACTATTTCCTCTTTCTACCGAGATTTTCATTAGATCTTCGAACAACATATTCATCAGAACTAACAAAAGAAAATCAAGTTTATCCACGAATATGTGGAAAAGGAAATTATCATTATGAAACTATTGAAATCAATGTCAAATACAGTGATTCATATACATTCGATGCTAATACAAATATTCTACTCTTTGGATATTTATACGAGAATAATTTTGATCCATCATATCCAAATCAAAATTGACTCATACAAAGCAAGTTCACTTGCGGTGCATATCGTTTCGAATTAGGAGATTATCTCGGTTTGACTATTAATGAGATTTTACGAAATAAGATTCAATCGAATATGTCATTTCGAAAACAATCAGTTTTGATACAAACAGCTGCTAGCCTCACTATGATTATGTTTGTTATTGGTTTCATTAATGGTATCTTTTCTTTAATAACATTTCGAAATAGAGAATTAAGAAAAGTTAGTTGTGGAATATATTTACTAGCATCTTCAGTAACTTCTCTTCTAACAATTACTATGTTTACAATCAAATTTTGGTTTGTTATTCTTATTCAGCTACATTCAATCGTTCGTTCATCTATTCTTCGAACAGATTGTGTATTCATTGGTCCTGTTCTCAAACTTTGTTTATATTTAGACGGTTGGTTAAATACTTGTGTTGCTATCGAACGAACTGTTAATGTATCAAAAGGAGTTAATTTTGATAAGAAAATGAGTAGACATGCAGCTCGATGGGTGATTTTGATCTTACCTATTTTCATCATGAATTATTTGAACATACAACTCACGAATATAATCCCATCAATATCAGTCATAATTTAACAATGATAAATGAATATAATGTTTTGTGTGTTATTCAATATTCTTGTTCTGTTCAAACTTATAATACAATAACTTTATTTATTCATCTTATCGTACCATTTCTTGTTAATTTGTTCTCTGCTTTATTTATTATTTTTGGTACAGCTCGACGACGATCAACTGCACAAAAAAATAAAAAATCCTTCAAAGAACATGTTATCAATCAAATACGTGAACATAAACAATTACTAATTAGTCCTTTTATTTTGCTTGTCTTAGCTTTGCCTCGTTTAATCATGTCATTAGTATCTGGATGTGTCGATCCATCAGAAAATCCTTGGTTATATCTTTGTGGTTATTTGATTTCTTTTGCACCACCAATGCTTATCTTTGCTGTATTTGTTTTACCTTCAGAACTCTACAGAAAAACTTTCAATGATTCAATAACACGATGGCTACGACAAATTCATCAACAATTTTTGATTATGATCAACTCGATGTTTTTCGAATTCATGAATTAACTTATTTAACTTGTCGAGATTACACTTTGTATATATTTTGTCGAGTTTCTCTACTTTCGCCTTGTTGTATAAACTTGCTTTTTCGTTTCGCATCTTTTCTGATCTAACGATGATAAGCAAGCATAAGATTACAGTTACTCGAATTCTCTTCCGAACTTGTTTATCATAATTGATAAGAAACGGCGCACATTTGTTTTGCTTGTTCTTCCTAAGGTGTGCATTTAAATTTTAAAAAAACGACCATGGCTACATCGAATACAATAATGAAATGCTATACATGTGAAGAAGAAATAACAACATATATGTGTAAGGGATGTTCAAAACATTTTTGTGTCGATGATTTGATGAAACATCGTGAAGAATTGAAATTACAATTTCATCAAATTGAAGATCAACGAAATCAATTTGCACAAACTTTGGACGATGAGAAAAATAATCATCCATTAATACAACAAATTACTCAATGGGAACGAATATCCATCGAAAAAATTCGACAGACATCTGAAGAACAACGAAATCTTATTCAACAATTTTCTCAAACTATTGAAGTTAAATTGCGTTCATTCACTGAAGAAATGCAAAAAACTGTTAAAAAGAAAGATTTCAATGAAATTATTTTGAAAAAACTTCAAATACAATTAGAAGATCTTAAAAATCAACTTTATCAAACAAATTACATTCAAATTAAACAAGATTCATCATCGACATTTATTAACAAACTATTCATTAATATTACTCCAACTCCAACTACTACAGATCTTAAATGGAAACAACACGCAACTACGATTGCTGGTGGAAATGGATCAGGAAATCAATTAAATCAATTCAATACACCTTTTGGAATCTGTGTTGATGATCAACAACAAACTATTTATGTTGCTGATCCATACAATCATCGTATTATTAAGTGGAAATTTGGTGAAAGAAATGGTGAAGTTGTTGCTGGAGGAAATGGACCAGGAAACAGAATCGATCAATTGATTTATCCATCTAGTGTGATTTTGGATCGAAATAAGAAATCTTTGATTATATGTGATCTTGGAAATCGAAGAGTTATTCGATGGTCATTAGAAAACCAAAACAATAAAGAAATTCTTATTGAAGATATCTCATGTTCTGGATTAATGATGAATAACAAAGGAGATTTGTTTGTTTCCGATTGTCGGAGAAATGAAGTGAAAAGATGGAAAAAAGATGAAAAACAAGGAACTTTTGTTGCAGGTGGGAATGGAAAAGGAGATGAACTCAATCAACTCAACAATCCGGGATCCATTTTCGTTGATCGAGAAGATTCGATCTATGTTTCAGATCGTTGGAATCATCGTGTGATGAAATGGTTGAAAGGTGCAAAAGAAGGAATTATTGTTGCTGGTGGACAAGGTCAAGGAAATAGTTTGAAACAATTATCGAATCCACAAGGATTAGTTGTGAATGAAAATGGTGATGTTTTTATGGCAGATTGTTCTAATAATCGAGTTATGTGTTGGCCATCAGGTTCGGAAGAAGGTCATGTTGTTGTCGGTGGAAATGGTCAAGGAGAAGGATTAAATCAGTTAAATAATCCTGGAGGTTTAGTATTTGATCGTGCGAATAATCTTTATGTTGCCGATTGGTATAATCATCGAATTCAACGATTTGATATTGACACAAATTAAAATATGATAATAAAAAGAAATGACTATTTATTATTTTTTCCGTTATGTATTTTTATTTGATTATTCTAATAAACGAGGAGATTTCAGGTTGAAAATGACTTGTTAACAGCAATAAACATATGGCTTTATTTGAATTGAAGACTTTGTCTCTGTTTGTATTGATAAACAATTTATTGAAAGATGCAATTTATTAGTTTTCGTTCCATAGTCCTCATCGTCATCTGGATGTTGAAATCGTTGATCGAATTGATTATTACATGTCTTGTTAAGTACTTGCTGTTCCTTTTCAACGAGCAAACGTGCCTGTTGAATATTGAGTTGTGTTCGAGGTATTTTCATACTAGGGTTTTTTAGTTTCGATGTTAGTTGTGATAATTCTTGATCATTAGCTAAATGTGCTTCTCGCTCTTGAGTAGCTTGATTCTTTAATGTGTCTGCAACTTTGCTTTTCTTATCGAGATTATTTTGCCGTTGTTTTAAGTTGTTCACTGGTGCATCAAGTTGATTGACATCTGCTTTCAACGATTGACATGTTTGTTTTTGTTTTTCTAATTTAGATTTTTCATTTTCAACATTTTTCTCTGTGTCTTTAACTTTTTCTTGTTCTTGTTGACAATCTTGTTTTAAATTCTCGAGTTTCTCTTTAGTTTTTGCTACCATCGTTTTCTGCTGTTCGAATTCATTTTTCACATAGGAAACGTATAGGATACGGTTTTAGTGACAAAAATTCGTAGTTTAAATTTCGTAGCGCATTTTTTAGTGTTAGAAATAGCAGATAGTTTTCATATTGGTAGAATAAACGAAAAAACACTTGTTGGGACTTTCGAAAAATAATAATAGAAAAAGAAACATGACTCGATATTCTATTTCTTGTGACTCTTTGTGCATCTTTATATATTCTATTCAAATTTAACCAAAATCGAATAAAAGATACGACATTTTTCAGAAAATAACCAATTTCATTTTTTTCGTAAATAATCTTCTATCATATAGTAAAAAGTTTCGAGATCTTTGGTTTCAAACGAAGATATCGGTTGAATTATTTATTTTCTGTCGTTTATGATATTACTGAAACTCTTTTTTTTAAATTTTATATCAATTGGTCAGTAACAGTGGATAATTGTTCACTGATTGATTTGCTTTTCAATACTGTTTGTAATCGGTCACTACCATCTTTTATCAGCAGACTGACTGTCTCAAGTTCTTTTTGTTTTTTGAGGAGTGAGAGTGTTGGTCAATGTAGAAAACAATGATTTTTCTTTTCGGAAAAATTCTAACCTCGAATACTTTATATTCGCACAAAGAATGACTAACTTTAAACACAATTTTGATAATCTACAATTATAAAATCAAACTATTTTTTCAGTCCAATATTTATAACTACAAAGAACCAACATGAAATAAAATCAGATAATTCCATCAGTTTCAATCGAAAAACGAATGAAGAGATCATTAATTATCGCCAATACACATTCTATTGCATATTCAAGTGGTTTTTCATGATATGAAACAGATGTGCTTACAGAATAAAGGATTTTTTTCTGAAAAAATTTGAATTTTCCAAAAAATATAGGATTATAGGAAAAAAACGTCAAAATATAGGACTTTATAGCAGAGCTGGGCAACTCAATTCAAAAAGATGTTCAACTCGATTCAATTCATTGGCATCCAAAGTCGATTCAACTCAATTCAACTTGTTAATTTTCGAGACAGATTTTCAATTCAATTCATGTAATTCGATAAGCCTCA
>Ga0209915_1003246_pt1 | contig 14333 bp, 13 predicted proteins | sample ThiBiot_750_plan_FD_183952 | JGI IMG/M metagenome (GOLD analysis project Ga0209915, IMG submission 183952) | Wastewater bioreactor microbial communities from Cape Town, South Africa - Thiocy_cont_750_plan (SPAdes) | ecosystem: Engineered > Bioreactor > Thiocyanate-remediating > Anaerobic-Aerobic... | reverse complement strand
CACTTTCGCGCCGCGCTGTCCTGCCGTTTCACCCGCACGCCCGAAACCATGCCGGTCGCGCCATCGCTTTCCAGCATCGCGATCAGGCGCGGCAGGTCGGCAGGGTCGTTCTGCCCATCGCCATCCAGGGTTGCGATGATGGCCCCTTGCGCCGCCATTACGCCGGTGCGGATGGCGCGGCTCTGCCCGGCATTGCGGCCATGGCGGATGATGCGTAAGTGGGCGATCTCGCCTTTCAGCGCCAGAAGGTCCTCCGCCGTGCGGTCGGTGGAGGCATCGTCGACAAAGATGATTTCGGTGTTGTCGCCGCCCACCGCCGCCATGATCTCGCGCGCCAGCGGCCCGGCATTGCCGGCTTCGTCTTTCACGGGCACGACGATGGAAAGTGCAATCGGCATGGGTCCGGCGGGTTCCGTTCTGGTTGTGCGGGCTACCCGCCCGCCGCGCCGCGCCTTATACAGGGATGGGCTCATCCTCAACAGAGTGCGTTCTGGGGCGCGAAACGGTTTGTCTGGCGAAAGCGTCTCCGAAACACCGCTTGCTGAGCGGATTTATGCCGCCTGCACCCGGCGGCCCGTGCTCGTGCTGTTTTTGCTTTGTCTGGCACTATGGCTGCCCGGCATCCTGAGCCTCCCGGCGATGGACCGGGACGAGGCCCGCTTCGCCCAGGCCTCGAAACAAATGGTCGAAACCGGCAATCTGGTCGACATCCGTTTCGGCACCGTGCCCCGCTACAAAAAGCCCATCGGCATCTACTGGCTTCAGGCTGCCTCCACGGCCGTCTTCGGCCATGGTGCCCTGAATGCGATCTGGACTTATCGCGTCCCTTCCTTCCTCGGCGGCTTCGCAGCGGTGCTTCTCACCTTCTGGCTGGTGCGCGCCATCGGCCCGCCCTCGGTGGCGTTCGCGGCCGCGCTGCTGCTCGCGCTTTGTTTGCTGCTGGCCGTCGAATCGATCATCGCCACCACCGATGCGGTGCTGCTCGCGACCGTGGTGGCGGGGCAGGGTGTGCTGTTGCGCGCCTATCTCGCCGCGCGGGTTCCTGCGCGTGCGCCACCCGGCCTCGTCCTGATTCTGATTGGTTGGGCAGCCATCGGCATCGGCGTGCTGATCAAGGGACCGGTCACGCCGGTGATCTGTCTCTTCACCGCTCTCCTGCTTTCGCTGTGGGACCGGCAGTGGTCCTGGCTCAGCACGCTTCGCCCGTTGCGCGGGCTTGGCGTGCTGCTGCTGATTGTGCTGCCCTGGCTCATTGCCATCGGCATCGAAAGTCACGGCGCCTTCTTTGCCCAGTCGCTCGGGCATGATTTCGCGGGCAAGCTCGGCACCGGGCAGGAAAGTCATGGCGCGCCGCCCGGTTATTATCTCGCGCTCTCCACCATCACGCTGTGGCCCGCCACCCTGTTCCTGATCCCGGCGCTGGTATCCGCGGTTCGCAACCGGCGCGATCCCGCCATCCGCTTCCTGCTGGTCTGGGCCGGGCTGGTGTGGATCGCCGCCGAACTGGTGCCGACCAAGCTGCCGCATTATGTGCTGCCCGCCTTCCCGGCGCTGATGGCGCTTGCCGCCCTGTGGTTTGGCGCGGTGAAGGCGCCGCTTTCCCGCGCGCAGCGTTATCTGGTTGGCGTGGCCGCGGTGCAGTTCGCTGTCGGCATGGCGCTGATCGTGGCCGCCCCCATTCTCGCGCCGCGGTTTTACGGTCATGGTCCGCTGCCGTTGTGGTTTGTGCTGGCCGGTCTTGCCGGCGCGGTCATCGGGCTCGTGGCCCTGCTGAATGCCTGCCACCGCGCCTTTCATCCGGCGCTGACGTTCACCGCTGCTGCTGCGGTTCTTCTCTACGGCGTCGTCACCGTCGGCGGCGCCCCGCGCCTCGACCGCTTGTGGGTTTCCGAACATGCCGCGGCGCTCGTGGCGCACAATGCCCGGCCGGGCGACCCGCCGCCGATCCTGATCGGCTATCAGGAGCCGAGCCTGGTGTTTCTCCTTGGCACACACACCCGCCTGCCCGCTAGCGGGGATGCTGCCGCCGCCGCCGCACGGAACGGCGGTCTTGCACTGGTCGAAGAACGGGACCGCAGCGGCTTCCTCGCACATCTGTCGGCGCTGGGCGCAAACGCACATGCCCTTGGTCAGGTCTCGGGACTCAATTACTCGCGCGGCAAGCCGGTGCGCATCACGCTCTACCGCGTGAAGCCCGCACCTTGAATGTGGTTTGCAGAACTGCGCGCTTACAAGCCGTAGTCACGGCGCACACGCGGTGAATGTCTCGCCCTTCCATGCCGGGCCTGCGCGTCGCGCCAGAAGGATGGCTGAGACATGAATGCGTTCCAAACTCCGCCTTGTCTGCCGGTGTATTCATCCCGGCCGCCTCCATGGCGTTTTTGCCCGGCAGACATGCTCGCGGTTTTACTTGGATGATCTTCAATATTCGCCGCCTTTACTTGAAACTGTTGCAGACTAGATTCACTCCCCCCAAATACTCGCGAAGCTTCACTTGACGAGCTTTTGAAACGTACTAAATATCCGAATCTCGTTGTGCCGTTTGATGGGAAGCCGATGGGGCTTTCGAGGCACACGCGCTGGAGTTTCAAGAGACACCAATGAGTCTCATCACGATGCGGGGGCATGCGTTAAAGCCTCCATTGCGGCCGGTGCCCGACAAGCCCAAGCCTGACATCGAAACCTCCCTCAAAATCGCAAAATCCGGCACTCTTACGGCGCTCCACACCGCGCCGCACAAGCACATCCTGCGCTTTCCCGTCGGTGCCGAGACCCGCGCCTTCTATCGCCGCTTCTATCCCGGAACGTCCACGGTCGAATGGAACGACTGGCGCTGGCAGATGCGCACCCGTATCCGCACGCTGGACGAGCTGTCGCGAATCTTCCGTCTTTCGCCGGATGAGCACGATGCCGTCGCCCGCCATCAGGGTTCGCTGCCGGTCGGCATCACGCCCTATTACGCCAGCCTGATGGGGCTGGACGATCCGCAGGAAGCCTTGCGCCGCACCCACATCATGACCGGCGACGAATATCTGCGCACGGCGGGGGAGGCGGACGATCCCCTGGGCGAGGATCACGATACCCCGGTCCCCGGCCTCGTCCACCGCTATCCCGACCGCGTGCTGTTCCTCACCACCGGCACCTGCTCCACCTATTGCCGCTACTGCACGCGTTCGCGTCTGGTCGGCAATCCGGGCGGCGAATATCAGTTCTCGGTGCGGCAGTGGGAAGCGGCCATCGCTTATATCGAGGCGCATACCGAGGTGCGCGACGTGCTGCTTTCGGGCGGCGATCCCTTCACCATCGGCGATGACAAGCTCGACTGGCTGCTCGGCCGCCTGCGCGCGATCAAGCACATCGAATTCCTGCGCATCGGCTCCAAAATGCCGGTGGTGCTGCCGCAACGCATCACCAGGGATCTGATCCGGATTCTGCGCAAGCACAGCCCCCTATGGATGAGCATCCATGTCACCCACCCGGCCGAAATGACGCCGGAGGTGACGGAATCGTTCGCCCGTCTCGCCGATGCCGGCATCCCGCTCGGCAGTCAGACGGTGCTGCTCAAGGGCGTCAACGACGATCCCGCCATCATGACGGAATTGATGCACGGCCTGCTGCTGCGCCGGGTGAAGCCCTATTACCTTTATCAGTGCGACCCGATCAGCGGCTCCGCCCATTTCCGCACCAGCGTGGACAAGGGGCTGGAGATCATTTCCGCCCTGCGCGGCCACACCACCGGCTATGCCACGCCGATGTATGTGATCGATGCGCCCAATGGCGGCGGCAAGATCCAGCTCGCACCCGATCCCGTGGTGGGGCGCGACGGCATCGACCTGCTGTTGCGCAATTTTGAAGGCAAGGTGTTCCGCTACCCGGATCCGGACGGCACGCTCGGCCGCAAACATGCGTAAGTCTCCACTTTCGCCTCCCCCTGGCTGACGGTCATGCGCATCGGCATCACCTATGACCTCCGTGCCGATTATCTCGCCATGGGATATGGTGAGGAGGAAACGGCGGAGTTCGACAGCGAGATCACCATCGCCGCCATCGCAGATGCGCTCGCGGCCCTTGGTTGGGATGTGGTGCGCATCGGCAATGTGGTGCAGTTGACCGCCCGCCTTGCCGCCGGCGAACGCTTCGATGCGGTGTTCAACATCTGCGAAGGGCTGAAGGGGCTGGCGCGGGAAGCGCAGGTGCCTGCCCTGCTCGAAGCCTTCGGGATTCCCTACGTCTTTTCCGATCCGCTGACCCTTTGCCTCGCGCTCGACAAGGCGATGGCAAAGCGTGTGGCGCGCGATTGCGGCGTGCCGACGGCGGATTTCGCGGTTCTTTCCTGTGCGGCGGATGCCGCCGATGTCACGCTGCCTTATCCGCTGTTCCTGAAGCCGGTGGCCGAAGGCTCCGGTAAGGGTGTCGATGCCCATTCGAAGGTAGACGATGCCCAGGGCCTCGCCCGTGTCGCGGCCGAATTGCGCGCCCGTTTCGATCAGCCGGTGCTGGCGGAAACCTTCCTGCCGGGGCGCGAATTCACCGTCGGCATCATCGGCACGGGCGATGCGGCGTATGTCCTCGGCGTCAGCGAAATCCGTCCGGGTGAGAATTATGTCGGCCATGGCTACGGCCTCGCCAACAAGGAAGATTGGGAAGACAAGGTCCTGATTGCGGAGGCTGATGCGGTTTCCGCCGCCGCCGCCGGTGCGGTCGCGCTGGCCGCGTGGCGGGCCTTGCGCTGCCGCGATGGCGGCCGGGTCGATATCCGCGAAGATGCAAATGGCCGGCCCCATTTCATCGAGGTCAATCCGCTCGCCGGTCTGCGCCCGGATTATTCTGATCTTTGCTTCATCGCGGGCCACAGGGGGCTTTCCTATCGCGATCTGATCGGCCGCATCATGGATGCGTTTCTGCGCCGGCATCCCGAATTGCGGGCGCGTGCCCGGGCGGCCTGAGATGCGGGTGCTGATCCTTCATTCCGACATCGCCCCCGGCGCCCCGCCGGATGAGCAGGATACGCTGGTTCAGGCCAATGCCATCGCCACAGCCCTGAACGGCCGTGGCCATCGCGCCGTCACCGCGCCATTCGTGGCCGATCCTGCCCGGCTGGCCGCATTGGCCGCCGAAGCGGACGTTCTGTTCAATCTGGTGGAGTCGGTCGATGGCTCCGGCTTCAAGGCGGCGGAGGCCGCGGCACTTTTCTTCTCCACGCTCGGCATTCCCTGCACCGGTTCGCCCGCATCCGCTCTGGTGCTGACGGGGGACAAACCGGAAAGCAAACGCCGCCTCGCCGCCGCCGGTCTTGCCACACCCGCATGGGCCATGCCACCCGATTGGCAGGGTTTGCGCGATGATCTGCCCTACATCGTCAAATCGGCGCGGGAGGATGCCTCTATCGGCCTCGACGATGGCGCGGTGCTCACGGGCCGTGGCGCCATCATCGCCCGCGCCGCCGCCTCTGCTGCCGCGTATGGCGGCCTCTGGTTCGCGGAGGAATATCTTACCGGCCGCGAATTCAATGTCGCCCTGCTGGATGAGGCAGGTGTCCCCATCGTCCTCCCCATCGCGGAGATGCGCTTTGCCGATTGGCCTTCGGACCGGCCGCGCATCGTCGGTTATCGCGCCAAATGGGATGAGGCTTCGTTCGAGGCGCGAAAGACGGTACGCGATTTTTCCTGGGCGTCGCGTGAGCCGGAATTGAACGCGGCCCTGCACGCGCTCGCCACACAGGCATGGGCACTGTTCGGCCTCGGCGGCTATGCCCGCGTCGATCTCCGTTGCCGCGCCGATGGCACGCCCACGATCCTTGAGGTCAACACCAATCCATGCCTGTCGCCCGATGCAGGTTTCGCGGCGGCGGCGGAACAGCAGGGTTACGCCTATGCCGGACTTGTCGAACGTGTTGTCGCGGCCGCCCATACGCCTGCGCAGTCCGCTGTGCGCGGCCGATCCGGCGCGGATTGAGGCGCTGGTCCGTGCGGCCGGTGTGTTCAACGCGGCCGAAATCGCCATCGCGCGCGAACTGGTGGTGGAAACGCTTGCCCGTGGCGAGGATGCTGCCGGTTATCATTTCCTGATCGCGGATCAGGGCGATGCGGTTGCCGGTTATGCCTGTTACGGCCCGATCCCGGCCACCGAAAACCGTTTCGAGCTTTACTGGATCGCGGTTTCACCCGCCGCACGGCGCGGCGGTCTGGGGCAGCAATTGATGGCGGCGGCGGAAATGGGCGCGCGGGCAAAAGGCGCCACGCATCTTTTTGCCGAAGCGTCAGACCGCGCCGACAGCCAGCCGGTGCACGCCTTCTATCGTGCCTGCGGTTACACGCTGCATGCGCGTGTGCCGGATTACCATACCGATGGCGACGGGCTCGCCATCTTCGGCAAGAGGCTTTGATTATTTTAAAGCCAGCCGCGGCGCTTGAACCAGAGATAGGGCACCACGGCGGATGCGATCATCACCAGAATCGAGATCGGATAACCGGCGGGTGAACTCAGCTCCGGCATATGGGTGAAGTTCATGCCCCAGATCGATGCGAACAAGGTCGGCGGCAGGAACACCATCGCCGCCACCGACATGATCTTGATGATGTTGTTCTGCTCGATATTGATCAGGCCCAGCATTGCGTCCTGCAGATAGTTCAGCTTGCTGCCGAGATAGGAAGAATGGTCCTGCAGCGATTGCACATCGCGGGTCAGCGTCTTGATATGGGTGCGCACGTCTTTTGAGGTGCGGCCCTCCAGTGCCTGGGTCAGGAAGGTCAGCATCCGCCCCACGGTCAGAAGGCTTTCGCGCATCTTGCCGGTCAGGTCGTGCTTGCGGCCCAGCCGGCGCAGCACATCCTGGTGGTCGCTCGCCTGCGGTTTGCGGTTTGGCGCGGGGTCGAAAATCTCGCGCGACAATTCCTCGATGCCGGCGCCCGCGCGCTCCAGCACGTCGGCCATCCGGTCGATCAGCACATCCAGAATGGACATCAGCACCATGTCCGCCTTGGTCGCGCTGATCGTCAGCCGCTCGCAACGCGCGGCAAAGGTGCGGAACGGCTGCGGGTCGATGTAGCGCACGGTCACCAGCCGGTCATGCGCCAGCACAAAGCTGACCACATCGGCCACCGGGCGGTCGCTTTCGGTATTGGCCAGTACCAGCGCGGTCATGAACACGCCGCCGTCTTCCTGATACAGGCGGCTGGAAATCTCGATCTCTTCCATGTCGGCGCGGGTGGGCAATTCCATGTTCAGCATGGCGTTGACCATCTGGCGTTCTTCCGCCGTGGGGGTAACAAGGTCGATCCACAGCGTCTCGGGCGCGATCGTGCCGCCTTCGGGGATCACCGTACCTTTAAGGCCACCGTTCTGGAGCTGATAGGCTTTCAGCATGGGTGCACATCGCGTGGGCTATGCGGGAAGGGGCATTGGCGGCACATCCGCGGACCATAACAGGTCTCTTTTGACGGCCTCAGGTGTGTTTGTCCAGACAGCGGATCAGCGATTGCGAAAGCCGCGCCAGCACCGTGGCGTAAAGGCCCGGCCCCGGCGCGATGTCCGCGCCCAGCGGGTCCAGCACGCCAACACGGATTCCCGTTCCCGCTTCGATGGTCTCGACCAGGCGCGGGGCGAATTGCGGCTCGCGGAAAATGCACAGCGCCTTGCGGCTCTCGGCCTCCTGGCGCAGCGCCGCGATCCGGCGCGGGCCGACCGGCCGCCCCGGCGCAATCGTCACCGCCCCCGCGGGCGAAAGCCCGAAGCGCGCCTCGAAATAATGATAGGCATCATGGAACACGATATAGGGCTTGCCGCGCACCGGCTTCAGTGCCGCCGCCAGTTTGCGTTCCTGCGCTTCGATGGCCGCGATGCTTTTCACCGCGTTGTCCCGATAGCGCGCCGCGTTCGCCGGATCGGCCTTCGCCAATGCGCCCGCAATCGCGCGCGTCATCGCCACCGCGTTCTGCGGGTCCAGCCAGATATGCGGATCATAGCTTCCGGCGTGATCGTGCCCGTCATCCTGCCACAGCCCGCCATGGCGCGCTTTCAACCGTTTGACGCCGGGTGCGGTTTCCAGCGTGACCAGCATCGCGCGCGTGCCAAGGGTCGCAACCGGCGTGGTCATGAAGGTTTCAAGATCGGGCCCGATCCAGAAGATCACCCCGGCCTGCGCAATCTTCTGCGCGTCCGATGGCTTCAGTTCGTAAGTGTGTTCCGAACGCTCGCCCCCGATCATCAATTCGGGCGTGCCCACACCCGCCATCACGGCCGCCACCAGCGAATGCACCGGCTTGATGGTGGCCAGCACCGGCGGCGCCGTCCCGGCCGATGCGGGTGCGGCGATGAGAAGGGCGAGGAGTGGCAAAACCAGCCCGCGAAATCTAGACTTCATGGTGTCTTTCCTTGCCCCGTTTTCACGATGCCCGATGTACTTCCCACTTATGCCGACTGTCAGGCCGCCGCGGCAAGGATCGCGGGCGCGATTGTCCGCACCCCGCTGCTGGAAAATGTGGCGTTGGGGCAAAGGCTGGGCGGCCGGGTGTTCCTGAAGCCCGAAAATCTGCAACGCACCGGCTCGTTCAAAATCCGCGGCGCGCTGAACCGCATGCTGCAGATCCCGCCTGATCTGCGCGGGCAGGGCGTGGTGGCGTTCTCCTCCGGCAATCATGCACAAGGCGTGGCGGCCGCGGCCGCGCTGCTCGGCATGCCGGCCACGATCGTGATGCCGGCGGATGCCCCGCGCATCAAACGCGAAAACACCCGCGCCCTCGGCGCCGCCATCGTCGATTACGACCGCGCGCGAGAGGATCGGGAGGCGGTGGCCGCCCGCGTCCTGGCCGAAAAGGGCGGCACCTTGATCAAGCCGTTCGACGATGCTGCGATCGTTGCGGGGCAGGGTACGATCGGTCTCGAAATCGCGGCGGATGCAGCCGCGGCTGGTGCGTATCTCGATGCGGTTCTCGCGCCGTGCAGCGGCGGCGGGCTGGTCAGCGGCATTGCGCTTGCGATGGCGGGCGCTAGTCCCGGCACAAAAGTGCTGAGTGTCGAACCGGCCGGTTATGACGGTATGCGGCTGTCGCTGGCGGCGGGCCAACGCACCGCCGCGCACGTGTCCACGATCAGTATTGCCGATTGCCTGATGGCGCCGATGCCGGGCGAAATTCCGTTTGCGCTTGCGCGCCGGCATCTTTCGGGCGCGCTCAGCATCGATGATGACGCACTCCGCCGCGCCGTCAGTTATGCGGTCTTCGCGCTCAAGCTGGTGGTGGAGCCGGGCGGCAGCGCCGCGCTCGCCGCCCTGCTTTCAGGTGTCTATCCGCTGAACGGAAAAACGGTTGCGGTGGTGCTTTCCGGCGGCAATTGCGATCCCGAAACCCTTTCCGCCTGCTGCACGGCGTTTCCGGCGCCATAAGGGTGCGGGCTGAAAGTTCCAATTTGATCGATCGTCTGAACGGCGTGTTGAGCAATTCTCTCTAGCCTGTGCGCGTGTCGAAAGAGTGCAGGGCAATGCTCAGAAATATTGCCGCCGGTCTTGTGCTGATCGGCCTTGTGTCCGTCGCGGCTATCGCGCGTGCGCCATCATCTGTCGATGTCCGCGGTCAGGTCGGGCAGTTCGCGACTGCCGAAGGTGTCGTGGACGAGGTTTATGATTCTCGGAAGGCGACGTTTATCGATCTGGGTGGACGTTACCCCAACAACGTGTTCACGGCCGTGATCTGGTCCGAAGATGCGGACAAATTTCCCGCTGTTGATGCGCTTCGCGGGAAGAAGGTGGTGATCACCGGCTTGCTGACGCTCTACAACGGCCGGAAGGAAATTATCCTGAGGGATGCCGGGCAGTTGAAGGTGGAATAATATTTGCCACATGCCGCATGGCGTTTCCGGCGCCCTGACCGCCCGCGTCTACCCTCCCCTTGAGGGAGGGTCGAAGGCAGGTTTGCGTTACACGCAAAAATGACTTCGGGGAGGGGCTATATCCGCCGCCCCTCCCCGAAAAATTTTCGCGATGCTCGAATTTTTCGACCCTCCCTCAAGGGGAGGGTGAAATCTCTACCGTGGCGCCAGCACCATCATCATCTGGCGGCCTTCCATCTTGGGATATTGTTCGATCTTGGCGAACGTATCGACATCCTGCTGGACGCGATTGAGCAATTCCATGCCCAGATGCTGGTGCGCCATTTCGCGGCCACGGAAGCGTAAGGTCACTTTCACCTTGTCGCCTTCCTCGAAGAACCGCTTCATCGAACGCATCTTCACGTCGTAATCGTGATCGTCGATGGTCGGGCGCATCTTGATCTCCTTGATCTCGATGACCTTCTGCTTCTTGCGCGCTTCGGCCGCTTTCTTCTGCTGTTCGTATTTGTATTTGCCGTAGTCCATCAATTTGACCACGGGCGGCTTGGACTCAGGCGAAACCTCGACCAGGTCGTAACCGCGTTCTTCGGCGATGGCACGCGCTTCGTCGGTGCCGATCTCGCCATATTTGTGCCCGTCATCGCCGATCAGAAGGATCGAGCGGGCGAAAATTTCTTCATTGATACGGGGCCCATCCTTGGCCGGGGGTGGGGCCGCCTGCTGAAAACGTCTCGGGACTATGACTCTCTCCTTTTGGATGCCACGCGAATTCGTTCCGTAAACCGTGCCGGCCTACGAAACGATTGTCGGTTCAGTGGCGCAGGGCAGGGTTCCTCAAATTCGCGGGGCGCGTTGATTGCAACGGCACGCTTCCGGCGGGCCGCAGTGCGCGGGCCGCCGCCGCGAAGAGAATAGGAATATCGCCGCCTTCGCAAGAGTTAATCGCCGGGTCCGTCGTTCAGGTCGCGGCGGGTTTCCGCTTCGGCCTTGATTCGCCCGATAAATTGCTCCAGCGCCATGGCACCCAGGTCCTTGCCGGAGCGCAGGCGCACCGCCACCTTGCCCTCGGCCGCCTCCCGCTCGCCCACCACCAGCATATAGGGGATTTTCAGAAGCTGGGCGTCGCGGATCTTCTTCTGCATCCGCTCGGCGGAATGGTCGATGTCCACCCGCAGGCTGCCGCTGGTTTCCGCGATGTCTACATTGGAAAGCTGGGCGCGCACCGCGTTGGCGTAATCCTTCACCTTGTCGCTGATCGGGATGACGCGGGCCTGTATGGGCGCCAGCCAGGTGGGGAAGGCCCCGGCGTAATGCTCGGTCAGCATGCCGATAAAGCGTTCCAGCGTGCCCAGCACCGCACGGTGCATCATCACCGCATATTTGCGGCTGCCGTCCTCGGCGACATAGGTGGCGCCCAGCCGTTCCGGCAGCACGTAATCAAGCTGCAACGTGCCCATCTGCCATGACCGGCCGATGGCGTCGCGCAAATGGAACTCCAGCTTGGGCGCATAGAAGGCGCCTTCGCCGGCCGCGATCTCGAACTCGTGACCGGTGGCGCGCAGGCCGTCGCCCAGCGCCTTTTCCGCCGCGTCCCAGCGTTCGATGGTGCCGCCGAAATTCTCCGGCCGTGTGGCGAGTCTGATCACCACGTCTTCAAAGCCCATGTCCTTGTAGACGTGATAGAGCAGGTTCACGAAATGCGCGGTCTCGGACTGGATCTGGTCTTCGCGGCAGAAAATATGCGCGTCGTCCTGCGTCATCTGCCGCACGCGCATCAGGCCGTGCAATGCGCCATGCGGCTCGTTGCGATGGCAGCAGCCGAATTCCGCCATGCGGATCGGCAGGTCGCGATAGCTGCGTGTCTGCTGATTGAAAATCTGCACATGGGCGGGGCAGTTCATCGGCTTCAGCGCCATCAGGCTGGCATTGGCGCTGACGATGGGGCCGTCATCCGCGGTGTTCGGAATCTCGTCCGGCACCACGAACATGTTCTCGCGATATTTGCCCCAATGGCCGGACTGTTCCCAGAATTTGGCATCCATCAATTGCGGCGTCTTGACCTCGATATACCCCGCCTTGGTCAATTGGCGGCGGATATAGGTCTCCATCTGGTGATAGAGAACGAAGCCGTTGGCGTGCCAGAAGACGGAACCTTGCGCCTCCGGCTGCAAGTGAAACAGGTCCAGATCGCGGCCGATTTTTCTGTGGTCGCGTTTCTCGGCTTCCTCGATCCGGTGCAGATAGGTTTTCAGTTCCTTTTCATCGCGCCAGGCTGTGCCATAGATGCGCTGAAGCTGCGCGTTCTTCGCATCGCCCCGCCAATAGGCACCGGCCAGCTTGGTCAGCTTGAAGGCATCGCCGATCTTGCCGGTGGTGGCGAAATGCGGGCCCCGGCAGAGGTCGTGCCAATCGCCGTGCCAGTAGATCGAAACCTCTTCGCCGGCGGGGATAGATTTGATCAGCTCGGCCTTGTAGTGCTCGCCGATGCCCTCGAAATGCGCAATCGCCTTGTCACGCGGCCACACTTCGCGCCGCGTCGGCAGATCGCGTTTGACGATCTCGTGCATCTTCGCCTCGATCTTCGGCAGATCGTCGAGGGTGAAGGGCTCCGCGCGCGCGAAGTCGTAATAGAATCCGTCCTCGATCGCGGGGCCGATGGTCACCTGCGTGCCGGGGAAAAGCTCCTGCACCGCCATGGCCAGCACGTGCGCCGCGTCATGGCGGATCAGTTCCAGCGCCTCGGGGTCTTTTTTGGTGATCAGGCGCAGCTTGGCGTCGTGCTCGATGGGGCGGAACAGGTCCCATTCATGGCCGTCCACCTCGCCGATCAGGGCGGCCTTGGCCAGGCCCGGCCCGATCGCGGCTGCCACATCCCCCGGCGTCACCCCGCGGGTGAACGTCATCGCCTTGCCGTCCGGCAGGGTGATGGTGACGTTGGCCGGGTTTCCCGGCGCGGAGGGGGAGGCAGACACGGCAGATGACCTTTTCGAAAGGAAGGAGAGGCGCGGGACCTTCTGTCAGCGCAGGGTTGCAAGTCAAGGCGAATGGGCCCTTCAGCCTGCGTTCAGGATCGAAGGTCTAGGAACGGTACGCGTCCGCCGGTTTCGCGTTATGGAACAGGTATGAATTGCGGAAATTGAAGAGGTTTTCATGGCCCGCTCGTTTTACGCGTTTTCGGTGGCAACCGCCCTTCTGGCGGCGGCCTGCGGCCCTGCGCTGGCACAGGATGACGACAGTACCGCGTCGATTTTGCGCGACTGCGGCGGCACCCTGTCGGGGCGGACGCTCGATTCCTGTCTGGAGCGGGCGCGGGTGGCCGACCAGACCGATCCTTCGCCGGACATCGCGGCCCTGCTCGCCCGTCTTGAGCAACAGGCAAGGGCGGCAGACGGTCCCCCAAGCGCCAGCAGCCCGCCGCCTGGCAATCCGCCCGCTTATGGCTCGCCCGATGATGAGGAACCGGGTTACAGCCCGCCGCCCTCCGGTGCGCGGGGTTATGGCCCGCCGGACAATGGTCCGCCGGATCAGGGGCCGCCACCTTACGACGATGATGATGAATACGGCCCGCCGCCGCCTGACAACGGCTCCAGCGCCGGGCCTTACGATCAGGGCCAGCCAGAAGCAGCGCCGGATGACGATTATCCGCAGGCCTCGCCCGATGACGGGCCTGATGATGAGGAACAGCCGCCGCCCGACCTGCCCGATCCGCCGCCGGGCGACGATGGATATTGAAGGACCGGCGGTTGGCACCGGTTTGCCGGCCGCCCCTATAAAGGAGAAGACGATGACATCGAAAATCCTTGTGATTGCAGCCATGGCCGGAAGCCTGATGGCCGGAAGTCTGATGGCAGGCGCCGCGTGGGCCGCGCCCGCGCAGGATGCGCAAACGGCCCCGGCGCCCAAATCCGGCAATATCTGTCTGCGCACGATTGATATCCAGAACACCACCATTCCGGATGAGAAAACCATTCTGTTCCACATGCGCAACGGCAAGATCTGGAAGAACTCCTTGCGCAACCGCTGCAACGGCCTACGCTTCAACGGCTTTGCCTACGTCGCGACGCCGCCCAATCAGATTTGCGGCAATCTGCAAACCATCCGCGCCATTCAGACCGGCTCGGTCTGCATGCTGGGCGCGTTCACGCCGTATGAAGCACCGAAGAAGGCGCCTGTGGTGGATGAAGCCCCGCCGCCTGCCGAGTAATCCGGCGCGGCGGCGCGCCGGAACTCACTTGTTGGCGTAGACCTGGATGGAGACTGCGGGTGCCCGCACCGCCTGACAGGCCAGCGCCAACCTGAGCACATTGCGCCGGTTGCCCGGCAGGTCGACGCGATAAAGCCGGCCTTCGCGCATCACCCCGCGGCCGTTCACGTCCAGCACCTGGCGCTCGCCATTGGTGTAGCGGATCACCATCGCGCGGCAGCTTGCATCGCCGCCCGCGGCGCGGATGCCGATCTGCCGGATGTGGCGGCCATAGGCCCCGTCCACCGTGGTCTCGCCCTCGCGA
>Ga0209915_1003245_pt1 | contig 14335 bp, 12 predicted proteins | sample ThiBiot_750_plan_FD_183952 | JGI IMG/M metagenome (GOLD analysis project Ga0209915, IMG submission 183952) | Wastewater bioreactor microbial communities from Cape Town, South Africa - Thiocy_cont_750_plan (SPAdes) | ecosystem: Engineered > Bioreactor > Thiocyanate-remediating > Anaerobic-Aerobic... | reverse complement strand
GGAAGAAAACATCATCTCTGACCATCTACTATTAGACTATCATACAATGATACATTTTTCAAGAAAATTCGAAACAATTATCAAACACAAACCACTCTTATAATCATTTAATATCAATATGTTAAAAAGGGAGTTTATTAAAAATCAGTTGTGCCTCTTTCTTCATCTTCCAGCAACTTAACAGCCACGGGCTCAACAAAATAAGCTTCAATTTTTTCAAAAAGCGCCTCATGTTTATCGGTTAAGGCCCAGTCATCTAATTCCTTTTCACTGGAAAAAGACAAAATAACTGTCGGATGAGGCCCTTCCGTATTGCAGCTCATCGAGATGAAACCGTCCTGTTGTCTGGCGGCCTCTAAGACATCCTTATACCAAGATGAAAAATAAGAAAGCCCAGCTGACGTCAGGAAATAGGTGATTTCTATCGTCAGTCAACATTTCTTCTTTGATGGATCAATCTTTATGAAAGGATTTTAGGTTCTCCACAAGCTCATTTACAGCTTTAAGAATACTTTCACGATGAGGTTTAAAATCTTCAGAGAGGTTTTTGAGCTTTTTCTTCTCATCCAGCATGGTATGAACAAGCCCAATCGCCGGCATCGTTGTCGTCAGTTTCATCTTAAAACACTCTAAGACTTGCGTTAATTGAGTTGCCGCCTTTTTACCACCATCTTGATAGCCATAGCTTACAATGATCGCTGGCTTTTCTTTCCATTCAACATACAGATAATCAATTGCATTTTTTAAAGACGCCGGATAACCACAATTATATTGAGGCGTTACAAAAATATAACCATCGTAGGAGGCAATTTCTTGGCTCCATTTTTTGGTATAAGCGTGAGTATATGTCGCAGGCCCATTCATCGGCATTCCGGGCTCATTGAAGAGAGGTAAATTCCATTTCTCAAGATCAATCAACGTAAATTGCACATTTGGTGTTTCTTGAACTTGTTGAAAGATCCACTCAGACACTTGTCCTCCAATTTTATTGGGACGTGTGCTTCCAATAATAATGCCAATTTTGTAGGTTGAGTTTGCTTTGAGTTGATTATTTTCTTCCTGTCCCATCACTGATAATGGCGCCCATATCATTAAAAAAAGCCCTAAAATGAAACGCATTTTTCTTCTCCCTTAAAAAGAAAGTTAATATTAAGCGATTTATAACATTAATTTTTCATAGACAGAAGATTAAGAAAAGATTTTTATTTTTAAGAGGTTATATTATCAAAATTTCTTCTCTCACAAACGAGCGTTTGGTATTTTTCTACACACTAACGGCTTTTACCAGGATGAAAGAGGGATTTTTTAGCAAATATTTCATAGCTCTATAAAAGAAAACCACAGGACATAGCTTTATCCTGTGGCAAGAATTTTTTATATCTAATTATTGAATCGGGAATACTGTAAGAAGCGTCCCAAAATCTTGTCGTAATATGAATTGAATTGTATGTTTTCCTTTATTCCCTTGCACAGCTATTCCACCAGATTGAAGGTTTTGATCTAAGAAACAAACATCTTTAGCCGCCTTAAAAGTGCAAACAACTCTATTATTCGTTGGTTCTTGGCAAGTAACTGTTGCGTTCTCAAATACGGCTTTGAATTCTGATTCTTCCTTCGGAAAGAAAGATCCTTTTCCTCCCGTACTATTGAAGATCATTTTAGCGCAATCATCTAAATTTCCTAAGTGTTTTCCTAGACCATGGCTAGCAACAAACTTGTAAAGATCACCTAGACGTCCGATCATTTTTCCCACGCACACTTCGGCCTCTCTTTTATCCAAAGGTTTATTTTCACAAGAAGAAATATCAGTAACTATAGGAATATTTGGAGTAGAATTAGCGGAAACCGCAGGATTATTAGGAAGGGAGGGAGATGAGACCGTTGGTGGAACATTCGTATTAGTCGTAATAGCAGCAGCAGGAGCATTCATCAAGGAAGTAGAAATACTATTTTCAGCCGCATCACTCTCAGAAGATGAAGAAGTATCAGAAGCATTTACTTGATTTAAAAATAGAAATAAAATTAAACCTATCGACGTCAAAATTATTCTCTTCATAAGTATTTCTTCCATCAAAATTTTACAATTACTTAATTTATGAAATAATATAACAATCACTTATTAAAAATTAATTAATTTAAAAAAATTGAATTAAATATTTATACTCATGAAATATCTATATTTATTAATTTTTTTATTTTTTATAATAATATAAAAAAAGGGAGCACTACGTACTCCCTTTCCTTATTAGAAAAAACACTAAAGCTTATAGAACTTGTGGTGAGCTTTCTGTTTCATCTTTTGCTACAGGTAACGCTGTATCTCCAGCTTGACCTTTCTCTGGAGAAAGTCTTTCAAGATCAAGCTTTGTTGCCACACGCTTTAGAGTATTAATCACACTTCCTGTTCCTGCAGGAATCAAACGTCCCACAATCACATTCTCTTTTAAGCCAATAAGATTATCTTTCTTTCCAGCAACGGCTGCTTCCGTAAGAACACGCGTTGTCTCTTGGAACGAGGCCGCAGAGATAAACGATTCTGTTTGAAGCGAAGCTTTTGTAATACCTTGAAGAACAGGGTGTCCTACAGCTGGCCTCAAATTATCTCTCAACAATTTATCGCAAACATCATTAAATTCACGACGATCTATATGTTCACCGACGAGGTAAGTTGAATCACCTGCATCCTCAATCTCAATTTTTTGAAGCATTTGGCGGACAATTACTTCAATATGCTTATCGTTAATCTTCACACCTTGAAGACGATAAACTTCTTGAATTTCATTGATTAAATAACTTGCCAAAGCCTCAACACCGAGAATACGTAAAATTTCATGAGGGACAGGATTTCCATCAACAAGAAGCTCGCCTCGTTTTACGTAATCGCCTTCAAATACAGTCACATGGCGCCCCTTTGGAATCATATATTCTAAAGGCTCTCCTTGTCCTTCTGTCGGCACAACACGAATACGGCGTTTTGTCTTATAATCCTTACCAAATTCAACGCGTCCGTTGATTTCGCTGATAATTGCGTGATCTTTCGGCATCCGAGCTTCAAAAAGTTCAGCCACACGAGGCAAACCACCCGTAATATCGCGCGTCTTTGAGCTTTCTCTTGGAATACGTGCGATGATATCACCAGCTTTTACCTCTGTATGATTATCAACATTCAAGATCGCATCAACAGGCAAGAAGTATCTTGCTTCAACACCACTTGGAAGTGTCAAGGCTTCACCCTTCTTATCACGAAGAGCAAGACGAGGCTTCAAGTTTGCTCCACGAGGTTGTTGACGCCAGTCAATGATCACGCGGCTTGCGATACCAGTTGTCTCATCCATGACTTCACGCATAGAAACACCATCCACAAGATCCACATAATTAATAACACCGTCTGTTTCAGTGATGATCGGAAGTGTAAACGGATCCCATTCCGCCAATTTCTGACCTTTTTTCACTTGAGTTCCTTCATCAGCAAGGATACGCGCACCATAAGGCAGCTTATAACGCGCACGCTCGCGATCTTTAGAATCTTTCAAGATCACTTCACAATAACGGTTCATCACAATCGGAATTCCCTCACTGTTGATAACCACGTTACGGTTACTGATCTCAACTTTTGCATCTATCGAAGACTCAATACTGGACTTCTCACCTGCACCTTGAGCCGTTCCACCAATGTGGAAAGTACGCATTGTAAGCTGAGTTCCAGGTTCACCAATCGATTGTGCCGCAATCACACCGACCGCTTCTCCCATATTGACGCGTGTACCACGTGCCAAATCGCGACCATAACAATTTCCACAAATTCCAGTCTCTGCTTCACAAGTAAGTGCGGAACGAATACGGATTTCATCAATATTTGAGTGTTCGAGGCGTTCGATATGAACCTCATCAAGAGTTTCACCTTTTCGGGCAATCACTTCTTCAGTTGCAGGATCGATCAAATCTTCTAGAATTGTACGACCTAAAACGCGTTCAGAGAGAGGTGTAAGGACTTCACTGCCCTCAACCACCGCCTTCACAGAAATGCCGTTTTCAGTGCCGCAATCTTCAATGGTAATGACACCATCTTGAGCTACGTCCACAAGACGGCGTGTGAGATATCCGGAGTTCGCAGTCTTAAGAGCCGTATCAGACAAACCTTTTCGAGCACCGTGAGTTGAGTTAAAGTACTCAAGAACGGTTAATCCCTCTTTAAAGTTTGAAATAATCGGGGTCTCAATAATTTCACCTGAAGGCTTAGTCATCAATCCACGCATTCCAGCCAACTGCTTCATCTGGGCTGCCGATCCACGCGCTCCTGAGTGAGCCATCATATAAACAGAGTTTACCGGCTTGCCTGTCTCAACAGTTGAGAGGCCTTTCATCATGGCTTGCGCAACTTTTTCAGAACATTGCGCCCAAGCGTCAACGACCTTGTTATACTTCTCACCTTGCGTGATAAGACCATCAAGATATTGTTGCTCATACTTTGCAACCATGTCGTGCGTTTCGTTAACAAGCTGCTCTTTATCAGCCGGAATCAAAAGGTCATCTTTACCAAATGATACACCTGCATAAGTTGCATATTTAAAGCCAAGGGCCATCAAGCGATCCGTGAAAATAACTGTCTCTTTCTGACCACAGTGACGATAAACGACATCAATGAGCTTCGTAATATCCTTGCTTGTCAAGAGGCAGTTAATGATCTCAAATCCTAAATTCGGATGACGCGGGTAAATATCGGACAACATGAAGCGTCCCGGTGTTGTTTCGACGATCGAGGAAGTCTTCTTTCCTTCTGCATCAACCCCATAGTAACGCGCTTTAATTTTTGCATGTAAAGAGAGAAGGCCCGCATTCAAGGCTTGCTCAAGCTCGCCAATCGAAGCAAAAATCATGCCTTCGCCTTTTTCGCTCTCACGGCTCATCGTAAGATAATAAAGACCAAGCACGATATCCTTTGTAGGCACGATAATTGGGCGCCCGCTAGCAGGGCTCAAAATATTGTTAGTCGACATCATTAATACACGAGATTCAAGTTGAGCCTCAATTGAAAGAGGAACGTGAACCGCCATCTGATCACCATCAAAGTCTGCGTTAAAAGCTGTACAGACTAAGGGATGTAATTGGATAGCTTTGCCTTCAATTAAAACAGGTTCAAACGCTTGGATACCAAGACGGTGGAGTGTTGGAGCACGGTTCAAAAGAACAGGGTGCTCTCGAATGACTTCTTCAAGGATATCCCATACTTCTGGGCGCTCACGCTCAACCATACGCTTTGCAGCTTTAATTGTGCTTGCGAGGCCATAACGCTCAAGACGAGAATAAACAAAAGGCTTGAAAAGCTCTAAGGCCATTCTTTTTGGAAGACCGCATTGATGAAGCTTAAGTTCAGGTCCAACAACGATCACTGAACGGCCTGAATAGTCCACACGTTTTCCAAGCAAGTTTTGACGGAAACGACCTTGTTTTCCTTTGAGCATGTCTGCCAAAGATTTCAAAGGACGCTTATTTGCCCCTGCGATAGGACGCGCGCGGCGGCTGTTATCGAATAAGGCATCAACTGATTCTTGAAGCATTCGCTTTTCATTTCGAATGATAATATCAGGCGCACGTAATTCCATCAGACGACGCAGACGATTGTTACGATTGATCACACGACGATATAGATCGTTAAGATCTGACGTTGCAAATCGGCCCCCATCGAGAGGGACAAGAGGACGAAGCTCAGGAGGAATAACTGGTAGAACATCCAAAACCATCCATTCAGGACGAGCCCCTGATTCAAGGAAAGCTTCAACGATTTTCAATCGCTTGACGAGCTTTTTACGGCGCATTTCCGACGTTGTATCATAAAGCTCTTCACGAAGATTTTTTTGCTCACTCTCAAGATCAATTTGAGAAAGCATCGCCTTAAGAGCTTCTGCGCCAATTCCTGCAGTAAAAGCATCTTCGCCGTACTCATCTTGAGCATCAACGAACTCTTCTTCAGTTAAGAGTTGTCGCTGCCTGAGAGGTGTTAAACCTGGCTCAACTACAATATAACTTTCAAAATAAAGAACTTTTTCAAGATCCTTCATCGTAAGATCAAGCAATTGAGCAACACGACTTGGAAGCGATTTCGTGAACCAGATATGAGCAACAGGAGTTGCCAGTTCAATATGCCCCATACGATCACGGCGAACCTTTGAAAGTGTGACTTCAACGCCACACTTTTCGCAGATAATTCCGCGATATTTCATCCGCTTATACTTACCACATAAGCATTCGTAGTCTTTTACAGGACCAAAAATGCGTGCACAGAAAAGGCCGTCTCTCTCGGGCTTAAATGTACGATAGTTAATTGTTTCTGGCTTTTTTACTTCACCATAAGACCAAGAGCGAATCTTTTCAGGACTTGCTATTGAGATCTTAAGATGGTCAAAGTTTGCAGCAGTTTTGACCTGGCCAAATATATTCATCAAATTGTTCATTCAGAACTCCTAAGGATATTCTATCTAGTCGCTATTCACCAAACTCGAGATTTAAACTCAACGAGCGCAATTCTTTTACCAACACATTAAATGATTCTGGAATACCAGATTCAAATGCATCTTCACCCCGTACGATGGCTTCGTAAACTTTTGTACGTCCCGAGACATCATCCGATTTAACAGTGAGCATTTCTTGTAATGTATAAGCAGCACCATACGCTTCAAGAGCCCAAACTTCCATTTCCCCAAAACGTTGACCACCAAACTGAGCCTTACCACCAAGCGGTTGTTGTGTAACAAGGCTGTAAGGTCCAACAGAACGAGCGTGGATTTTGTCATCAACCATATGGCTTAACTTCAGCATATAAATGTATCCAACAGTGACAGACCGTTCAAAAGGCTCTCCTGTTCGACCATCAATAAGGGTAACCTGGCCAGAAGTATTCAAATTTGCTCGTTGAAGTTCACGAATAATGTCATCTTCATGAGCGCCATCAAAGACAGGTGTTGCCATAGGAACACCCCGAATCATGGATGCTGCTGTTTCAATAAGCTCAGCGTCGTCCATCTTTTCAATCTTCTGGATATCTGTTTCTTTTTGATAAATCCCTGTCATCAGTTTTTTCAGATCTTCAGGGTTTTTATTCTCAGAATAAATATCTCCAAGCATGTGACTTATTTGTTTTCCAAGACCTGCCGCAGCCCATCCAAGGTGAGTTTCTAAAATCTGTCCCACGTTCATACGAGATGGAACACCCAATGGATTTAAAACGATGTCAACAGGCGTCCCATCTTCAAGATGTGGCATGTCTTCTTCAGGAACGATAACAGACACAACGCCCTTATTTCCATGGCGACCCGCCATTTTATCACCAGCTTGAATTTTACGCTTCGTGGCAATAAACACTTTAACTGTCTTAAGGACACCCGTAGGCAATTCATCTCCTCGACGAACTTTCTCAACTTTATCCTCAAAACGTTTTTGGATGACAGAAACGTCTTCATCGTGTTGTTTCCGCATAGCTTCAATTTCAGTCATAATGACATCATTTTCAACAACAAGTTGACGCCATTGCCCTGTGGTAAGCGTTGCTAAATAAGCTTCATCTACCGTAACATTCGTTTTTGCACCTCTAGGAGCACCAACGACTTTTTGGTCTAAAAGCAATTGTTTCAAACGAGCAAAGAAGGCGCGTTCAAGAATACCTTTTTCGGTATCACGGTCTGCAGCCAAACGATTAATTTCAGCCCGCTCAATAGCAAGTGCACGTTCATCCTTTTCAACACCACGACGTGAGAAAACGCGAACTTCAACAACAGTTCCACTCACGCCAGGTTGAACACGCAAAGACGTATCCCGCACATCAGAGGCTTTCTCGCCAAAGATGGCTCGCAAAAGCTTTTCTTCTGGCGTTACTGGTGTTTCACCTTTTGGTGTCACTTTTCCAACAAGGATGTCACCAGGTTTTACTTCTGCACCGATCGAAACGATACCCGCCTCATCTAAGTGGCACAAAGCCTCATCCCCAACATTTGGAATGTCGCGAGTGATTTCTTCTTGACCTAATTTTGTGTCACGCGCATGAACTTCAAATTCTTCAATATGAATCGAGGTAAATACGTCTTCACGCACTAACCGTTCAGAAAGAATAATAGAGTCTTCGAAGTTGTAACCGTTCCAGGACATGAAACCAACAAGCACATTTCGGCCAAGAGCTAACTCACCCGCATCTGTTGCAGGGCCATCAGCAATAATATCGCCAGCTTTCACAAATTCGCCAGGACGCACTAAAGGCCGTTGATTAATACACGTATTTTGGTTAGACCGTTGGAATTTTTGCAAATTATAAATATCAACAACGGAAGGAGTTGACGCACTTGTTTCCTTAACACGAACAACAATTCGTGTTGCGTCAACTTGATCAACAATCCCATCGCGCTTTGCAACAACTGTTACGCCTGAATCACGCGCTACGGATTTTTCCATCCCTGTTCCCACAAGTGGGGTTTCAGCACGCATCAAAGGTACAGCTTGGCGCTGCATGTTAGATCCCATCAATGCACGGTTCGCATCGTCGTTCTCAAGGAAGGGGATCAAAGATGCCGCAACTGAGACAAGCTGTTTCGGAGAAACGTCAATGAATTGGATATCGCTTGGTGGTGCAATTGTAAAATCACCCCCTTTACGACAACTCACGAAATCCTCAAGAAGCTTGCCTTTGTTATCCATCGCAGCACTTGCTTGAGCGATCGCGTATCTTCCTTCTTCAGTCGCAGAAAGATAAACAATTTCGTCAGAAACGAAACCATCAACAACACGACGATAAGGACTCTCAATAAATCCATACTTATTCACGCGGGCAAACGTTGCAAGTGAGTTAATCAATCCAATATTTGGTCCTTCAGGTGTTTCAATCGGACAAATACGACCATAATGAGTTGGGTGAACGTCACGCACCTCAAATCCAGCACGATCACGTGTAAGCCCCCCCGGTCCCAATGCGGACAAACGACGCTTGTGCGTAATTTCCGCAAGCGGATTCACCTGATCCATGAACTGAGAAAGCTGTGATGAAGCAAAGAATTCTTTTACAGCTCCTGACACAGGTTTCGCATTGATAAGATCATGCGGCATTACGGTATCAATCTCGACTGAACTCATGCGTTCACGAATGGCTCTCTCCATTCTTGAAAGACCCGTGCGATACTGATTCTCAAGAAGCTCACCAACAGGACGAACACGACGATTGCCAAGGTTATCAATATCATCAATTTCTCCACGACCATCTTTAAGCTCAAGAAGAATCTTTACAATAGAAATAATATCATCTTTGCGCAGAGTCCGAGCGGTATCTTCCGTCTCAAGACCTAAGCGTGCATTCATTTTTACACGACCAACTGCTGAAAGATCAAACCTTTCAAAATCAAAGAAAAGACCAGAAAATAAAGCTTCCGCACTTTCAAGTGTTGGAGGCTCTCCAGGACGCATAACACGATAAATATCCAGAAGCGCTTCTTCTCTTGAATAATTGCGATCAGCGGCCAAGGTATTTCTTAAATAAGGACCTATATGAATATGATCGATTGCAAGTGTTGCAATACTTTTGAAACCACTTGAACTCAAACTTTCAATAAGCTGCACGGTTAATTCTTCGCCAGCTTCGACAAAGATTTCACCAGTATCCTCATTAATCATATCTTCAGCAGTATAACGACCGATTAAGTCATCTGCTGGTACTAGAATTTCATTCAGACCATCTTCTTTAAATTTCTTTGCAAGGCGGGGGGTCATTTTTTCGCCCGCAGCTAAAACAACCTTATCCGTCTTTGCATCAATAAGATCATGAACAAGTTTCCCACTTTTCCAACGTGTGGGCTCAAATGGTATTTTCCAACCTTTATCATGGTGCGTAAAAACGATTGTTTCATAAAAAAGTTTTAAAATCTCTTCTCGCGATAAACCGACAACCTCACTCGGCGCAAGCTCTTTACCTTCTTGCTCAGCTTTTTGGCGTTTCTTAGCAGTTTCTTCGTTATCAAGGGCCATTAAAAGAGATGTTGCATGTAATTTTCTGCGTCGATCGATACGAACATACAAAAGATCTTTCGCATCAAACTCAAAATCAAGCCATGAACCGCGATAAGGAATTACACGACCAGAGAATAATAATTTTCCAGAAGCATGCGTTTTACCACGATCATGGTCAAAAAATACGCCCGGAGAACGATGCATTTGTGATACGATAACACGCTCAACCCCATTAATAATGAAGGTACCGTTATCTGTCATGAGAGGAATATCCCCCATGTAAACTTCTTGTTCTTTAATGTCGCGAATCGAACGAGCACCTGTATCCTCATCGACATCCCAAACAACGAGCCTAAAAACAACTTTTAGAGGAGCAGCATATGTCGTTCCTCTTTGGCGGCATTCTTCAACATCATACTTCGGTTCATCAAAATCATAATGATAAAACTCAAGTTGAGCTTTATCTGAAAAATCTTTGACTGGAAACACTGAATGAAAAACAGCCTGCAATCCAAGCATTTGCCGCTTCTCAAAAGGAATATTTCTTTGTAAAAATGCTTCGTACGAATTTTTTTGAAGTTCGATTAAATTCGGCATGGGAGCCACACCACTTAATCTTTCAAAACTTTTGCGTATACGCTTGCGACCAGCCATAGATAATGCCATATGCCCCTCAATCAGCTAATAAATGTGCAAATTTAGTCTTTCTGCATGCAAAAAGTCTACGCTATCAATTTTAAAATTGAAAAAACTATAGATTTATACAAAGAGACTAAGTTCACTCATATATACGTTAAACTTTAATAATGCAAGTAATACATGTGCGATCGGAAAACATGCTCTCTTAGAAAGCTTTTTCCGACCGCACTTTTAATCCAACAAAAAGAACTACTTAAGTTCGACCTTTGCGCCAGCCTTCTCAAGTACATCCTTAATTTTTTGAGCTTCGTCCTTGCTCACGCCTTCTTTAACAGCTTTTGGAGCGCCTTCAACAAGGTTCTTTGCTTCAACAAGACCTAAACCTGTAATTGTGCGAACTTCCTTAATGACGTTAATTTTTTGTGCACCGCCATCTACGAGCATTACTGTGAATTCAGTTTGCTCTTCAACAGGCGCAGCAGCCGCAGCAGCCGCAACTGCTACAGGCGCAGCAGCAGAAACGCCCCATTTTTCTTCAAGAAGCTTCGCAAGCTCTGCAGCTTCAAGAACACTTAACGCAGATAAATCATCTACGATTTTTGCTAATTTTTCAGCCATTTTATATCTCCTAATATCTCTTCAAAAACCATTAATATTTACGATAATCAGCCTTTTTCGCTGTAAGCTGACACAACGCGAGCAAGTTGCCCTGCAGGCGCTTGAATAACACGAGCCAGTTTTCCAGCGGGAGCTTGTAGTATACCAATAATCTTGCCTCGCAATTCGTCGAGAGAAGGCAAGGTTGCAAGAGCTTGAACATCTGCTTTACTGAGGAATTTGTCCCCCATCGCGCCACAAACAATTTCAAGCTTTTGATTATCATTGGCAAACTTTACAGCAACACGCGCAGCTGCGATTGGATCAGTTGAATAAGCTAAAGCTGTTGGACCTTTAAAATGATCTAACAATACTTCATAGCTTGTTCCCTTCACAGCCAAACGGGTCAAAGTGTTTTTAGTCACTCTGAATTGGGCTCCTGCCTCATACATCTGACGACGCAGAGTTTGTGATTCACCAACAGTCAACCCAACCTGTCGCGTAATAACAACAAGTCCAGCCTGATCAAGCGCGGATCGCATTGAAGCGATAAAGAGCTCTTTTTCTCTTTTTTCCACGGTTTTCTCCTTCAAGCTTCACACCACTCACCATGAATGGTGCTTGTTTAACAATTCTGCCCGGAAAGAGAAACACACTAAAATGATTGTGCTTTCTTCCGTCTATGCAGGCGGTAATCATTAAAAACCAATGTTTACCTACAGTCTCGGACAGAGCGTAGGGAACTTCCCTACTAAGCAACATGATAACTCATGCCACATCTTTTATACTTAAATTGAGTATCTACTCAATAAGGTATTAATTTGAAAAACCTGTGAGGTCAACGCGCACAGAAGGCCCCATTGTTGAGCTTAAAGAAATCTTCTTTAAATAAGATCCCTTAATACCACTTGGGCGCGCTTTATTGATCACATCAATAAACATTTGGATGTTTTCAACTAAAGCTTTTTCAGAAAAACTAACCTTACCAATGCCACCATGAACGATACCTGCCTTCTCAGCACGGTATTCAATCTGGCCACCTTTTGCAGCTTTTACAGCTTCAGCAACATTCGGCGTTACTGTTCCAAGCTTAGGATTTGGCATAAGACCTTTAGGCCCTAAAACCTTTCCAAGCTTTCCAACAACAAGCATCATGTCCGGCGTTGCAATACAACGATCAAAGGTAATTTCACCTTTCTGAATTTTTTCAGCAAGATCATCAGCTCCAACAAAGTCAGCTCCAGCTGCTAAAGCTTCTTTAGCTTTTTCATCTTTAGCAAACACAGCCACGCGTAACGTTTTACCCGTCCCATTAGGAAGCTGAATCATGCCACGCAAGCTTTGATCTGCTTTTCGCGTATCAATATTTAAATTTAAAGCAATTTCGACTGTTTCATCAAATTTTGCCGCTGCACGAGTTTTAATAATTTTAACAGCTTCATCAAGCGAATAAGCTGTCATCGCATCTAAATTCTCGTAGGCTTTCTTAAGTCTTTTTCCAATTTTTGCCATCGCTTACTCCACCACCTCAAGCCCCATTGATCGCGCAGAACCAACAATCATCTGCATTGCAGCATCGACTGTAGTTGCATTGAGATCAACCATTTTCTTTTGAGCTATCTCTTTAATTTGGCCTTTTGTTATTTTACCAACCGTCCCTTTTCCTGGTGTCTGAGATCCCTTAGGGAGACCTGCAGCTTTTTTCAAGAAATAACTAACGGGTGGTGTTTTTGTAACAAAGCTAAACGAACGATCTGAGTAGGCTGTAATAACCACAGGAATTGGCATTCCAGGCTCAAGTTCTTGCGTCTTCGCATTAAACGCTTTACAAAATTCCATAATGTTGAGTCCCCTTTGACCCAAAGCTGGACCAATTGGTGGGGATGGGTTTGCTTTTCCTGCAGGAACCTGCAGTTTAATATATCCTTCTATTTTCTTTGCCATAGTATCCTCTATTTATCATTAAAGGGTGCGGTACGGTTTTGGCTTTCCTTCCGCATATCGTTCTCTCAAGAGAACAAACTCTACATACTCTTAAATCTAGATTTTTTCAACCTGAGAAAAATCTAGATCTACAGGTGTTGAACGTCCAAAAATACTCACAGAAACTTTCAAGCGCTCTTTTTCCTCATCAATCTCTTCGACAAGACCTGTAAATGTTGAGAAAGGTCCATCTGAAACACGAACTTGCTCACCAATTTCAAAACTAAGTTTATGCTTAGGTTTACCAACTCTCTCTTCAACTTGGTTCAAAAGACGCTCAACTTCAAATTTACTGATGGGTGTCGGCTTACCTTTCCCTCCAAGAAAATTTGTCACTTTTGGCGTATTTTTAATTAAATGCCATGTTTCATCTGAAAGTGCCATTTGCACCAAAACATAGCCTGGAAAAAACTGCCGCTCTGAGCTAATTTTTTCGCCTTTTTTAATTTCAATAACTTCTTCAGTAGGAACAAGAACTTGAGAAATTCGATCTTCAAGCCCCTTTTTTTGAGCCTGCTCGCGAATTGTTTCTGCAACTTTTTTTTCTGATCCTGAGTAAACATGGACCACATACCAACGAAGTGTTTCTGACATGTATATTAATCCTTACCCCAGAATAAGCTGGACAACAAAGTGAATAAGCCCATCAGCTGCTAAGAAAAATAAAGCAGCTAATACAGAAAGAATAATAACCATAAAAACGGTAACCATTGTTTCTTTGCGAGTTGGCCAAGTAACTTTACCGATCTCTTGACGCACTTGACGTACAAACATTAGTGGACTTGCTTTTGCCATAAGCTTTCTTTCTCGATAATCCCATAAATTTTATTCATAATTTGGCAGGAGTGGAGGGGATCGAACCCACAGCCTTCGGTTTTGGAGACCGACGCTCTGCCAATTGAGCTACACTCCTAAACAATTGCAGCATCAAAATCAAGGGTTTTTTAGTTTTTAAACTACTTAAAAGTCAAAGACTAACACTTAAGATGCCAGTCTTTGACTTCTTAATACCCTAAATTAAGCGAGTATTTTAGTAACGACACCCGCTCCAACAGTACGACCACCTTCGCGAACCGCAAAGCGTAATCCTTCATCCATCGCAACAGGCGCTATAAGCTCTGCTGTAAGCTTAATG
>Ga0209915_1003239_pt1 | contig 14358 bp, 19 predicted proteins | sample ThiBiot_750_plan_FD_183952 | JGI IMG/M metagenome (GOLD analysis project Ga0209915, IMG submission 183952) | Wastewater bioreactor microbial communities from Cape Town, South Africa - Thiocy_cont_750_plan (SPAdes) | ecosystem: Engineered > Bioreactor > Thiocyanate-remediating > Anaerobic-Aerobic... | reverse complement strand
CTGGCATTCCGATCGTGCCCACCGATGCTGCTGATGCGAGCTCGAGCTCGACTTCGACCATCCACACGCACCACTACGCTTCGCTGCCATTCGGTCGATTCGATGGTCCCAACACGATCGCGAGCGTACGCCATACGACGCCCCATGACGGCGTGGGCGTCGATCACACGGACGAGGCCGAGCGCGATCCGATCTCGGCCAACCTTCGCCGGCGACGTACGCGCACCGACTCGTACGACCCGCACTCGATGACGTCGTTCTCGACCAAGACCAACGTCGCCATCGAGTCGCCCGGCACGTCGCCGCCGTCGTCGCCCACGACGCCCGTCACGGTGTTCGAGTACCACCCGAACTCGGAGCGCTTCGAGAACCTGCCACGCGCCAAGGGCATTCGGCTGCACGACCGCGAGCGCGACATGATCGTCGACGTCAGCGTGTGCTACCGCACGAGCGCCGAGATCTTTCGCGAGCAGATCTCGGAGCTCTTTGGCGACTTCTCGTACCGCACGCCGTTGTATATCTTGATCGGCGACACGCCGTACTCGCTCGATCCCGCCGTATTGATTCACTTGGTCGAGGACGGCGAGACCTATCCGATCGGCTTCCTTGGTACGTGCCTACGTCAAGCACTGTGCAAACGCCACAGATGCTGGCGAGCTGACTCGACGATGCTACGTGTGCACAGTGCTGCCGTTCCGAAGCAAGGAGCAGTTCGTGCAGTTCTCGGCGGGCGCCATGCACGTGTGCCACTCGTACGTGCTGACGGTCGCCAACGCGGTCGTGACGCAGGCCGACGCGATCTCGCACGACTCGCACCTCAAGCGCCTCAATGCCTCGACCATCACGTCGATGGACGTGCAGCGTGCGATCCTGCGCGTCGAGCAGGCCAACATCGGCAAGTCGTTCGTGAGCAAGAGCGTCGTCGTGTCGCAGTTCTTTGCACTCGTTGACACTGCAGGTACAGTCAGCCGACATGCATGACTGCCGACGCGCTGATCAATCATGCTGATCTCTCTCTCCCTCGCTCGTGATTACAACGCTTCAGTCAAGGAGCTGCTGCGTATCGCGGACGATAGCGCTTGGGTACCTGCTGGCAACCGCAAGAACATTGCGCTCTACCGCATCGAGGAGGCGTCGAATCCCAACTTGCTGTGTCAGAAGGCGTGCGGTCGCGTGCCGGGCACGACGAAGCGCATCAAGGACATTTTGGTCGACTCGGTACGAGTGTGCGATTCGATCTGCGCGCGCGGCGAGGGTGAGTCTCGATACTCATCGGCAGTGCCACCGATCGAGTGCAGTCGCGACAATCGCAGTTCAATCCGCTGTGCATCGAGTCGCAAGAGATCGAGCATCTCGATGGCCATACGATGATCGTGTACAACAAGGTATGTGTGAATGGCATCAGTGGTGATGGTGGTGCACATACGCGCGCGTTTCCTGACGTCTTGCTCTCTCTGGGTGCGCCCGTTCCCGCCCTCCCCGCCAGTACCAAGCGAGCAAGTACTTTCAGTCGCAGGCGCGCGACGCCGTGCTGGTGCTACATTGGTTCGAGGATGACGACGGCACTGCCGTAGTAGTGAGCCGCAGTGTCGAGCATCCGGACGCGCCGCCGAATCCGAGCTACTCGCGCGGCATCGTGTATCCCTCAGGCTTCATCATCACGCCGTGCACCGTACGCAACTCGCAGTGCAGGCGAATGACTTGTGCGTGTGTGCTGATCGCTCGCTTGCTTGCTTGCCACTGCACAGGAGATGGGCCGCAAGGAATCGATGGTGACATGGATCTTCCGTACCGACATGGGCGACCTGGGCTCGACGCTCTCGAGCGTGGTGCTGGCGAACCAAGTGGCCGTGATCGAGAACCTGCGCGAGATGGTGCACCGATGATGCCGCCGTCGTTGCTCTTCTTCGTTGATTGCCTTGCATTTCCTTGCCCTATCTATGTACCATCCGCACTCTCGCACGATGCTGCTGCTCGGCCGCTGTACAACCAACACTCCCATCATCATCACCTCGACCGCCACTCACCGAAAGTCACCGAGCCATCACCACTCACCGCCGCCAAAGCACATCGATCGTCCACGAAATAAAGCCATCCTCATATATATATGCGCTCCCGCAGGCCCTGGCCCACGCCACAAGCTCCAATACATCGTTACTCGCGTCGTGGATTGCTTGGATTGCTTGGATTGCTTGGCGTGGCGGTAATTCTCCGAGGAGTGCGGTCGAATATTCCACGGCGCTCTCGCGTTGCCGCTCTCTTCGTCTTCGTCGTTTCTCTTCGTTGTTTCGTTGTTGCCTCGCTGCTGTTGCTGCTCGTCGTCGTTGTCGATGGCTCGCTTGTCGGTTCTGTTGTTGGTCGTGCTGGGCACACTCGTGGTGCTCGGCCTCGCTGGAATGGCGGTCGCTCGTCCGACGTGGGACAAGCTCGACGGCTACACGTTCGAGCACTTTGTGCGCGACTTTGGTGCGTTGATGGCGTTGGTGTTGCACGCCTTGCAGCCCTGACTCACCGCGGTGTGGTGCTCTCGTCGCCTGCTCGCGTGCTGCAGGTCGCCAGTATGAGCCCAACGAGTACAAGGCGCGCCGCTTGTTGTTCGAGCGCGAGCTGTCGCGCGTGCGTGCGCACAACAGCCGCAACCTCTCGTGGAAGATGGGCATCAACCAGTTCTCGGACATGGAGGAGTCCGAGAAGCGCGTCGTGCTCGGCTACCGCAAGGACATTGGCTACCTGCGCCGCGGTGACGGCCGTCTCGCGTCGCCGGCGCACGCCGTCGGTGACCGTGCACAGCTCGCCGCGCTGCCGACCTCGGTCGACTGGCGCACGGCCAACATCGTGACGGCCGTCAAGGACCAGGGCCACTGCGGCTCGTGCTGGTCGTTCGCCGCCGCCTCGACCATCGAGTCGTTCTATGCGCGCGCCACCGGCCAGCTGCCGACGCTCTCGGAGCAGCAGATTCTCTCGTGCACGCCGAACCCCGACCAGGTGCGTGGTTGATGTCGTCGTCATTGTCGTCATTGTCGTCGTAGCTTGGCCTCATTCGAGCTTGCTCTCGCTCTCCCGATAGTGCGGTGGCTCTGGCGGCTGTGGCGGCGGTACTGCCGAGCTCGCCTTCTCGACGCTGGTCGAGCACGGCTCGGGCGTGTGCAGCGAGTGGGTGTACCCGTACCTGAGCTACCGCGGCTCGAACATGAAGTGCCACTTCAGCCCCATCCGCACGCCGATCGCCGCCAACATCTCGGGCCTCGTCAAGCTGCCGGCCAACCAGTACTCGCCGCTCATGAACGCCGTCGCCACGCTCGGCCCGATCGCCGTCTCGGTCGACGCCTCGGCCTGGTCGGCCTACGAGTCGGGCGTCTTCACTGGCTGCAACGCCACCTCGATCGACATCAACCACGCCGTGGTGCTCGTCGGCTACGGCACCGACAGCAAGTACGGCGACTACTGGCTCGTGCGCAACAGCTGGGCGCCTAGCTGGGGCGAGCAGGGCTACATTCGCATCGCGCGCTCGTCGTCGCCCTCGTGCGGCGTCGACAACTCGCCCAGCGACGGCACCGGCTGCAAGGGTGGTCCGACCTCGGTCATCTGCTGCGGTGAGTGCGGCATCCTGTACGACACCTCGTACCCGATCGTGTACGGCAACGCCTTCTAAGCCGACATCTCTCTGTCTGCTCGTGTGCTCTCTCTCTCTCTCTCGCTTGCCATGATCGCGAGTAAACTCATCACCTCACAATCTTCCAATATCGATTATTACTACTGCTACTGCGACTGCGCCGGTCTTGGCGCCTTTATCTGTACATTGAGATGCTGACGCTGACCCGGCCAGCAGCCCTCTCTCGATGGCTGTTGGCGGACACGAATACAAACAACAAGAACGGGAGAACGAGATTTCGATAGTGTGCGTGCGTGTATGATACATACGCGCCGTAGCGGCTAGAACGAGAGGCGCTTGGCGTTGGGCGGCGGCGATGCGCCAAAGGTCGACGGCGATGCTCGCTTGCCATCGGCGATGCGGTGCTCGACGGCTTCGAGATCGATGGCCAGACGCTCCTTGCGTGCCTTCAGTGCCAGCCGGCGCTTCTCGCGCGCCACCGAGCCCAGCACAGCTACAGCACCTTCGAGTCAGCGATGCAGTTCACGTGCGTGCGTGTGGGTGTGACGAGCAGCGTACGGTTGTTGTCGAGCTCGGCAATCTCCTGCTCGATGGCCTCGATCTGCTGCGTGACCGTGTCGCGCGCGCTGATGAGGCCCGAGACACTCTCCTGGCGATGGAAGCCGCGGCGGCGATCGTTCATCGGCGGCGAGCGGTCCTGCAGGATCTTGGCTGCCGTCTTGGAGTCGTCGGTCTTGCTCTGCTCGACAGCCTGTGCTCGCGCTTGGCGACACGAGATCAGCGCCTCCTTGGCGCTCGAGATGTCGGCCACCCAGCCAACTGCATCGACCGACTGGTGGCGTGGCGTGGCGTGGCGGGAGCGGTTAGTCACGTTCGGGTCGAATGGTGTCGCCAGCCGGTGCGTGATGCCTTGTGGCGTACCGACGAGGTCTTGATCTTGATCAAGCGCTTACCGCTGCCTTCGTGCACGACCTCGAAGCCGCCAGAGGCAGGCGTCGCTGCCACGAGGTTGAGGAACACCATGTCCAGCACCTTGGTGGTCTTCTCGCTGTCGGACGAGAGGCCGCTCAGGCGCCGCAGCGTGCTCTTGAACTTGCCGCCCTTCTCGCCGATCAGCAGCATGTCGTTGAAGAGCAACAGCACCGTCGTGCCGAAGACGCCTTCGCGCAGGAAGCGCCGGCTCGGCTCCTGCAACTCGAGCTGCGCGCCGTAGAGCGTGCGCGAGATCTCGATCAGCTTGCGCTGGCTCTGCGCCAAGCGCGTCATTTCGTTGAGATGCTCGCCGACCTCTGCGAGCGCCTCGTTGGCCATCGTGAGCTGCTCGTAGTCGGGATGCGTCGGCCACGTGTAGCGCAGCAGCTCCCTGATCAGCAGGCCGTACCTGGCACACGCGACACAGTCAGCCCTCACACTCACACGAATGAATTGCGCAATGCCACACGAACCGAGGCACATGCTGCACGGGCTGGATCAGGTACGCTTGCAGTGGCAGGCCCTTGGACTCGGGCCGCGCCTCGGCCTCCTCGAGGAACTTGGCGAACTCGCGGTTGGTCTGCTTGAGGCTCACGACGCGATCCTGCGCATGCTCGCAGTTCTGCAAGTACAGCGTGTAGACCTTCATGAAGGCAGCCTGTTGCCTCGTAGATCGCTCGCGGTGAGTGGCGCGCCAGCAGGCGAGCCGTTGGCGCGATAGTGCGCGACGTACGAGCTCGAGAAAGACATCGGCCAGACACGAGTGCACTCCCCACGAATGCACGCGTGGCTCGATCATCTCGACCACCTTGGTCGTAAAGTGGAAGATCGTCTCGAGGTTCGAGAAGACGACGCGCAGCTCCTTCTCGCTCACGAGCTTGCGCTGCTTGAGTGGAATGATGTACAGCTGCCGCACGAGGTCGAGCGACTGCACGTAGCGCTCGTCGGCCTCGAGGATCTCTTTGGCTACCAACGTGCGTTGTGCTTGTTGGTACTCTACACACACGAATACCATCGCCGTGAGCGTGTTGATTGCGCCACGATCGCGACGCAACAACGTACTGAGTTTGCGCACGAACTTGCGCGTGAGGAAGCCTCGAACCAACGCCTGTACACGAGCGATGCGAGCCTCAATCTCGATCACTGCGCTCACTCATTGTCAGCCACAGAGAGAGAGAGAGAGAGAGAGAGCCAGAGAGAGCCAGAGAGTCACGTACTGTGTGCTCGCTCTTGCTCCGACAGCGATAGCAGCAGCTGCGTTCGAGCGACGACGGCCGATTGCTTGACCTTGCGCCGTATCTTGGGCAGCGTCCTCGCGGTCTTGAGTTGCTACACTCGACCAATCCAAGCCCCGTCATCATCATGAGCCAACAGCGTACTGCTCGAGAGTCGGCGGCTCGAGGATGCATACTCGCTTGATGAGCTCGATCTGCGCGGGCGTCATCTTGGGCTGCACGCCAAAGCTGCCCGTTCGCTTGCGCGTTCCTGGCGAATGATGCGCCACTGGCGGTGTCAACGAGCTCGAAGTCGAAGTTGAACTCGAGCTCGAGCTCGTGGTGGTGGTCGCAGTCGAGCTCGTTGCGCCCAAGAAGACGGTCGACGAGTGCACGAAGGTCGGCAGGAAGCCGCGCTCGCTGGCGAGCTGACCCAGCGCCGCGATCGAGTGCACGACGTTGACCATGTTCTGATTGTCGAACAGATCCGCTACCGTGAAGAGCCGATGCTCTGGCACTCCATACTCGGCTACGTACACGAGAGTGAGTGAGTGCGAGTGTGATTGAGGCTCATTGGCTCGTGGTCGTGAGTGTGTGAGAGTACCGATGGCCTCGATGAAGAAGCTGACGTTCTCCTTGAGCTGGAAGGCGAACGACGTGTCCTGCTGGATGCGCGGTATCGAGCGCTCCGAGATGCGCAACATCAAGTGACACAGCACGATGCCGTCCTTGAGCGGCGTATGGAGGTCGGGTAGGACGTTGGCGGCCACGACCGACGTGCCCAAGCGCACGTTGAGCACCTGCTCGATCCAGCGCTTGACCTCGTGCGCCAGCGTCACGAACTGCTCGATTCGCTGCTGCGAGATCTCGTCGGCCATCGTCGAGCTGGATGATCAAGGTGGGCTGCGAGAGTCGCGAGTCGGTCGATCGATGAGACTGAGGTCGTCAGGTGGTGGGTTGATGGCTTGAACGGACGGGCCTCGATGCGTGAGTGCCGCGCCGCCAACAACCAACAACGATCGACATCGACATCGACATCGCATTCACTTCGTTGCTGCTGCTCGCGCGCACCAACAAACACACCAACTCGCACACACCAACTCTCACATGGCGTGGCGGGCGACTGCCACGAAACTACGGTGTCCATCGGGTTGGCAACTCGTTCTACCATACACACGGCCGTTAGTGCTTGGCTACTCGGCAGGTCCGCGCTGCCGCGCCACACCGCGTGCGCGAGCCTCGTCGCTGGTGCTGCTGCGCCACCACGGAGGAGGAGCCCACCACCATCACCACCACGACGATGACGACAAGCACAAGGCCGCGGTAGATCGCGGCTCGGCCGACATGCACAAGCATCCAGCGCACCACTTTGGCGGCGTGGCGTGGAAGCCCAAGCGCCACGAGAAGGAGGAGGAGCGGCGCGCCATGAACATCACGTGGCTCGGGCTCGGCTCCAACGTCGTGCTGACCATCGGCAAGGCTATCGCCGGCGTGCTCGGTAACTCGGCTGCCATGGTGGCGGACGCCTTGCATTCGCTCTCGGACTTGGTGAGGTAGTGTCGCGAGCGAGCGAGGCGCAGAGCGCACGCACTCACTCACTGATACAATCGTGTGCAGCGATGCCATCACGCTGGTGTCGATCAAGTACTCGCGACGGCTGCCTGATTCGCGACATCCATATGGCTTCGGCAAGGTGCTGCTTGGCGTGTGATGGATGATTGCAGTGTTGGATGACGACGACGTGACGCTCACGGCATTCATGGCTGGTGGCGCACGCAGTACGAGACGTGTGGCGCGTTCGCCGTCTCGATCCTGCTCGTTGGCGGCGGCATCGGCATGGCGCACCACACGGTCGAGATGCTGCTCGCCGCCGAGGCCGTGCCAGTACCGACGCAGATTGCGCTCTGGGGAGCGCTGGCGTCGATCGCGAGCAAGGAGGCGCTGTTCCAGATCACGAACGGCATCGGCAAGAAGCTCGACAGCAAGCTGCTGATCGCCAACGCGTGGCACCATCGCTCGGACGCCATCTCGTCGCTCGTGGCCTTGGTGGGCATCGTCGGGTACGTGCCACACGTCACACGTCGTTGAGCATCGAGGCGAGCGATCTCGCTGCTGCTAATGCTTCGCGAATGCTTCGCGAGAACAGCGCCACCATGGGCGTGCCGATCCTCGACCCGCTCGCGAGTCTGTGCGTGTGCTACCTCATCATCAAGACCGGCTGGTCGCTCGGCTGGGAGACCGTCAAGGAGCTGGCCGAGATGGAGGACGACTTCCCGACGCTCGCCAAGATCACCGAGCTGGTCGAGACCTTCGACGAGATCAAGCACCACCAGCACGTCCGCAAGCGCAAGATGGGCTTCTACTACTGCGTCGACCTCCAGATCCAGGTCGATCCGATGCTCTCGGTCGCCGACTCGTCGGCCCTCACGCACCGTGTGCGCCAGCGCATCATGGACGAGGTGCCGCTCGTGCGCGAGGTGCTGATCGAGACCTCGGCCTTCGGCATGGCGCCCATCAGCGGCATCGGCCACGAGCACGACAACGAGCTCGTCGCCGACCATCTGCACAATCTCTCGACCTCGAGCTCAACCTCGACCTCGAGCGCGAGCTCAAGCGACACCACGCGCCAATAATAAAGACCGTGTGTACAGGAGGCCATCATGGCAGGTGTCATCATCTATCTACATTGGCTCGAGAGCGAGAGCGAGAGCGCGAGCGATGCCATCAATCGCGCGGAGTACCGAGCCGGAATGGCGCGCGCACCTCGACGGCGCCCCACGGATTGGCGTCGCTCAGCGGCTCGCTAGCGTACGAGCCAGCGCGCAGCAGCGTGTCGTCGGCCATGAAGACGTCGCTGCCGCACTCGAGCGCCACGGCGCACGGGCGCACCTGCGTGCGCTCCCAGTCGTAGAGATGGCAGTTGCGCGACGAGCTGCGGCCGACCCACGCGCTCGCCATCATGTCGCGCAGCGCACCGAAGGCCGCCAGCTCGTGCGCCGCTGTGTACTGCTCGGTGCTTGGCGTGTAGCGCACGGCCAACTCGCCGCGCTCCGAGCCGAACGGCGTCTTGGTCGCGAGCTGCCGACGCGACTCGGCGGCAGCCGTGTGCGAGTTGGCGCACCGCATCGTGTGCTGCTCGGTGTCCCACGTCGCGCTGCAATGCCACGAGCTGAGCCCGATCATGTAGTTCGACGCCATGACGTTGACGCGCGTGTCCATCAGCACCGAGAGCTTGCACACGTGTGGTATCGCCGTTGTTGCTGCTCCAGCATCGTCGTCATCATCGCCGTCATTGTTGTTGGCGGCGCCGAGTGCCAACCCCACGAACGGCACCTCGAGCTTGAACTCGTAGAACGACGAGCGCAACCACGACGAGAGTGCTGGCCCACAGTCGATCTCACGGCCGAGCTCCAGCAGCACGGGATGCAGCGGCGTCGATGTGCCATCGCCATCAGGCGCCGCGTGAGGCAGCGGCAGCAGGCGCCAACGCCAGGCCGCCATCTCGCGCCGCAGCATGTCCTCGACGCGGCTCTGCTCCATGAACACCACCATCCAGATGGCGCGGTACTCTCCAATCGTGGTCGTCATCGCTAGCAGCGTGCGTGCTCTCGAGTGCGTGTCCGGTTGTGTGAACCAAAGTGTACGTGTATGTGAATGAACGTGCGGGTTGGTTGGTTGGTTGGTTGGGAGGTGCGAGCGACGCGCAGCAACGAATGAACGAACGAGCAGCACCGAGCGATCGACCGCGACATTGGCGGGTGCTTAGGTCTGCCGCTGCCACTGCCACTGCTACGACCAAGGCTCTCACACGGTCAAGATCACCGCTGGCACCAACACGAGGTACGCCACGAGCACCAGCAGCGTCGAGTACCACGCCAGCTTCGACAACGGTCTGCCACATTCGCCAAGCGTTAGTGACGCCCTACAAGCTCGCGCGCTCTCTCTCTCGCTCTCTCGTACTGGTCGTCTCGGAGGTCGGTCTTGGCCACACTGCATGCGTTGGAGATCTTGTAGAACGAGTCCAGCAGCAGCACCAGCGGGATCCAGACCCACACGCCGTTCATGAAGACCAGGTACACCCAGCTACACACGCATGACATCGACATCGACATCGACAGCGACATTGATCGCATCAGCCACCACGCGAGTCATAGTGCAGCGCTTGCATATACGGCCAGCACTTGACGACGATGCGTACAGCAGCTTGAAGGTCGAGGTATCGAGGCTGGGCGAGCCGGTGAGCCACTCGGGCGCGAACGTCATCCAGCCGCCGTACAGCTCGCACACGCACACGATGACCTGCACGAAGTGGCGCCACGGCCTGCGGTGGTAGATGCCGTACACCAACAAGAAGCACAGCGGCGCCACGAAGCCGACGGTCGCGAGCTCGATGCTCATGACCGTGGCGTCGACCTGCTGCCAGCGGCGGTCGGCCTTGCCGTACTCCATCCACACCCACGCGAGCGGCAGGTGCTGCAGCCTCTCGGCGCCGCCGAACCACGACAGCACCACGTAGTACAGCTCTGCGCGCAAGGCATTCACATACACGCACGTGTGCGCGCATGCGCCATCGTGAGCATGCTGCGGCGTGGGCGGGGAGTTGGCAGTGCTCGGGCGAGCTTGGTGGTCGTACCGAGCGAGCTGTGCGTGAAGCCATCGAACAAGAACCACAGCACGCAGATGCGATCGACCAGCGACAACGACGGCGCCGCCACGCCGCTCGACACGCCTCGCTTGCCCTGCATATCTCTCACACGCCACGCGTTGTCTGCGATCGAATGAACCAACCACGAGGCGATGCGATGCGATGCGAGTGAGTGTCGCTCGCGAGATCGAGCGCCGCCACATTCGCTTGGCTGCCGTCGCTCGCGCGCACGCTCTCGATCATACTCTGCGCCTGCGACGACGATTCGGAGCAGTAGCGTGGTGGTCGATATGGCCGATACTGCCACAGTGCACGACGGTGATGGCGCGACGAATAGCATCGAACCCGAGGACGCCATGGACGCCACGACTGCCACCGGCGAGCACGGCGTGCTGTACTGGACGGCGGTCGCTCGATCGGCCGAGCGACTTCTATTCGAGACCGCGCCACAAACTGGCGAGGGCGATGATGGTGATGCTGACGACGATGACGACGGCGATGACGACGAAGACGACAATGGTAGCAGTAGCGATGGCAGCGACGACAGCGACGACGGCGGCAGCGGCAGCGGCAGCGGTGGGCCGCGTCGCGGTCGCGTGTCGATCGGCCACTCGAAGCCGACCATCGTCAAGATCAAGGGCCTCCTGGCGCCGCTCTCGACCATTCGACGCAGTGCACGCAAGCCATCCTACACGCCACATCTCAAGGAGTTGTTCAAGGGCAAGCTGAAGCACGTGAGCGACGACGAAGCCGACGACGTCCATGGCGGCACCAGCGCGGCATCGACAGCGACCTCCTCTTCGGCGCGTTCGGTATCGAGCAAGAGCCGCAGCGCGATCGCCACACAACCGGCGCCCACCGTGACGTCGGACTCTGACACTGGAGGCCTCGGCAAGCGAGCCAAGCGTCCGAGCAAACGACTGCTCGAGGCCGCTGCGTCGCCGTCGTCGCCGTCGCCGTCGCCAGCGAGCAAGCCCGACAAGCCGAGCACGAGCACGAGCACGAAGGCTGCCGCATCTTCTTCATCCAGCAACCTGCCGAACGCCAATACCAGCTCTCCGACGATACCGAGTCCTGCTGCTACAGCAACATCGGCGGCATCATCTCCAACAGCCTCTGCTGCTGCTGCGAAGCCGCTGCCACAGCTCTCGGTATCTGAACGACGCGAGCTCCGCAACGCACAGGCTCGATTCGTGCGCCTGGTGCACAGCGTACCGCGCAACCTGATACCGCACTTTGCGCAGTACCTACGGAACGCGGTCACGTGTACGTCTATTTGTACCCGCGTACCGCTCACCCAACTCACCCAACTCACCTACGCGCAGCGGCTCGTTGGCTCGAGGAGCTCGAACTTGAGTGCCAGACCGGCACGCCTGACTCGCCGCCCAGCTCGCCGCCACCGCCGCCGAGTTCCACGTCCAAGAAGGCGAAAGATTCGGCCTCCGCGACCTCGAGCGCCAGTTCAGCCAACCTCCCTGCAGCAGCGAGACGCGAGAGTAGCACCAATGTCGCTGCTCGCAAGCCCAAGCCCAAGCTCAAAAAGTACGAGCCACGCAGCGTGTATCGATCAATCGATCGTTCGTTCGATGAACGATCGTTCAATGTTGATGAGTCTACCGTGGTGTAGGGCCGAGATTGCTCGCATGCTCAAGTGCTCGGACTCGATACTGACTGGCATCGATCTTGGAGTACGGAGTCTCGCGTTCCTTCTTTCGCGCACGCACGACTTGCTCACTGGCTGGCATCAATCATGCACAGGACATCGTCACGGCCAGCGCGTTCGATCTGCTCTCGCACACCGAGAAGAACCAGTTGCTCTCGCTGCTGCCCGAGACCGACCGCGAGAGCACCGAGAGCATCCGCAACATGTTCGCCTCCGAGAACTTTCGCTCGTGCCTCTCGTTGTATCAGCGCATGCTCGAGGCCGGAGCGCTCGATACACCGGCATCGTTCTCGTATCCCGCCGCCAAGAAGCGGCGCAATCAGGTGGTCGACCCATGGAAGGTGTGGCGTCGCTCGCTATCTTGCTCTCTTGCTGGCTGCCGCTCTCGCTGACAAGATCGGCATCGTCGTCGCCAGCACGAGCACTACGAGGCATTCTGGGGCGAGAAGCGCAACTGGGAGCGGCTGCTCGAGCCGCCGACGCAGCTCGAGAACCCGGCATTCGAGTTCCAGCACGACACCAAGCTCTTCGAGACCAGCTTGAGCAGCGACAGCGAAGCCGCAGACAGCAACTCCAACTCATCAGATGACGACGACGATGAGAGCGGAAGCAGCAGCAATACCGACAGTGACGACGAGGCCGAAAGCAACAACGACGATGAAGACAACGACGACGACGACGACGACGACGACGATGACGATAGCGATGCGATGGACAGCGAAAGCGACGACAACGACCAGGAGTTCGCCAGCAACACAAAGAAAGGCGGCAGCACTCAACGCGCCCAACGAGCACGAGCAGCAGCAGCAGCGAACGCACGCAAACGAACGGCCTCCAACAGTCGCCCACAAGTGCAACGCAAGAAGCGTGGTGCCGATTCCGATGGCGACGACAACGACGACAACGACGCCGATGCGAACGACGGCAACAACGACTCGCAAGCCGACGGCGGCTCGCAAGACAGCGACGGCAACGTGGCAGCGAAACCGCCAGCGGCGGCTGCTGCTGCTGCTCGCAAGCCGTTCGTACGCACGTTTCCGTTCGAGCCCGTGCAGTACGTGCAGTTCACGTACCGAGGCAATGGCGCAGTGGTGGCAGGCGATGAGCCACTCTTCACCGATGGCAACGTCAAGGCCTACGAGAACCGCAAGCGAATGCTCTACCTGGCGGCCTCGAAAGGCAAAGTGCGCGTGATTGCTGAGTACGTGCTGCGGCTCGCTCTTGCACAGCACTGGTGCTCGCCATTCACCCGCAGCTGCTTGGCTCGCGACAGTGTGGCGCTGCGAGATGCACGCCTACCGCAGCCCAAGCGCTTCACCGACTCGCTCAAGGTCGAAGACAAACGCGCACCGCCTGTGACTCCTGCTGCGGTCGTGCAGCCTTCTGACGGCGAGTCGGCGGCAGCCGGCGACCTCCAAGGCCAGAAGCTCACGTTCCGCGAGGCGGCTCACATGATACTGACGCGCGAGCGGCGGCCACTGTCGGTAGCCGAAATCATGCACATGGGCCTCCAAGAAGGTGCGCACGACGTCAACTGCTCGTTGCTCGCTCGGTTGGTAAGTAGGTTGGCGGTGTGGCAACTGACTGCGACAATGTGCGCTGCAGGCATCATCGAGACCTCGGGCAAGACGCCGGCAGCGACTCTCGCGTCCTTGCTGTATACTGAGATCAAGGACGAAGCGAACGGGCTGCGGCAGTCGCTCTTCTACAAGGCTGCGCCGCGAGTGTTCGGCTTGCGCGAGTGGCAGGAACGCTAGCGGTCGCCCACAAAGGAATGATTTGTTGTAGTTGTAGCAGCAGAGGCTGTGGTTGGTTGGTTGGTTGTTTGAAATGTACTATGAATGAATACTATGATACACACACATACACACACGCACAGGCAAGCAGCCACAATGGCTCGCGCTACTGATCGATGACGGCGCTCTGCTCGTTCGCAATCTTGTTGTTGTTGTTTGTGTTGTCGGGCAGCATTGGCGGTGGCTGCGTACTCGCGTCACCTGCCGGCAGCTTCGGTGCAGGAAGAGGAGCGATGATGGCTGCTGCATCGGGCAGCGTGAGCAGATCGCCTTCGATGGCGCCGAGTGATATCAGTTGATTGACGGTCGCCACGTCGTTGCGCAACAGTTCTCGATACTGCCGCCACCACGATGACAAAGAGAGAGAGGACAGTTAGCGCTCGTGGTCGTCGGTCGTCGACCGTAGCCGCACGCGACGCGACTCTCGTACCTGTGCAAAGCCGCTTTGATGCTTG
>Ga0209915_1003237_pt1 | contig 14363 bp, 13 predicted proteins | sample ThiBiot_750_plan_FD_183952 | JGI IMG/M metagenome (GOLD analysis project Ga0209915, IMG submission 183952) | Wastewater bioreactor microbial communities from Cape Town, South Africa - Thiocy_cont_750_plan (SPAdes) | ecosystem: Engineered > Bioreactor > Thiocyanate-remediating > Anaerobic-Aerobic... | reverse complement strand
GAGGCCACCATACCCGTTTACAAAGCGAACAGGAAAGTCAATGAAATCAACGGTCTACCCAGACCACCCCCGCGCCAGTGCTAGCTTTGCGTACCGTCACTTATTGCACTGAAAACGAGGAGACCCCTACCTCTGCGGCAGTACGCCCCTCGGCCTTGTCGCGCTGTGTCCCCTTTGGGCCAAGAAAGGAAATCCAGGAGTTCTCCTTCCAAATCGATTCACGGGGTTCAAGCCGTTCGTCCGCTCCCCGGTGAATCAAGTCCGCGGTCACAACGCCGATCAGCCGACCCGCGCCGTCGACCACCGGTACGCCGTTGATGCGATGAGCCAGCAGCAGTCTTGCGATGTCCTCAACCGGAGTTTCAGGTTGAACGGTTACCGGATCGGGCGTCATGTAGTTCCGGATCAACGTGGTCAATCTCCTTGGTTTGGTGCTCAGATTGCTCGGTTTGCCCATCGAGCAGGAATACCGGCTCCTTGTCCGCAGGCATTTCTGCGAGTTCTTCATCGGTCAAGCGGGCGTAGACCTCGATGAGGTAGCCGGTGGGGTCGCGCAGCCACAGCTCGTGTAACGGGATGCCGCGCCAAGTCGTGCGCGGCGGTTTGACGATCTCGGCACCCACCGCCACGGCGGCGTGATAGGCAGCGAGCATTTCGGCTTTTCCGGCCACACCCAAGCCCAAGTGGTAAAGGCTGTAGGTGTCGAGTGCTTCGTCGCGATCATTGACCAGCAATACCAGGTTGAGTCGCAGATGCGGCACGATGAAGGTGCTGTACCGCGCCGTGCTGTCTTTGGGCGAGACACCCAGAAAGGCGCTGTAAAAGCGGGTGCTGCGACCCAGATCGGCGACGCGCAGACTGAGATGGAATTCCCCGGCTGCGGGGAATTCAGGGGTGACAGTAGAAGGCATCATTTGACGTTCACCTTGACAAGCGCACGCAGTCGTTCTGCGCCGATCGGTTCTTCCTTCAGAAGCGGAACAACCGCGTAACGGGCCGCGTGCTGATTGGCCACGGCGCTGATTTCGCGTAGCTCGTTGGCCGCACGCTGACGCAGTAACGGCGACTTGGCCAAAGACGCCGCCACACTTGTGTTGATGATCCAGGCCCATGGCTCGATCCCGGCACGGCGCAAGTCAGCTTGCAGGTTGGCGGCCTCCAGTACCGGCGTCGTCTCTGCCAGCGTGACGACGAGTACCTTCGTCTGCTTCGGATCCTGCAATTGCATCATCGGCGTCGTGAAGTGCACGCCGGTCTTGCCCATTTGTCGTGACACTTCGCGGTGATACGCACCCGTCGCGTCGAGCAGGAGCAAGGTGTGCCCGGTCGGGGCCGTGTCCATGACGACGAACTTTTTCCCGGCCTCGCGAATGATGCGGGAGAACGCCTGGAAGACCGCAATCTCTTCCGTGCAAGGCGAACGAAGATCCTCTTCCAACAGCGCGCGGCCTTCGGCATCGAGTTGAGCGCCCTTGGTTTCCAGCACGTGCTGGCGATAGCGCTCGGTCTCTGCATGCGGATCGATTCGGCTCACGGTCAGATTGTCGAGTGAGGAATCCAGGGTATCGGTCAAGTGGGCAGCAGGATCGGAGGTCGTCAGATGCACCGGTAAGCCTCGATGTGCCAGTTCGACCGCGATGGCGGCCGCCAGGGTTGTCTTGCCTACACCACCCTTGCCCATCAACATGACCAGCCCGTGTCCATCCGCCGCGATGCCGTCGATCAGCTCGGCCACGCTGGGCTCGTCGAGTTCGATCGGGGAATCAACCGCTGTGGGTGCTTGTGGAGGAAGGTCGGTCAGCAACTGCCGCAGTGCTTCAAGGCCGACGAGATTGAAGGGCTTGAGTTCTACATGATCACGCGGAAGCGCAGTCAACTTAGCCGGGATGTTCTTCAGCGCCGTTTGTTCCCGTTCGTGGATTGCAGCGGCGAGTGGGTCGGTAGCGGCTTCGATGTGAGGCAGGATGCCGTTGATGACGAGATGTTGCTGTTTGAGGCCTATGGCGGCCAGTTCTTCATGGGTTCGGGCGACCTCGCGCAAGGTCGCCTGCTGGGCGCGAGCGACCAGCACCAGACGGGTTTGCAGCGGATCGGCCAAGGCTTCAACAGCCGCCTTGTACTGAGTACGCTGCTTTTCCAGACCGGCCAATGGGCCGAGGCACGAGGCATCGCCCTTGCCGGCTTCCAGGAAACCGCTCCACGCACCCGGCAGTTGCAGCAAGCGGATAGTGTGGCCGGTGGGTGCCGTATCAAAGATGATGTGCTCGTAATCCGCCGTGAGTGCCGCGTTGGTCAGTAGCGCGGTGAACTCGTCAAATGCGGCAATTTCGGTAGTGCACGCGCCGGACAACGATTCTTCGATGCCCTTCACCACGTCATCGGGAAGCACGCCGCGGACCGGGCCGACCAGGCGCTCCCGATAGGCACTGGCCGCTGCCTCGGGATCAATCTCCAGAGCAGAAAGACGTGGAACCGCCGGAATCGGTGTGACGCGATTACCGATATCGACACCAAATACCTGCCCGACATTGGATGCCGGGTCGGTACTGACCAGGAGGACGCGCTTTCCAGCTTCGGCTAACTGAATGGCCGTGGCGCAGGCAATCGACGTCTTGCCGACGCCGCCCTTGCCTGTGAAAAACAGAAAACGGGGAGGAAGTTGCAGGAATTTCATCATTGTTTTCTCCATGTTGTTCAGCAGCAGCCACGCGGCCCGGAGCAGCAACCGCCCGTCGCCGGTATGGCGGCATCTGCAGGTTGATCAATGCCGATCCAAAGGGACAATTCAGCCCGCTTTGGATAACGCCCCGCGAGGGCCACTTCACCATCGACCAGGATCAGTGGCAGCGCATCCTGACCGGAGCGCTGCAAGAATCCTTTTACGGTCGCATTGTCGGCAAACATCTGTGGCTGCTGTGCCAGGTTGTAGCGCTCGATGCGCGCGCCGCTCTGCTTCGCCCAATCAACATCAGCAGCAAAAGTCACCAAGGCTTGGTCAACCTCCACACCGCAGACGCCGGTGCTGCAACACAGCGATGGGTCAAACACTTCGATCTTCTTCATTTAAACTCTCCATCAAGTATTCAAATATCAGTCAAAAAAACTACGCCGAAAGCACCGCGATCCGATCCAGTTCCGCCTTCAAACGTGTCCGGTCGTGCGCGAGTTCCACCAACGGCAGCGCGAGGAAGGCTTCGATGCGACGCCGCAAAATACGGTAGGCCGCCGTGAACGCTGCCTCGATTTCCGCTGCGGTCCCTGCGGCATGAGCGGGATCGTCAACACCCCAATGCGCACGCAGTACCGAGCCAAGATACGCCGGACAGGTTTCCCCAGCAGCATTCGAGCACACGGTGATGACCACATCCGGAGCCAGCGGCAGGTTGTCCCATGATTTACTGTGCAGTCCGTTCGTGTCGATACCTTCACGCGCCAAGAGCGCCAGGGAACGCGGATGGACGGTCCCGGTCGGCTGACTTCCCGCACTCATCGCTTTCCATCCTATCGGAGCCAAGTGGTTGAAGGTCGCTTCCGCCAAAATGGAACGGCAGGAGTTACCGGTACAAAGAAACAGGATATTCATGTTGTCGCTTTCATTGGTGTGGCTGACAGGGGTGGTAACAGTTCCTTGGCGCAGTTCGAGGCAGCAACCGTTTCAACGCATTTAGCGGGACTGCCAGTGCAACACTCATCCGTGAGGTACGCGATCAGATCCAACATCAACGGGATGTCCGCTCGGTAACGCTGGAAACGGCCCTCTTGCTCAACCGTCACCAGGCGAGCTTGTGACAATGCCTTCAGGTGAAAGGAGAGGTTGGCCGGCGGTATATCCAGCGCGTTAGCAATCTCGCCTGCCACCATGCCGTCCGGCCCCTTCTTGACCAACAGCCTGAACACGTCCAAGCGCAGGCCCGATGAGAGGGATTCGAAAATTGATGTTGCGGCTTGCTTTTCCATATTTAAATAATACTGCAACTATCAAAATGATGCAAGCGCGTTGATCTGTCTGCTTAGACTATGCCCTAACCTGACGTCAGGACAGCCTACCCAGAAACGTCCGGATAGACTCCATCGCTTAATTTATTGACACAAGCTGCGCAAGGTCATAGATTTATTCCTGACACTTTTCTGTTTGGGGGCATCTTGCAAGGTCAACGTATCGGCTACGTCCGGGTCAGCAGCTTCGACCAAAACCCGAAGCGGCAACTGGAACAGGTCGAAGTCGGAAAGGTATTCACCGACAAGGCATCGGGCAAGGACACCCAGCGCCCAGAACTTGACTCGCTGCTGGCCTTCGTGCGCGAAGGAGATACGGTGGTGGTGCACAGCATGGATCGCTTGGCTCGCAACCTCGATGACCTGCGCCGCCTTGTGCAAAAGCTGACCAGGCGCGGTGTGCGTATCGAGTTCGTCAAAGAATGCCTGACCTTCACCGGCGAGGATTCGCCGATGGCAAACTTGATGTTGTCGGTCATGGGCGCGTTCGCCGAGTTCGAGCGAGCATTGATCCGCGAGCGGCAGAGGGAAGGCATCGCGCTCGCCAAACAGCGCGGAACATACAGGGGCCGCAAGAAAGCGCTTTCGCCCGAACGCGCCGCTGAACTTCTGCAACGCGTCAAGGCCGGCGAGCAAAAGGCAAAGCTGGCCCGTGAATTTGGCATCAGCCGCGAAACGTTGTACCAGTACCTGCGCGAAATTGGAGCTTAACGTGCTTAATTTTCCGTTTTCTGAGACGACCCCCACACAGGACCGCACGGGCCATGTCCTCACCGGTGTGCACGCCACCGGAGCAAGCCATATCCAGCCTGGAGGAGCCTGACAGCACGGCCAGCGCGTGCAGGCGCAGCGGCAGCTCTGATGAAGTGGACGAAGAAAGGCTGCGGTACACGGACAGGTCGTCGAGGTCGATGCTCGGTTCGTAGAAGCGGTTGAACAGGGTCACGCCCCGTGCACCCACCTGCTCCAGCCTTTGCACAAAGGCCGGTAGCGATGCATAGAACGGCGTTAGCTTGACGGCCACAGGAATGGACACGGCAGCCACGACCGCAGCCACCACCGCGAGCTGTCGCGATTCCACCTCGGCGCCAGTCTCTGCGGTCTGGGTGACGACCTCGTAGAGATTAAGTTCCAGCGCATCGGCACCCGCATCGGCCAGTTGCCGGGCGTAGCGGGTCCAGCCTCCGGGCGTGGTTCCGTTCAGTGACGCGATCAGGGGCACATCCACCACCTGTTTCAGTGCCCGCATCTGCGCCAGGTGGTGTGCGGCACCCTGGCCAAAGACCGCCGTGTCCGGCATGAAGTGGCCGGCCTCGGCGTTCATGTCGGCATGGTTGTCGAGGAACCGATGGGCCTTCATCTGCTCTTCGCTCAGTTGCTCCTCGAACAACGAAGGCATGGCGATGGCGCCAGCCCCGGCGGCCACCGCCTGTGCTGTGGCTTGGGGATCGAGGGCCAGGGGCGAAGCGGCCAAGACCAGCGGGCTTTTGAGCCGCAGGCCCATCCAGGATGTGGTGAGGTCAGCCATGGTGTTCGGGCGGCAAATGGATGTGGGACAACTGTTCGTACAAAGCCTGCCGCTGCCGCACCGCGTCGCGGGCGGCCTGCAACAGCTGGCGGTAGCGATCCGGGTCACGCAACTCGACCATGCGGAAGCGCCCTTCTGCGGCCATGGCGTCGGCCACATCAAGCGTCGGCGCACCCGAGTCCAGCATCAGCGGCGTCTCGCCCTGATCGACGCGCTGCGGATCGAAGCGGTACAGCGGCCACAGACCGCTGTCCACCGTCCGCCGTTGCTGATGCGGTGACTGCACCAGGTCGTAGCCATGGGCGATGCAGGGACTGTGTGCGATCACCAGCGATGGGCCCGGATGGCGCTCGGCCTCCAGCATGGCTCGCACGGCCTGTTCGGGGTGCGACTGCATGCCGATCTACGCCACATACACATGGCCGTAGCCCATGGCCAGCAGGCCCAGGTCCTTCTTGCGCACCGCCTTGCCCGCGATGGCGAACTTGGCCGATGCCCCCAATGGTGTGGCCTTGGACTGCTGCCCTCCGGTGTTGGAATAGACCTCGGTGTCCAGCACCAGAACGTTGACCTTGTGGTGCGAGGCCAGCACGTGGTCCAGCCCGCCGTAGCCGATGTCGTAGGCCCAGCCATCACCACCGACGATCCAGACGCTGCGCGGCAACAGGGCTGGCGCCGCGTCACGCAGTGCGGTGGCTTCAGGCGAGGTATCCTGCGCCAGCAGGTGTTCCAGTTCGCTGACCCGTTGACGCTGGGCCAGAGCCCAAGTCTCGCCGGTGCCCTCACGATCCGGCGGCTGGAGCAGACCGGCCACGAGTTCCGCGGGGAGCCGTGGGGCAAGCGATTCCAGCAGCGCGCGGGCGCGATCGGTGGCCGCATCCAGCGCCAGGCGCATGCCCAGCCCGAACTCGGCGTTATCTTCGAACAGCGAGTTCGACCAGGCCGGTCCCCGCCCTTGTGCGTTGACGGTCCAGGGCGTGGTCGGCAGGTTGCCACCGTAGATGGACGAGCAACCCGTGGCGTTGGCCACCAGCAGCCGGTCACCGAAGAGCTGGGTCAACAAACGCAGGTACGGCGTCTCGCCACAACCCGCGCAGGCCCCGGAGAACTCGAACAAGGGCTGGCGAAAAGCCACGTTGCGCGGCTCCAGCGGCAGATGCCGCAGCTCGGCCAGCGGGATCTGTTCGAAGTAGTCAAACGCCGCGCGCTGCACGGCACGGTGTTCAACCAGCGGCTTGGAGACCAGGGCCCAGCGGCGGGTGTCGTGCCGGTCCTTGGCCGGGCAGACCTCGATACACAGCCCGCAACCCGTGCAGTCTTCGGGCGCCACCTGCACCGTGTAGGCCAGGCCCTCCAGCGAAGGCTCGAACGCCTCCATGAGCGATGGAAAACCCGCTGGCGCATCGCCCAACGCTGCGGGGTCGTACACCTTGGCGCGGATCGCTGCGTGCGGGCAGATCGTCACGCAGCGGTTGCACTGCACGCACAGGTCGGGCTGCCAGATGGGGATGTCCAGCGCGATCGCGCGCTTCTCCCAGCGGCTCGTGCCACTGGGCCAGGTGCCATCGGGCGGAAACGCGCTCACAGGCAGTTCGTCGCCCCGGCCCTCCAGCAGCAGGCGGGTGACGCGCTGAATGAAGTCAGCCGCCTGGACTGGAACGGCCGACGGACGAGCGCGCGTGGCCGTGGCCTGTTCGGGCACGGCGATCTCAGTCAGGGCCTCCAGCGTGCCTTCCAGCGCCAACAGGTTGCGCCGCACCACCTCGGGACCACGCCGTCCCCAGTGCTCTTCGAGTGAACGGCGCAGGTGCACCATCGCCTCGTCCATGGGCAGCACCTTCGACAAAGCGAAGAAGCACAGTTGCATCACCGTGTTGATCCGCCGGCCCAGCCCGGCACGCTCGGCCTGGGCGTAGCCATCAATGGCGTACAGGCGACAGCGGCGCTGGATCAGCTGCTGCTGGACCTCGCTCGGGAGCGTGTCCCACACACGCGCAGCGGGCACCTCGGTGTTGAGCAGCACGGTCGCACCCGGCGCGGCGATGTTGAGCACATCGCGCCGCTCCAGAAACTCCGGTGCGTGGATGGCGACAAATTGCGCCTGGGTGATGCGGTAGGTGGAGTGGATCGGCCGGGGGCCGAAGCGCAGGTGGGACACCGTGGTCGATCCGGCCTTGCGCGAATCCAGCTCGAAATAGCCTTGGGCAAACAGGCCCGCCTGTTCACCGATGAGCTTGATGCTGGCCTTGTTGGCCGATACGGTGCCGTCCGAGCCGAGGCCGAAAAACACCGCGCGCATCACGTCGGGAGCCTCCAGCTCGCGGTCGAACGCCGAGTCCCATGCCAATGATGAACCGGACACGTCGTCCCGGATGCCCACGGTGAAACGGGCCGGAGGACGTGGCAGCGCCAGGGCGTCGAACACCGCCTTGACCATGGCGGGCGTGAACTCCTTGCCCGCCAGGCCGTAGCGGCCCCCGCTGATCCGGGGCAATGCGGTGCGGCGCCCGTCGGCCACCGCCTGCACCAACCCCGTGGTCACTTCCTGCAGCAAGGGCTCGCCCGACGACCCGGGCTCCTTGGTCCGGTCCAGCACGGCAATGGCCTGCACGGTGGTTGGCAAGGCCTGCAGCAAATGCTCCACCGAGAACGGACGGAACAGCCGCACCTTGACCGCGCCGACGCGTTCGCCCTGAGCAACCAGATGCTCGACCACTTCGTGTGCGCACTCGGCACCCGACCCCATCAGCACGATGACCCGCTCCGCCGCCGGATCACCCACATAGTCGAACAGGTGGTACTGGCGACCCGTGAGCGCCGCGAAGTGCGAGAAAGTGGCCTCCAGTGCTTCCGGAAAAGCCGTGTAAAACGGCTCGACGGCTTCGCGACCCTGGAAGAAAGTGTCCGGGTTCTGCGACGTGCCCCGGATGACGGGGCGCTCCGGGTCCAGCGCCCGCTGCCGGTGCGCCGCGATGCCATCTGCCGGCATCAGGGCGCGCAGGGTCTCATCGTCGAGCACGGACACCGTACCAATTTCGTGCGAGGTGCGGAAACCGTCGAAAAAATGCAGCACCGGCAGGCGGGCCTTCAGCGTGACCGCATGCCCCACCGCCGCCATGTCCTGCGCCTCCTGCGCAGAGCCGGAGGCCAAGAGCGCGAATCCGGTGCCCCGCGCAGCCATCACGTCGGAATGGTCGCCAAAGATGGACAGCGCATGGGTGGCCACGCTGCGCGCCGCTACATGCATGCAGAACGACGTCAGCTCCCCGGCGATCTTGTACAGGTCGGGCAGCATCAGCAGCAGCCCCTGCGATGCGGTGAAGGTCGTGACCAGCGCGCCCGCTTGCAGCGCACCGTGCACCGCACCGGCCGCCCCGCCCTCGGACTGCATCTCGACCACTTTCGGCACGGACCCCGACAGGTTGGCCCGGTGATCGGCCGACCAGGCGTCGGCCAGTTCACCCATCGCCGAAGCGGGGGTGATGGGGTAGATCGCGATCACATCGCTGGCACGGTAGGCCACGCTGGCGACCGCCTCGTTGGCGTCTAGCGTTCGTGTCGCGGCGGAAAGTTCGTTCATGTCCTGCCATTCATCGGTGTGTCTTCCATTGAAGGACCAAGCCGCCGAAAAGGAACTGACCTTGATCAATGCTTACCGAACTCGGCGCCCTGTGGCCAGAGCACGGCCCCATGCGCTGCATCAAGGCGAACGGACGCCCTGACGTTGGCATGCCGCTTCTGCGCTGATCACATCAATGATGCACCCTGGCCGCTCAGAGTGGAACGTTTGTCGTCGAATCCGATGGGCAGGCATACGGCATCGCGGACCGGATCACGAACTCCGCCAAGCCGCAGTGGTCGCTCAACGCAAACACGGGCACACCATTCCCCATGGCCAGGTCGGCGGTGTCCGTGGCGATGCCACAAATGCCCGGCCAATGCCCGGCGAGACAAGGCTTTTCCAGCGATGCGCGCCACACCTCAAGCTTGGGAAACTCACCGCTCTTGAAGCCCTCGATCAGCACCAGGTCGCAGTGTTGCAGACGGCCCAGCAAGTAATCCAGCGGGGGTTCCTGTGCGCCGCGCAACTCATGCATCAGCGCCCAGCGGGACTTTCCCAACAGCAGCACCTCCTTGCACCCCGCCTCCCGGAGGCGGAAAGAGTCCTTGCCGGGTCGATCGATTTCGATGTCCTTGTGGCTGTGCTTGATGAGCGAGACCTGCAGCCCACGCGAGCGAAGTTCCGGGATCAGATGTTCGAGCAACGTGGTTTTTCCCATGCCCGAGTGACCTGCGATGCCAAAGATTTTCATGTTTGCACTGTGCCACACCGTCAGGCAATTTCGCGGTGGAAAAAGCCCTGATCGCGGTCACGACAATCGGGGCATCGATCCAGGTGCGTCGACGGCAGTTGAGCCCGCGCCAGGGCTTCGGCCATGATGGCCAATTCCTTCTCCCGCGCGAAGGGCTTGCCACAGCCGGGGCAGTGGCGCCACACCCCGTGCGACGGGTCGTGTCGCCGCCCCGGGCCGCGCCGGGCAGACGAATCCGCAGACGGGGCCGCCGTCCAGGGCGCGACCAGCCGGGCCGCCAGCGCCACCAGCACGGTGTACGGCGAACCCGGTGCCACACGGCTCAAATGCTCTCGCAACACCGGCAAGGCGCCCGCCAGGCACAGACGCGCAAAATCGGCGCCCGCCGAGGTATCCACCTGCCTCAGGAGATGGGCCACCGCCGCGGCCTGATGGGCCAGGTGGTCTGGCAGGTCACGCAACCCATCGGACGGCGCCAGGCCATGGTGTGCATAGGCGCGCTCCAGCGCGTCCATGCAGGGACCGGTGGGTCCACCGTCGACGTACCGGGTGAGGTTGGGGGTCGCCAACGCACCGGGCGGCAGGAACACGCGCGCGTATTCACGCAGCAGGCCGTCGGGTGTGGCCACGACCGCCAACGCCTCGCGCAAGGCAGCGGGCTCCAGGCCCCGAGCCAGCCCGGCGTCGTCCAGGGCTTGCTCCAGGTCCGCCACCAGAAGATCCAGCATCGCCTCTCGAACCGGCAGCTGCAGCGGCGGTGCGAAGGCCGTCGCCAGCATCTGCCAGACATCGGCCAAGGCCGGGCTCACGCCGCCTCCAGCTGCGTCTTGGCTGCCAGGTCTTCAACCTCGTCAGGGGCTGCCGACAGATCAAACAGCTTATCACCGAAGGCGTACATCGCCAGCACCATGGCAAATCCCATGATCGACAGCGACCACTCGGTGATCGATGGCACATACGGCTCCAGGCTGTTGACCCAAAGCCCCTTGAACATCGGCACCAGCTGGCCGCCGATGATGAACTCATAGCGGTTGATGAACATGGCCCCCAGCACGAGGAAGGCGGCAACGATCTGGTAACGCATGCGGGTATTGGCCGGGCGCCTCAGCATCATCAGGAAGGGCAGCACCAGGCCGACCCACAGTTCGATATGGAACAGCGGTGTCTTCGCCAGCACCTTGAAGCCTTCCATGCCGTCCTGGTTGGTCCACAGACCCACCCAGAAGCGGGTGACGAACATCACAAGCGTCAGCCCGATCAGCGTGGCAAAAACCATGGGCATGTCGTGGCCCGTGGCCATGGCGCGCAGGCCTGCTGGCATGCGCTTGCTGTCAAAGCCGTAGGCCATGTAGGTGGTGACCACGATCGCCGCCGCGCCACACAGGGCCGCCGTGAGCATGTAGTAGATCGACGTGAAGGGCCCGAACCACATGGGTCGCATCACCATCGAGCCAAACACAAGACCCAGCATGCCCGAGGCCAGGATCACCGCCACGAAGCCGGCGATGCCCACGGCGTGGGACAGCCAGGTGTCCCACTTGTCTTGCCAGAGCAGATAGAACTTGATGAACAGCAACACCAGATCGATCGAGTAGAAAACGCCCATCCAGAACATCGGGCTGTGGATCTGCAGCCCGGTGGGCATGGACCACAGCATGCGGAAAGGGTGCCCGATCTCCAGCGCCAGGATCGAGAAGGCCGCGATCAGCGTGATGATGGCCAGAAAGATGCAGCGTTTGGCGATCGGCAGGAACTGTTTGAAACCAAACACCGTGCCCAGCGACGCGACCATCGTCAGCCCCGAGGACATGAGCGCGAAATACACGTAGCTGGAGATCGCCATGCCCCAGTTGACCCCGTCGCTGGAGGTGTTGAAGGCCTTGTGCCCGACGGTGGCGAGCTGGTAGAGCACGAACAGCGCGCTGGCCGCCGCCACGAACACCGAAGCGGCCCACCAGCGTCCGGCCGGGGTGGGCGTTTTGCCCAGTGTGATGGCCAGCCGCAGGAAGCCGAGGGCACCGTTGTCGCGCCACAGGCCGGCGAGCAGTGCAAACACCTCGCCAAAGGTTTTGGGTTCTTGTTTGACATTCATGATCGATGCTCCTTAAACCTTGGGCTTGACAGCCCGGTCGGCGGGGACGGACCCGCCTTCGCCGGTCAGGTAATAGACCTGCGGCTTGTTGCCCAGATGGTCCAGCAACCGAACACCGTTCTTCTCGGCGATCAGCCGGTTGACCTGGCTCTCGGGCGCGTCCAGATCGCCGAAGAAACGTGCGCCGGGCGCACAGGTCACCACGCAGGCCGGCGTGTGGTCGCGGGTGACGGGGTTCTGCGGGTCCAGGTCCACCGTGCCCTTGGGGGCCGTGCTCGTGCGGTGGTGGCAGAAGGTGCATTTGCTCACCACGTCGTGCGGCTGCACACCCACACCGTGTTTCCAGTCCTCCTGCGGGGCCTTCCACGGCGGGTTCCACGAATGCGCGTCGTCACTCTGGTAGACATCTTTCACATCGGGCCCGCCGTAGCGCGGCTTCTCGTCGGTGTAGAAGCGCACGCCGTAGGGGCAGGCGATCATGCAGTACTTGCAACCGATGCAGCGCTCCCAGTCCACCAGCACCTGGCCTTCGTCGTTCTTGTAGGTGGCCTGGGTCGGGCAGACCGCCACGCACGACGGGTTCTCGCAATGCATGCAAGGCCGCGGGAACCACTTGAGCTGTGCGTTCGGGTAGCTGCCCTCCTTGAAGAAGATCACGTCCTGCCAGTGTTCACCGGGCAGACGCGTGTTCTCCATGCCGCATGCCACCGTGCAGGCCTGGCAGCCCACACATTTTTCCAGGTCAATGACCATGCCCCATTTCGCCATGATGGCCTCCTAATTGTTGAATTCAAACGCGCTCGACGCTGACCAGCCCCGAGTGGTAGCAGGCCAGGCCAGACAGCGGCTCGGACAGGTTTTCGGTGATCTCGTTGGTGCTGCCCGTGGGCAGCCGGTCTGGCGCCTGCGCCCAGCGGCCCTGCGCCCAGTGCCCGTGGATCAAGGGCAGCACCACGGTGTCGGGCCGGGTGGTGCCCGAGTACTTCGCGCGCACTTCGATGGCGCCGATCTTGTTCTTGATGCGCACACGGTCGCCGTCGGCGATGCCCCGGGCCGCAGCGGCCGTCGGGTGAATCTCAAGGAAGACATCGTGCTTGGCCCCCATCGTGGGCTGCGCGAGCGCGGTGACGTGCGGCAGGTTGGCGCCCCGCCCCTCGGCCTGCGTGGCCAGCTTGGGGCTGATGAAGTGCAGATCGCCATCGCCACCGTGGCGCGGCTCGATCCATTGCGGGAAAGGGGCCTTCTCGGCGGCAATGCCGAACCGCTCGTGCACGTAGTCGGCGTGGTGCTCCAGTTCGGTGGCCTTGATCTCGAATTTGCCCGTGGGTGTGGGCATGACCTTGGCCTTGACCTCTTCGGGGGTCATGACCTTGCTGTAGGACTGATTGGCCCACTCGTAGAACACGCCATCCTTTTGCAGGTAGGCGTAGGGGCGCCGGTACCACACGCCTTTGGCCTTGAAGCTCTCGTAGTCGATCACGCCGTTGTCACCGGGCTGGTCCTTGAAGCCCTCGCACATCCAGCGCACGATGTTCTCGGTGTTGCCGATCTTTTCGTAGTACGCGCCGGTGGGTCCTGCGATGCGTTTGCCGATCTCGATGACGATGTCGCCAAACGCCTTGGTGTCGTACAGCGGCTTGACCGCCGGCACCCGGATCATCGAGATCGGGAAGCCCTCGTGCGGGTAGGTGTCAGCGATCTGCAGCCGCTCCAGGTAGGTGTGGTCGGGCAGGATCAGGTCGGCAAACTTGTTGGTCTCGCCCGGATAAGGCGAGGTGTCGATCACGAACACTTTCTGCAACGCCTCTTCCCAGCGCTTGCAGTCGGGGCCCGAGAACACCGGACCGGTCATGTAGAACATGATCGTGTCCATGGTGTAGGGGTCGCCGGCCAGCATGTTGACGCCGATCTCCTGCATCATGTTCTTGACCAGCGGCCACTTCTTCGTCTTGGCGCCGTCCAGCCGCGGCTTCTTGCGATCGGGGGACTTTGCGTAGTCGTCCATGAACTCATCGGCCTTCACCGGCAGCGGGGCCCAGGCCGTCTTCATCTGGTAACCGCGCAGGCCACCCTCGGCGAACATGTTGCCGGTCAGGGCGTTGAGGGCATGGATCGCCATGCCGTTGTAGACGCCGTTGGTGTGCGCCGTGGCGCCGCGCTCGAACAGCGCCACGCCGGGTTTGGTGGTGGCGAACTCCCGCGCCACCGCGATGATGTCGCGCGCCGGCACGGTGCTGATCTGCTCGGCCCAGTAGGGCGTGCGGTCTTTGAGTTCGAGGTTCCACCACTCCACTAGGCCGTGCGTCCACTTTTCGGTGAACTTGGCGGGGTCCACTGCCGTGCCGGATTCAAACCGCAGACCGGGTTCGGTGAAGTCGCCGCAGAAGGCGCGGTCCCACAGTCCTTCCGTGAGGATGACGTGCGCCATCGCCAG
>Ga0209915_1003229_pt1 | contig 14379 bp, 14 predicted proteins | sample ThiBiot_750_plan_FD_183952 | JGI IMG/M metagenome (GOLD analysis project Ga0209915, IMG submission 183952) | Wastewater bioreactor microbial communities from Cape Town, South Africa - Thiocy_cont_750_plan (SPAdes) | ecosystem: Engineered > Bioreactor > Thiocyanate-remediating > Anaerobic-Aerobic... | reverse complement strand
CTGCGCGAGTTTTGCGAGCCGCACCTTGAAAGTGTTGATCTCGTGATCTAGCCGCGCTCCCTCGGCCGGCGAGGCCCAGACCGAGAGGATGCGGTCGCGCGGCACGCGCGACCGCAAGTATGGATTGCGCTCGCCGGCGATGCGTTGCTGCATCCATTCTACGCCGAGACGGTTGTAGCAAGCGCTCTCGGAGCAGCCGGCGATGACGACGCCATCGACCAGACCGCGACTCAGCGCGTAGTCGATCAGCGACGGTGGTGCGGCGGCAACACAGGGCAGCGACAGGACGTCCTCGCCACGCGCGGCGGCGGCGCCGTGCCAGCAACCGATCACTAGAAGACGCGGCGACGAGGTGTCCCGCGCGGCCAGTTCATGGAGCCGCTCGCGCATCGAGGCGAAGGTGACATCCGGCAGGTCGATGCCGGTATCGAGCGGGCCTGTGCTGCGGAACGGCGTTGACGACGGGCACGCGCCGGTGCAAATGCCGCAGCTCACGCATTTGTCGGTATTGACGACGACCTCGACGTGATAGGGCAGGCCGTCGCTGCGCAGTACGAGCTGCAAGGCGTCATATGGGCAATCCTCGACGCAGCGGCCGCAACCGTTGCAGTGGTCGAGATCGACGGTGGCGGGCTTCATCCGCCGCAGCGGCGGCAGCCATGGCATCGCAGCCAGCATCACGGTCGCCGCCCCGAGTAGCCCCCACAGCGCGCCCGGCGCGGCATCGGCCAGCGGATAGAGCGGCAGATAGAACCAGTCGAGCCCGACCGGGCTCGGCACTTTCGCAAGGTCCGCCGCGCCCTGGCTCAGTGCCGGCTTGACGATCGATACCGCGAGCAGCGCCAGCATCGTCAGCGCCGCCAGCGTGCGCGGCGGGTTCACCTTGGGCCGGGTAATGCGCTGGATGTGAATCCACAACATGAACAGCAGTAACAGCGGAACCGCGATGTGCAAAAACACGAGCAATGTGAAGAAGCGGTTCGATAGGCTCGACGGCGCGAGAAAATTGCGGGCGATCGGCTCGCCGAAAATCGGCAGCCAGTCGAGCAGTTCGGTCGAGGTGGTAGCGATGTATTGCGCCAACTGATCCCACACCAGCCAGTAGCCGGTGATCCCGGACATGTAGAGGAACCAGATCACCGGCACGCCGGTCACCCACGAGAACCAGCGGCCGCCGCGATAGCGGTCACGTGAAAACTCCCGCAGCAGATGCAGCGCCATCACCACGATCATCATGTCGGAGGCATAGCGGTGAAAGCTGCGCATCACTCCGGCGTGCCAGGCGTAGCGCGTGGAATACCATTCGATCGAGGCATGGGCGTTCTCGACGCCGGTGTCGAACAGCATGAACAGGTAGATACCGCTGACAACGACGATCCAGAACAGGAAGAAGCCGAGTGCGCCGAGTTGCGCAAGCGGATTGACCGCCGGGCCGGCGAGGCGGTTGAGGCCGCGTTCGGCGGCATCGAAGCCACGCGCGGTGCCCCGGCGCACCAGGGCGATCATGTCCGCCGCCCGAGCAGTTGCGGCGGCGAAGCGCGGCGCAATGCTTCCAACCGGCGGTTTCGCATCCACGCGCGAACGAAGATGCCGCCGGTAAGCAGCAGCGATAACCCGCCGATACCGATGCCGAGCGCGATGGCATAGCTGGTGCGGTAGCGGCCTTGGCCGGGATCGTAGACGGTGCAGAGGAAGCTCAGGCGATCGAACAGCGCCGAGACGGTCAGCGCACGGGTGGTGATGCCGAACACCGCTTCCTTCAGTGGCTCGACGAACACCGGCAGCGGGAAGTCGTCGCCGTAGATCTGACGGTAGACCCGCCCTCCGGCATCGATAATCGTGGTTTGTGCGATGTGATCGAAACCGCCGGCGACCGCCTGATAACTGAAGCCCAGATCTCGAATCAGCGCCGCCAACGTCGCCTCGTCGCCGCTGGCGACGTCCCAGCCACTGGCCGGGATGCCCTGCCGGCCGGCGAACGCCGCCATGCGCTGCGGGCTGTCGCGGCGCGCGTCGAAGCCGATGGTCAGCACCGCGAAGCGGTCTGCCCCGAGGCTGCGGCGCGCCTGCGCCACCGCGTCGATGAGGTGCTGCGTTGTCACCGGACAAGTGGTGCTGCAACTCGTATAGACCAGACTGACGACCAGCGGGCGGCCGCGATAATCGCTGAGTGCGATATGGCGGCCTTGCGGATCGCGCAGCGCGTAGTCGCCGAACTTGGTACCGATCGCCGCCTCGCTTCGCTCCAGTACGATGCGGGGATCGAGGGGGTCACCGGCCGGCGTAGCCGCCGCCTTGGTCACCACCGCGGTATCCAGCACCACCGCCAGCGTCAACAAGGTGAGGTGGATCAGCGATGCGCCGAAGGTCGCCATTGCGGTGGCGCGGCTCGGGGCGCGGTAAAGCTGCCAGCTCCGCCACACGAACACCGCGCCGCCAACGCTCGCGCCGATCCCGTAGATTGCCCCCATTCCGAACCAGAGCGGCAGCAGTGATAGCATCGACAGCGCCACGGTGTGGGCGAGGATCGCCGTGGTCCAGACCCGCTCGGATGTGACAACCGGCAGCATCGGAAAGCCGGCATTGGCGTAGTCGTCACGGCGCGCCGCGGCAAGCGCCCAGAAATGCGGCGGCGTCCACAGGAACAACACCAGCGCCAGCAGCACCGGCACCGTCTGCGGCATCGGATCGACCGCCGCCGCACCGGCCAGCACGGCGAAGCTGCCGGACAGCCCGCCGATCACGATATTCATTGGCGTCCGACGCTTCAGCCACACGGTATAGACCACGCCGTAGGTCAGGCCACCGAGCAGCACGTAGAGGGCACTGACCGCGCCGCCGACGACATAGGCCAGCGCCAGCGACAGCATCGCGAGCGCGGCGAAGGCCGCGAGCCAGCCCGCGCCCGGCTGCAACATTCCACTGGCAAACGGCCGGCTCTCGGTGCGCCGCATGTGGCGATCAAGATCGCGCTCGTAATAGTGGTTGAACGCGCCGGCCGCGCCCGAGGCCCCGAGCACTGCCAGCGCCAACGCCAACACCTCCCACGTCTCACGCGGCATACCCTGTGCCGCCGCCACGCCCGCGATCGTGCTGGCGGCGATCGCGATGCCAATGCGCAGCTTGAGCAGCGAGACGGTGGTGGTCAGCACGGCGCGCATGTCTTGCCTCCTCGTCTCTTCCGCTCAACGGAACAGCCACAGGTCAGACAGGTACTTCCAGTTGACGAAGTAATAGAGCACGAAAGACAGGAAGAAGATCGTCACCAGCACGATGGTGCCGGGCAGTTTGATCGTGCCTTCACTGCCATACTTCGACACGACCGCAGCCGACGAATGCAGCGGAAACGTCATCTTGTGGCCCGGCCCGATCTTCTTGCCGAACAGCGCGGTGCCGACCACCACCAGCACGAAAATGATGCCGCCGAGCGCCGCGAGAATGGCGCTGATGCCGTTCATGCCCATCATCAGGAACGCGCCGGGCGAATGCTGGAAGCCGATCACTGCGTCGGTAAAGTTGATGTCCCAGTGCCGCCGCGCCACGCCGAGGGTGCCGGCGCCCATCATGAACACCGAGATGCCGGCGGCGCCGATGCCGAACAGGTAGGGCTGAATGCGCGCCAAGCTCGGCCAGATGATGTCGCGTTGGAAGATCAGCGGCAGCGCCAGATAGGTGCCGGCCATGAAGGCCAGCGTAGTGCCGGCGACCACCGTGCCGTGGAAATGGCCGGGGACATAGATAGTGTTGTGCATCAGCACGTTGAGTTGCTCGGTGCCGAGTATCACGCCGGAGATGCCGCCGATGAATCCGAACATCACCAGCGACAGAAACATGCCGGAGAACGCGGGGTTGCCCCACGGCGCCTTGCGCAGCCACTCGAACACGCCTCTGTTGAAGCCGTTGCGGCGCTGCGCCGCCTCGATCGAACCGGGTACGGTGAGGCCGTGGATCATCGAACCGAGCACCGCCAGATACATCATGTAGCTGGTGTTGACGATCTTCCACTCGGCGCTGATTCCCGGCTCGGCCAGCAGGTGGTGTGCGGAGGCCAGTTGCAGGAACAGGATGTAGAGGAAGAACGCGCCGCGGCTGACCTTCTCCGATAGCGGTTTGGCGCCCAGCACCAGCGCGCCGATCATGTACCACACCGAGACGTGCGCCGAGACGTTGATTTGCTGCGAGGAATGGCCCATCGCCCACCACACCAGCTTGTACATCAACGGATCAATGTCGCGGATCAGTCCCATCGACCACAGCATGGTCGGAACCAGGATGATCGCCCCCGACGCCAGCGTGAACACGGCGATGATTGCCGCCGTCAGCGCGCCAAAGGTGACGAGCGGGATCGAGCCTTCATAGGTGCGCTCGGCCTTGGCGATCATCAGTGTCCCGAAGAACAGCCCGACGCCGATCAGAGCGCCGACCGCGAACAGGATGATGCCGAGATAAAAGTGCGGCCGCGCCATCATCGGCGGATACGAGGTGAACATCACCGTCGATTCACCCTGCAGCACCGCGACGTTGGTGATGATGGCGCCGACCACCATCAGGACGAAGCCGAGCCAACCGAGCTTCGGCGCGGCGAGGCGCGAATTGAGCAGCACTGCGGAGGCGAAATACAGCACGGCAATCTCGAAGAAGATGATCCAGAACAAGAGCACGTTGGCGCCGTGCGCGGTCAGGATCAGGTAGAACCACTCGGCAGGCAGAAGATGTACCGCCGGCCAGCGCGTCAGCGCCACCATCAGCCCCATCAGGCCGCCAACGGCGAGAAACACCACAGCCGCGACCGCGTTGGCGATGATCAACCGCTGCGCGCCGATATCGACTTTGAGACCGGTGAACTGGCAGGTGCGAAAATTCGCGGCCCGTTCGCGCGTCGCTGCGACAATTCCCTCGACGGTGGTCATGTTACTTCGCCTCCGCCTTGCTATCGACGACGATGATCTTCCCGGTCATGGTGTGATGGCCGATGCCGCAGAACTCGTTGCAGATGATACCGAACTCGCCGGCCTCGGTCGGCGTCAGGACGATGACGTGCTCGTAGCCGGGATGAACCTGGATGTTGATGTTGGTGGGTTGCAGCGAGAAGCCGTGCTGCCAATCGGCCGATGACAGATGCAGGCGGTAGCTCTGCCCCTTTTCCAGTTGCAGCACAGGCCACCATTGCCAGAGCCGCCCGAGGAGATAGATGTCGACGCCGGCTGGTGGCCGCACGATCGGCGTGCCGGATTCGTCGCCGACCTGATACTTCTGGGCGAATTCGTCCACCTTATTCTGGTAGACGCTCGGCACCACGCGATAAGCTTCGGTTGAAAGATTCTGACCGCCGATGAAATGCCAGGCGATCATAAAGAAAAACATGAACAGGCCCCATAGCAGCGCCACGGCGATCCAGATCATTTCGACGCGCTCAACCGGTTCATTCCACCAGACGCGGCGCTCGGGAGAGGTAACGGCCATCGATCACGCTCCTATTTGCCAACCGGGACGTTGGCGATCTCCATTACGCCCCAGACGAGGTAGAGGATGGTGGGAATGGTGACGCCGATGAAGAGAAGCAGAAATGGGTCGTCCAACACGCGCTGCATGAACGGCACAGGTTCATCGGCGTCAGGTGGCTCGGACGGTTTGACGATGTTGGACATGGCGCAACCCTTTCACCCTTTCGGTTGCAGACTGCCCTGTTCGCAGGGCTGGGCCTTGACTTTGGATAAGTGACATCGCGATGGTCTGGCTTATGTTGTTCAAATGTGGCGGACCGCGTTCCCCATAGTCTCGCGGCACGTGCTGGCTGGATTCGTCATCCTGTTCGGGTGTGGGTTGCTGTTTGCGGATGCGCGAAATCAAACGGCGAAGCCGTGCGGGGCGATCACCGTTATCTATGTCGGTGCCGACGATTGCGGGCCGTGCCGTATCTGGCGTCGAGACGAGCGGCAGGATTTTCTTGGCAGCAGCGTTTTTCAGAATATCAAGTACCGGGAGGTGATTGCGTCGCGCCTCTACGATCTGTTAGCGGAGGCGCAATGGCCGGCGGATCTCATGTTCTTGCGTGAGCAGGTACGGGCGCGCCCCGGTGCTCCGCAGTGGTTCATCATTCAGGATGGCCACATCATTGCATGGGAAGCCGGCCTATCGGCGTGGCGGCGTGTGGTCTGGCCGATGATCCAAATGCAGGCGCCATGCGGCAACAGATCAAGCCGGCGGATTGAGACGGAGTGATTCAGAGCTCTCCGGCATCGAAGTACTCTGCGATCTCGGTGCTAAAGACTCATTCCGATAACGCATTCTTCAACTGGTCGACGATCTGTTCGTTTCGTCAGTATGGTCTCGAACACAAAATTTCTGACATTCCCATCTGCGGCATTCTGATCTGCTCGAACTGCTGATCGCGGTACACCTTAAACATTAGAGCAACCGCTTGGGCGACGACTCCGCTAACGATTTCTGTCGGTGGCGAGCCGGTCTTTCATCACCAGCGATCACTCGGGAATGGCTCGGTTGCAGACCTGCGTCCCATCATGCCTTCAGCCAAGAGCAGGAGCGATTGACCTACGTCAAGTTGATGCCAACGCAAGACTGCTAGAAGTGCATACCCGAGAGCTAGGGAAACGAATTGATGATCCAATACGTGAAATGGTTGATTTTGGCCAGTTTTGCCATTGTTTTCGCCGGTGGCGTCCAAGCTGACGACCGTGATGTCGGTAAGGCGGAATTTCAGTCTTCATGCGCAAGCTGCCATGGCGCGGATGGAAAGGGCAAGGGGCCCATCAGTGGGCAACTCAAGGTGCCGCCTGCCGATCTGACGGTCCTGACCAAAAACAACAATGGGGTGTTTCCAACGGCGACCGTCTATGAAACGATATATGGATCGAAGATAATCGCTGCTCACGGCACGCGTGAAATGCCAATTTGGGGAGAACGATTCAACCCCATTACGAATCTGCCGCACGCTGTTGATCCACCATATGACGCGTTGGATCCGGCGCGAGCTTTGCGAGAAGTCATCGTGAGAACTCGCATCCTGGCGGTTATCGATTATCTAAATCGTATTCAGCAGAAATAGAAGTCGACGAGCATTGCAGCCCGCCTCAGGACGTGCTGCCGTCATGAGATATGAGATCGCACCTAGTCTCACAACTCTTCTGGACCGTTGATTCCTGCTTTCTTCAAGTCGCGAAGCAGTTTTCGTACCAGGCTAATGTTTGCCAATTGTAGCTCGTGGTTGTTTCCGAACCTGTAGGCGTTGGCCTCTAAAACGATCAGGCCGCTCGTCTCATCCGAAAGAATATCTCGTTTCTTGAGACGCTTGACGCGCCGTCTGACCGTCTCGAGTGGTAGGCCCAGGAAGCGAGAAAGCGCCGCGCGCGAGACGCCAAGCTTTATCGTATCCGGCTCGACGGCATGTATGCTGCCGAACCGTTTATCGAGTTTAGGATCTTTCATGATATTAATGACGTTCGCATTCAGAATCGCGTGAATGATCAAGAGATCGAGCGGATCGAAGTCATCGTAGTGACGAAATAGTTCGCTCATCGAAAGAAGGATGTAGGCGACGGAATGCCTTGAGACGGCTCTGATTAAATCGGAGTTCTTTTGCATGGTTCTCAGGCGGTTGGGGGAGGCGGCGTCCCGGATCGAAAAGGATACCTTCCTACCCAAAGTGGGTAAGGACTGCCTTGCGCCAGATCAATTCCTAAGAGACTAGGAAGGTTACAAGCGACTTCCATCTCAAACGTTGCCGTCGATGACCCCAGGCCCGCCCCTCGCCCCTAAACGAAAGGCACGCCGCGTCGAGTTTTCGCGTGGAATTCCTGTGCAGATCGTTGGGCTTGACGGGACGTGGCGCCGTAACTGTCTGATGATGGATGTTGCCTTCGGTGGAGCGAAGCTGGTCATCGAGCCATCCACGAACAGGTTGGCCTCGAAGGATTTTTTTCTGGTGCTCTCCACCACCGGTGCAGCATATCGGCGCTGCGAACTGGTCTGGAGCAACGGAAAGCAACTCGGCGTTCGTTTTCTCGAATCTGCCGACAATTCTCCCAGGACCAAATCCCCAGGTAAGGCAGGACGTGATGGCTTCGGAAAGCATTGCAGAGGGACAAAGCAACCTCAAGAAGCTGGGCGTCGACCCGCTATGCGTGAAATGCGGCTCTAGAATGCGTTTCTCTTGTATCGAGCCCGAGCCAGGTAAGCCGGACTTCGAACATCAGGTCTATGAATGCACCACATGTCGCAGCACTCAAAGCTTTGTCACCGCCCTTTAGGCCCAGGACGCTGATTCGGCGCACCCGCCGCAGGCGCGATCGAATCCGGTCGCCATGAATTATGCCGAGTTGATTGCCTTTTTAAGGATGGTCATCCCCGTGCGTCGTCAAGCGTCGTCAGACGCAGTTTGGCGGATTAGTTCATCACGATAGCCGTGAGCAAAAGGCGAAAGAACTCGATCGTGGCGCCGATTAGCACCCCTCCGATCAGAAGCCGTCCATACCAGGGAACGGGCTGATCCGTATTCTTATGCGTGGGCTTTTTTGACGTTTTTGCCGACGGCGAGGGGGATGGTTGCCCGGTCGGTGCGCGTTCGAAAGTCATGCGCGGTCGTCCTATTTATGTTGGCCAAGCCACTTCAGCAGGATTTTTCAGTCAGGCGTTGAGCTATCGCAAACGTTGCGACGTAAGGCGTCGGTCAGGCATCGGTGCGTGTTGATATGAATCAAGGTTTCGGTACCGCTACGCCCCGATAAAGGATCACGAGCGAAGATCGGAGCAGATCATGAAAGCTTCAGAGGTGATGCGATCGCCGGCGGTGAGTGTCAAACCGGATTGCCGCGTGATCGATGCGGTTCGGCTTCTGATGGAAACCAATCGAAGAGGGCTGTCCGTCGTCGATAGTTCCGGCAGTTTCGTCGGCATCGTGTCGGAGGGCGACTTCCTGCGACGTATTGAGCTCGGAACGGTGCCGGCCGATCATCCATGGTTCGATGCCATTTTCGGGACGAACGAAAACGCGACCGCGATTGCCCACGCGCATGGCCGCCGTGTCGACGAGATCATGACGCGGAATCCGGTTTGTGTAGAGCCGGATGCGGATCTGACCGAAGCGATCGCCTTGATGGAGGGCCATCACGTCGCACAGATTCCCGTGGTGCGTGAAGGCGCGGTCCTCGGGATGATTTCAAAGGCTGAGTTACTCGCGGCGGTCGAGCGCAAGTGCGGTCAGGTTTCCGCGAGCAATGGCGTCCGTGCTGACCAAGACATTGCATGAGGTGTGTCGGGGGCGTCGGCTCTAGCGGGGGTCAAACGTCCGCGTCCAGGGCCCGTCGCAATCTTCGAATGATGACGCCGCGTGCCCGGTCATCCGCTGCCGCTCCAACCCTGTCGTTGATATCGAGAATCAACTTGGACATGTCGTTGTGCCAATCAAGGGCGACCACGGCCTCGGGAGCAAGCCGACGACGATGTATCGCGCTCAGGCTGGTCGGCACGTTCGTCGATAAATCATAGATGTCGTCGAGGATCGGCAGGAAGATTTTTGCCGATGGAATCACCCGCTCCGCAATTCGTTCGGACAATCCTGCCATGGCCTGATCCTCGCCGTGGACCAGGAAGATGCCTCTTTGAATGGGGCGGCGCGCAGCAATCCATCTGACCAGCTCTGAGCCGTCCGCATGTCCGGAATAGTCGTCGATCCGGCGAATCCGGGCCGCCACGTTGATATCCTCTCCTTGGATGCGAACGGCTTTCGCTCCTTCTTCGAGGAATCGTCCGAGCGTGCCGCGAGCCTGAAAACCGACCAGAAGCACCGTCGCGCGGCTATTCCATAGCCAATGTTTCAGATGGTGGCGGATCCGACCGGCATCGCACATTCCACTCGCTGCAATGATGATATGAAATCCGGAGAGCTTGGCGATCGATTTGCTTTCCTCCACCGTCTCGGTGAATCTGAGATGCGGCGAACTGAGCAAACGGGCGACGTCGATATTTGGGTCAAGACTTGCGGCATGGTTTCGGAAAACCTCCGTGGCACGGATCGCGAGAGGAGAATCTAGGAAGATCGGCGCGACAGGGATCTCTCCGCGCTCCATCAGGCCAACCAGATCGACGATCAATTCCTGCGTGCGTTCGACGGCGAAAGCAGGGATCAGTAAGGCGCCGTTTGCCTTGGCGGCGTCGTGAACTTCGGCTGCCAGGCGCTGTTGCCGGCCCTGATGTGTTGTTTCCGGGCGAACGCGGTCGCCGTAGGTTGATTCCGAAATCACATAATCGAATCCTGCCGGGGCAACGGGGTCGGGTTGCAGCAGTTTCGTATCGGGACCGAGATCGCCGGACATGAGCACCCGCAGGGGATGCTCAGGGGTGTTTTCATCGGCGAATTCCAGTTCGATCGAGGCGGATCCGAGAAGATGGCCGGCGTTCCAATAGCGGGCGCGGACGCCCGGAATGACATCGACCCACGTCTCGTATTCGACGGACCGGAATGACTGTAGCGATGCGACGGCGTCGGCCTGTGTATAGATCGGGCTGACTTCGGGCTTTCCGCGCTTCAGGTTGCGCCGGTTCAGGGCCGCGACCTCGGATTCCTGAATGCTCCCGGAATCCGGCAACATATATGAACACAGATCGATCGTTCCGCGCGTGGCGAATATCCGGCCGCGAAAACCTTCAAGCATCAGTTTTGGCAGTAGGCCGCTGTGGTCGATATGGGCGTGTGTCAGAAGGACGCTATCGACATCAGCGGGACGAAATGGGAAGGCGGTGTAGTTCAACTCCTTGAGCGTCTTCTGCCCCTGGAAGAGCCCGCAATCGACCAGAAAGGTGCCCGCCGGAGTCTTGAAGCAATAGCAGGATCCCGTAACCGTGTGGGCCGCACCGCAGAATTGAAGAGTGACACTCATGGAAGGGCCTCAAGGGGGAGTTCAAATTGTTAACGACGGATCAAAACGGCCGGGGCGACTGGAATAACTGCGTCAGTGAGATGCGACATACTGCGACTCGATCGGACAGGATAAGTCCCTGTAAGTGTCATGCTCGTGCCGAGTTGGCTATTGACGCAGATCATGCACGTTATCATCAAGTGATGGGATTGGATGCGCACGGTTTTACGGATTGCCGCGCGCTGATGATGGCACGCAGCACAATCGCACGGAATAGTCATGGACGGTGAAGTTCTCAGCCGACTGACCGTGTCGCTGGCGATCGGGCTCCTGATCGGCCTGGAGCGCGGCTGGCAAACGCGGGATGCGGAAGACAATCGACGCGCCGCGGGGTTTCGCACCTTCGCGCTATCCGGATTGCTGGGCGGCGTAACCGGCCTTGTTTCCCTTCAAACCAGTGCGGCGATCATAGGCTGGATCTTTCTGGGATATGTCGGAGCGTTCACGGCCTTTCATTGGCTGGAAGCGCGGAGAGAAGGTGGCGCCAGCGTGACGTCGGTTGTCGCCGGAATGCTGACGTTTCTGCTTGGGACGCTGGCCGTCGTCGGGGATCTGCAACTGGCCATTACCAGCGCCGTCGGTGTGACAGTTCTTCTGGCGTTGCGCGAACCGCTGCACCGCTGGATCAGTTCACTGAGTTGGCAGGAAATCCGCGCCGTTCTGACTTTGCTCGCGATGTCGTTCCTGCTGCTGCCGTTGCTGCCGAACCGGCCGATTGATCCATGGAATGCGATCAATCCTCATCGGATATGGCTTCTCGCCATCATGATCGCGACGATTTCGTTTGCCGGCTACATAGCCATCAGGGCATTCGGCAATCGGCTTGGGGTCTTCATGGCGGCCAGTGCGGGAGGGCTGGCATCCTCGACCGTCACCACGCTCGCTTTGGCGCGGCTCGCTCGCGAGCATCCGTCCTCGTCGGGATTGTTGAGCGCGGGCATTCTGGTGGCCAGTGTCGTCATGATGCTGCGCACAGGTGCGATTGCGTTGGCGCTCAATGGTGCGTTTCTCGCGCCACTGATCCCTGCGCTGCTGACCGCCGCGGCAGTGCTGGGTATCGGAGCCGCTGCTCTCTGGATCAGAAACGTTCAACAGGAAACGCCCGACCTTCAGATCGGCAATCCGCTTGCAATCGGGACCGCGATCAAGCTCGCGGCGTTGCTTGCGGCGGTGATGCTGGCCGCGGAACTGGTGCGTCGCATGTTCGGCGAGGTTGGCGTTTTGGTGGTGGCTGCACTGTCCGGCGTCGCGGATGTCGACGCCGTGACGATTTCGATGGCCCGGATGGCGGGTGGCGATGTCGATTCGAATACGGCGGCCCGCGCCGTGATGGTCGCGATCGCGGTCAATACGATCTCTAAGACTATCATGGCCGGTTCCGTCGGCAACAGGAAAGTCGGGCTTTTCGTCGGCGGAATCAGTGCCGCCGCCCTGGCCGCAGGGCTGGCGGTCGCTGTCTAGTCTCTCGAACCGTTCGACAGTCGACAGATCCGGCGAAGGATATCGCCGCTCAGGCGTTCATGGTGCGCAGATGCTGTCGGTTCCGGAGGACGATCTGACGGGCTCCGGAAAAATCGAGGGTGCCTCGATCATGAAGTTCGGAGAGTGCCCGCGAGACCGTTTCGAGCGTAAGCCCGAGATAGTCTCCGATGTCGCGCCGGCACATCGGCAACGCCATCATCGCCGCAGCGGACAGGCGGCGATCCATTTCCAGCAGGAAGGCTGCGACCCGTTCCATGGCGGTTTTGCGTCCAAGCAAAAGCATATGGTTTTCCGCGTGCTGAAGATCGCCAGCCGTCATCCGCCACAGACTGCGGGCGACTTCGACATCGATTGTCGCCGCATGCTCGAGGCTGCTGCGCTTCACAAGGCGGACAGTCGTGTCGATGATGGCCTCCGCCGTCAACCGGTGGGTTGGACTCGCCTCAAGGCCGAACACGTCCCCCGGCAGATGAAACGCGCCGATCTGACGGCGTCCGTCCGAAAGCAGCTTGTGGGTGCGAACGGCGCCGCGAACGATCTGATAGACGAATTCCGCAGGTTCGTCCTCGCCGTAGATTTCCTCTTCCTTGCTGTAGCTGAATTCTGTCGCAACAAGGCTGGCGCGGCCTACGATAATCCCAAACGTGTCTCCTATGTTGGTGTGAGGCTTGCCGTCGTGGGGTACCTTGTAGGGACTGACTGACTGCGTAAACATGCGCCGTCTCCATTGTTGGGGTGACGGTTTGTAAGATGGTTTGCCATTCGGAGGTATTCCGGCCGATCTCCTAAGTAGAATCCCGGAGGTGACTTTGGGTAGGGGCGGCGGAAGACTTGTTGTTTGGTTCCGCGAACCTCTGAGGTCGGACTAGTGGCGAGAAACGACGTCTTGAATGCGGCTTACTAGACTCTCTTCGAGATGAGGCTTGAAGAGAACATCGTCTATGCCAGCGGTGGCGGCTTTCTCCGCCATATGCTGGTCAGGATAGCCGGTAATGAGAATGATCGGCGTCACGATATTCTGCCGGCGCAGACGAATCGCCACATCGAGGCCGTCCATGTGAGGCATCTTGTAATCGATCACCAGGCAATCAACATCGTCAGGATCGATGCACGTCAGCAGTGCTACGGCAGCGCCGAACGTGCGCACCGTGAAGCCGTGGGCTTCGAGAAGAAACTGCAACGACTGAAGCACGTCAGGATCGTCGTCGAGAATACAGATTTTGTGTTTTGGAACTGTCGGGTCTATCATCTGATGCCACAAATCAGCACGGTTGATTTATAGCGATACGACCCTGGGCAAATGATGATATTGATCTGACTCAATCGTTTAAAAGGCCGGCGCGAAGCGCAAGCCGGATCAACTCGGACAAGTTATGCGCCTGCATTTTGGTCATGACGTTGGCGCGGTAGACCTCGATCGTTCGGGGGCTGATGTTGTGCTCGCGGGCGATCATCTTGTTGGATAATCCTGCGACGAGGCCATCCATGACCTGGCGTTCGCGTGGGCTGAGACTTGCGATCCTGGATGCAATATCGAGTGAGACTGCATCGGTTTTCAGATGATCCTGGCTCTGTTGAAGGGCGGCTTCGATTGTTCCAATCAGCCGGTCATCTTCAAACGGCTTCTCGACAAAATCCAGCGCCCCCAGTTTGATTGCTTCAACCGCAAGCGGGATGTCTCCGTGTCCTGTCATGATGATGACGGGCAGGGTCGAGGCATTGGCCTTAAGGCGCCGAAGCAAATCGATTCCGTCGATCCCGGGCATACGAACGTCCGAAACTACGCAGCCAAAGCGAAGGCCGGCGCGTGCATCGAGGAAGTCGGCGGCATTTTCAAACAGCTTGACGTCGAAGCCTGCCGAGTCCAGCAAGAACGCGAGCGAATCCCGCATCGCGGAATCGTCGTCGATAATGTAGACGTTTCCCTTAGGCGACATCTGATAAGTCCTCGGTCGGCGCGATC
>Ga0209915_1003224_pt1 | contig 14389 bp, 17 predicted proteins | sample ThiBiot_750_plan_FD_183952 | JGI IMG/M metagenome (GOLD analysis project Ga0209915, IMG submission 183952) | Wastewater bioreactor microbial communities from Cape Town, South Africa - Thiocy_cont_750_plan (SPAdes) | ecosystem: Engineered > Bioreactor > Thiocyanate-remediating > Anaerobic-Aerobic... | reverse complement strand
ACAACTACTTCAACAACGACTACTTCAACAACGACAACATCAACAACAGCAACAACTTCAACGACAACGACTTGTGAGTAACTCGTAATCAATGAATAATTTTAGAGTTTCTACTAACATTATGTTTGTATTGAATAGCATATGGCAGTGGTTATGAAAGTCAAGTTAGGTATACAGCTGGGCCTAGTCCTGTTGGGCTCGGTATCGGTGATCTGAATAATGATAGCAAACTTGATATCGCTATTGTAAATCGCGGTACAGACAATATCGGTATCTACTTTAACAGAGGCGACGGTGCGTTTCTTGCGCCACAAACATATTCTACAGGTGATAACCCACACTCTTTAAGAATAGCTGATGTTAACAACGATAATAAACCGGATATTATTGTTACAAATGCTGGCTCAGGATCATATAATGTTGGTATTTTTTTAAACAAAGGAAATGGAACATTTTACGCCCAAACTACTTACTTGACTGGAGCGGCATCATATTTGTTCTCTGTTATTGATGTCAATAATGATAACAGACTTGATATTATTGTTCCAAACTCTAACACAGGCACTGTTGGCCTTCTTCTCAATGCAGGTAGTGGTACCTTTTCTACTCAAACGACCTATGCGGTTGGTACTATGCCACATACAGCAGCAGTTATTGATGTGAACAATGATGGCAAACCTGATATCGTAGTTGCAAATCGTGACTCAAATAATGTTGGTGTTCTTATAAATACAGGCATTGGTACTTTTCAATCCCAAATTACTTATCCAACTGGAGCTCGCCCAACGTATATAGATGTAGCAGATGTGAACAGAGATGGTAAACCCGATGTCGTGGTTCCAAATTCCAGTACTACTACTATGAGTGTTCTTATTAATGCAGGTGATGGTACATTTCATTCACGAGTGACGTATTCAACCAGTACTACGCCAGGGTCGATTACATTAGCAGATATTAATGGCGATAATATACTCGATATTGTTGCAACACTCTCTTCGAGTGTTGGTATTTATCTCAATACAGGCAATGGAACATTTCTTTCAGAAATCAACTATTCGACTGATAATGGACCCCATTATTCAGAAGTCGCTGATTTAAATGGTGATAATAAACCTGATATTGTTGTCACAAACTACGGAGCAGCTACTATTGGTGTTCTATTACATGTTTAGTTTTCTTGTTTAAATAAAATTATAAAATAACATTCCTTTTTCTTGAGAGTTGAGGGATACTTCTCTCGTATTGAAATTGATCAAACCTGGATTTATAAGGCAAATAACGGGCATGTAAAATAATTAAAAGATTTCCTATGGCTTGTCTAATTAAATTCAATCGCACATACCCTCTTTTCATGTTCGTAACTTTCACTTTCAATTCGTACAAGTCACAATACACGATGGTCTGCTCATATTTCTGCATCTCGGAGTGTCATTGAATCTTTGATTTTTTTAGACTAAAATTGATCAACTTCAAGGTAGTTTATCGTTCGAAAGTTATGCGACTCAAAGAATCAATAACTTGAACAGATATCGAAATAATGATCTCAATACACCATCATCAACTTGCAAAGCTTGCTGTATTGGTTTAACAATTGGTGTCTTACTTTCCGGTCTTGCTTTATCCATCTTGTTAACATTATGGTTAGGTCATAGTGAGTTCATTAAATATACTCAGTCTATAATCAAATCATATTTCTAGCCACAACGACGACAACGACGACAACGACAACAACGACAACCTGTAAGTAACCCAATCGAAAGATGTAAAACATTTGTATAATATTATGATTTTTGCATTGGATAGCATATGGTAGTGGCTATTTAAGTCAAGCTACTTATGCGACTGGATATGGGCCTATAGGTTTATCAGTTGTTGATTTGAATAATGATAACAAACCCGATATAGCGATTACAAATTCAAACTCAGATAATATCGGTGTCTATCTCAATGCAGGCAACGGTATATTTCTTACTCCAACTACGTATTCTGCAAATCGTTTTACACATTCTCTGCAAACAGCTGATGTTAATAATGATAACAAACCCGATATTATCGTTACAAATGCTGGTCCAACAGCATATAATGTTGGTATTTTTTTAAACAAAGGAAATGGAACATTTTTTCCTCAAGTCACGTATCCAAACGGAGCCGGTGGACTTTTATTTTCTTGTGCTGATGTGAACAATGACAACAAACCTGATATTATTGTTCCAAATTATCAAGCAAGCAGTGTTAGCGTTCTTTTCAATACGGGTAGCGGTGTCTTTTCTGCTCCGACGAACTATTCAGTTGGCAATGCTCCACATACAGCAGCAGTTATTGATGTGAACAATGATGGCAAACCTGATATCGTAGTTTCGAATCGTGATTCAAATAATGTTGGTGTTCTTATAAATACAGGCACTGGTACTTTTCAACCTCAGATCACTTATCCAACTGGCGGCAATCCAAGATATATAGATGTAGCAGATGTGAACAGAGATGGCAAACCAGATATTGTCGTTCCAAATTATAATTCAAATAGTATTGGGGTTCTGATTAATTCAGGCAGTGGTACATTTCTTGCACAAGTTACTTATCCAACTAGTAGTCGTCCAAATTGCATTACGATAGCTGATGTCAACGGTGATAATATACCCGATATTGTTGCAGGACTCTCCTCGAGTGTTGGTATTTATATCAACGCAGGTAATGGAACGTTTCTGTCTGAGATTAATTATCCGACTGGATCTTATCCACATTATTCAAAAGTAGTCGATGTCAATGGCGATAATAGACCTGATATTATCGTTACAAACAAAGACTCAGATACTATAGGTGTTTTGCTACATGCTTAAAATTTGAATATTTTTTTCTTTTATTAAAATCACAGATTTGCATTTTTAAAAATAGTATCGCATTCTAATTGAGCAAGTATAGTGCTTCGAACATTGGGATCAAGATTTGTAATATTATTTGCTATTTCACCACATGCAGCTGGCATTATTTGTTTAAAAAATGCATTCAATTCAATTGGACCAGACGGTGGTGCATGTGTAATTCGAAGACCAGTTGCAGCAGCGTCTAATAAATTAGGATAATCATCCATATAAACAGTTCGTACACCCCATTGATAATCTAAAAGTGATTTCGCTGTTTGACATCGAGCAAGAAGACCAACAAATGATGTTGGTGATTGAATAAGTAATGGATGAGTAATTGCTTCGTCTTCTAATTCAACAACAATTTGTATAGATTGAGATGTTAACATTGGCTGTCGAATATAGATAATAATTGAAAGTGTTGAACCATCGTATGTAAAACCATTATTGGTACCATCTTGACCACCGATTAACTCATTGAATGGTTCGAAAGGAATACTAAAACCATTGAGAATAACAGATTTAGCAGTAAACGTACCACGAAGTTGAATTTCATAAGAACGTGCTTTTGGAAAGGTAGAAAATGAGCCTGATGCTGCCGAAATTTGAAATATAAGAGAATTTCCTGTCATTGAATAATTAAAATTCGTAATAGCAGTCGTTGTCGATGAAGATTGTTGATAATCAATTGAAATACCGTCATCTTCATAAACGTAACCTTTGCCTTGTGTTGATCCACCGAGTAGTGTATAGAGAAGAAGAGTATTAGGTATACGTTGAGCACGACCTAATCGATCTCGATTTGATTTTGGTTCAGGTAGAAGTGGAATAATCGAACCGATTTTAGCATAAACTGGCATTTCATCTAATGTAAATGATTTCGATTGATTCGATGATAGATCACCAGTGAACAAATTAACCCATTCGTAATCTGGTGGAAACCACATTGGCCAATTTTTGACGAGACCTGTTTGATTATTAATTGGCTGACTGATTGGTGAAATAAGAATATCTTCACCGAATAAATATTGATTCGAATATGTATAAGCTTGATCATATTCTGGATAGAGATAGTAAAGTGGTAAAACAACAGATAAACCCGTATCATAAGTACGTCGTGCAGCTGTATATAAATAAGGAATAAATGCTTGACGAAGACGAGTAAATCGAGCAAGATTATTCTGATAGATCCATGGATAGGTCCAAATACGTCGATCATTATTCGCATATTTACTGCAATGTGTTCGAAACATAGGTGAAAATGCTCCCCATTGAATCCAACGTGTATACAATTCGGGACCGGGTGGTGTCATATGTCCACCTAAATCATGACTCCAAAAACCGTAGCCAACATTAGCAGCTGTTGCAGTAAATCGTGGTTGAAATGAAAGTGTATCCCAATTTGGATAGACATCACCAGAAAATCCGACCTGATAACGATGATTACCAAGACCACCCCAACGATGTAACAGCGCCGGACGATTATGACCAAAATAGGAATCAGTAAAAAATAGATAATTCAACCAGAATGTTGGATTTGTATAGGAAATATTGCGTGTCCATCCTTGTTCACCTTGTTGCCAATCTAACCACCAGAGATCGATGCCAACATCTTGTAATTTATGAAGAACAACATCAAACCATGCTGTTACATATTTCTTATCGGTAACATTGAATGGAACATAATGATCTGTCGATGGATCGATGCCCATAATTCGTGCCATTTCAACGTATTTTTCTTCCCATGGTTGAATACCTGATGCTGGATGGAGATTTAGAGTATTTTTCAAGCCTAATTGTTTACACCATTGAAGAAATTTTTCATGATAAGGAAATAAATGTTGATCGAATGTAAAACCTGACCAACCGATATGTTGTCCAGCTTGATCTCGTGTTCCATTTAAATTGGCTAGTTTATAGAATGTTTTATGCCAATCCATATCTGTAACAATAACATCCAATGGAATGTCATGTTCAAGATATTCTGTCACAATATCTCGTTCATCATATTCTGCATATGCCCAATACCGACTAAAAAATACACCGAAAATATATCGTGGTGGTAATGGAATCGATCCTGATAGTCGAGTAAATTCAAAGAGTGCTTGTTTATACGAATGACCATGACCGAAAATGTAGAGATCTTGTGGAGCTTGAGATGAATAGAAACATGATGATGGTGCTTCAAAACAACAACCACGTAGAATACATTCGCCTTCTCCAGTATCATTTGTTGTACCACAATTACGTCGTTCATTGATCGGTACTGCACTGCATTGAGTTGGATCCGATGGTGAATATTGTTTGTCAACGATCCATGCCCATTGAGTATCATTGTCGAATTGTGGTCGACGTGTATCATCGACAATGGCATAACCACGTCGAGATATGACACCATAAGTACAATGAAGATCGTCACGAGGTTGATATCGACAATCTAATTCTAATTTCGAATCATTATTTCGATCTAATGTTCGAATCGTTCCAAGAAGATTACCATCATATTCTTCACCGGGCACCGCATTCCAAACGACGACAGTTTTATCATTAACTCGAATTGTAACTCGAATATTTCGTTGATTGAATGTTGCTGTTACATTACGTTTATATTCAACAGTGACAAAATTTGTTTGAATAATTAAATGAGTATCATTTCGAGTCACGTTGAATGCTGGTGGTGTCAATTGAATTTGTCGTGATTGAACAACCCATGTTTTAGCATCGACAAAATCTTTTGTTGGTGACCATTCGAGACGAATCAATTGAGCTGATAGAATAGTAAAACGTGCTAAACCTTCATAAACAACTGTTGATGGATCTGCAAGTGCTAAATCACACGTTGCTGATGCAAGAAAAGACAGTAGAATTAACTCGAAGAAAAGATGCAACACCTTCATTCTTTTAAATGCGAAGAATGTGTTTTGTATACTTTACATGTATATTATCATTGCAGTGTTATCAAAACGTACTTAAATTGAGGTTATATGAAACAAAGAAATAAGTTTGGGATAGAAACAAGCTGAAAGAGAAAACATATGATTTACACATAGGTTTCGATTGGGAATAGAAATTGTAGTTGAGAGGATCACCGTATAAAACAATATATCTTCGAAGTATTTGCCCTCGAGAAAGTGATATGATTAAAAAATAGAGCAAAATAGTAAATGAATTCAGTTCTGTCAAAATGATCTAACACTTCTGTTACAGTGTGATGTCCTTATCATACATCACCCTCAACATTCTTTCTCGTCCTCTTTTTCCCACTTCGTTTATTTGTTCTTTTATGATTCATACTCATTCCATTGTTATCTCTTCATATGTATGTACACGCTTCTGCTTTTCTCTTTGAGAAGTTTCGTCTCGTTTTTTTCGAACACGAATGAATTGTTTGATTGTGTATTCGATCCGAAGATACACTCTCACAACTTCCATAAGGAATGTCTAGTAAATTGAATAGATTTGACGATACAGTTGGTTTGTGTATAAAGTCACAGTAACACCATTAAGTCGTCTACGTGGCCAACCTTTGTTTTTCTCGCAATGATTCAATTTCAATATTGACATTGTTTTTCGTTATAAAAACATCTGAAAGGAAGAAAGAAATAACAATTTGAAAGTGGAGTAAGAAAAATGTGCTCGTTTTGCATAATATTTTGTTAACCGATGATTGTAGATTATGAGTAGTTATTCAATTTCTGACAAAGAATTAATGAATTCAGTTCATCAAAAATCGAATATCTACGACAGATTTTCACCATTCTCGGAATTTCTTCGAACACATAGTTCGATTTTACTCGATGAAATTCGAGAAAACCTTTCGAATGCAATTCAATTGAATGAATTTCAACCAGGCTTTACAATATGGTCGACTAGTTTGGAACGATTTATTTCATCTTATGGTTTTGATTTCACTAAAGTTGATCATTTAAAATTCGTTCATTTTTATTTATCAATTCTTTCTGATTTCAATTTAAATCTTCAATATGCGGAAATTTGTTTCAAAATGTTATATACTCTATTACAGTTTGTATTCAACCATTTATTGTGCCATAAAATTTAAATTTCCCATAGGAAAACTCGTCTTCTCACACGAGATGACCTAACAATCGATTGGCGAATAATTTATGGTTGGGCTCAAATCATTTCCGATAATCACGACAGTAATTATTCATTAGTGATCCCGCCGAAGTTTGTTTTTGTTCGATTTCATCGACAAATTAAATTTTTGTTTGTTTGTTTGTTTGTTTTTGAAGAGATATCGAACTTGAACTTCGATATTGTGCATTGAAATGTTCACCATATTATTCAAATACAGCAACTCAAGAAATTCTCGATGAATTACGTCCACAAATGTGTCCTGCAGGATGGGACTTTTTGAGAGTCATGAAGTTATTTCAATTACTTCTTCCGCATAATCTTCCACCTGAATTACATGATCAAGGCTTTAGATTATGGCTAAACGAACTTTTCAATATCTGGGAAAATATTTACAATCAAACACTATGGGAATTGGTTGGTTTTGATCGATAAATAATAACTATATGATTGTATTTTTTTTAGTGTATGCCTGCTATTTTTTCGCAACTTGCTTGGAATAATATTGGTTATGTTCATTGGGAATCTTGGTTCCCCAAGATATTCACACGTTTACTTCGAGGTTTTTCTCTACCAGTCGGTAAAATGGGTCTCGTACCATTGAGACATTCATATTTTGAAATCTATTCGGCAAGATGGATTGTTGCTATGATAGGCAATAGAAATTCATGTCTACAATACTTAAGTGATCTTCTTATGAGTATGAAAAGCTTCTATCATCCATCGAATAATGACAAATTTCAAGAGAAACTTATCAAATTTCTCTTACGACTTGCTGAGGAATTTACTCTTCGAGTTCAACTGTAAGCTATCGCTATAATTATATTTGAATGAGTATAATTATATTCTATCTAGTGAACGGACAAATCGTCCATCATGGTCGTTTGCACCGGAGATATCATACCGATTGACTGAACAAGATATCACTGATTTTGTGAATTGTATTAAAGATTATGTTTTTATTTCAATTTTCAATAAGAGTCATGCACAAGATGCTGTTAAAGCTTGCCAACGTCTTTCAATACTTCGACCTGAATTGATCATACCACGAATTGTTAAAAAGTAGTAGTATAAATTCACTTTTGTTTCGATATACTTGAATGAGTATAGTCAAATGTAAATCGTTTTGTAGACATTTTTCATCAATCGATAGTCTAACTGAACCACATCGTTTCATAGCTATTCTCGATTGTCTCAAACATATCACTCGTCAGATATGTTATTCGAACGAAAAAATTCATGTCATACCATTACTTATGTCTGTACTGCCTGGAATTGATTTGAATGATATGAAAAAAACGTCTGTGACTTTGGATTTTCTCAATACAATTCTTATGAACATCATTTGTGTTGATTGTTCATCAGCAGTACATAATCGAAATGATTTAACTGACATTGAAAAGCAAGTCTGTTTATCAACAGGTCAATTTAATGATTTTATCAATGAACTTCTCAATCGAATATTTCATTTGATCGATATTCTCTCAGCTGATATCTACGATTCTGATGCACTTGACGCAACAATACAAACGAAATTCTCGTCGATTTTATTCAGTATTGTTCATCAATCTAGTGACGATATATTTCGATTGATACAAGAGAAAATGATGTTTTTTGTCACTGGTTCATGTCTATCACCACAAGTACGTTCAATTGTATCGTGTCTTGTTCAAGGACTTGTCAAAGGTAATCCGATGGAAACATTGAAATATTTCCTGCCGAAAACATGCGAATCGATAATAAATATAAAATCAATCGATGAGAAAGAAGATATCGAATTAAATTGGTATTTATCGCTTTTTGTTGAACTTGTTCGTGCTCGTGGTGATATTCTCGTTAATTACAAATCAATGATTCTGTCCGTGTTTCATCATTCAATTCATATAAAGAATAAAAAAACATACGAAATCTTAGCTAATGCGACAACATATTTACTTCAATCACTCTGTCAAGTCTATGCAATTGATTATCGACTTACAACTGACAATATCAATGAACTATCATTTCGAGCATGGGGCCATTCAGTTGATTTCGATCAACTTCAAGTTCAATTTCACCGACCCAATGATCAAGAAATCGATTTTGCTTGGGAATTTATCGATACATTTCTCTATCCTGAACTCACTCTATTGAATGACAAAGGGTTAACTATTTCGAATAATGAACGATTACGATCTCTGACAATTATTGAATCAATAGCTATAGGATGTGCTCGAATGGTATCATGTATTCCAAATGAATCCGTGCAAGATTTAGGCGTACACTCTAGTGTACCATATCGATCCAAATATCAAACTCAATTTCCAATTTATTCGAGAGATCGATCTGAGACGAAGGAAAATTTACGAATGCGTTTATTGACTGATATGGAAAAATTACTTGATCGACTTTTAGAAAATCATTCAGATGATGTTTTATCTATCAACAAAACTTTGAATGTAAAAGTTAATAATTAAAAGACATTATATTATTTTTGTTTTGTATTTCGTAGATTTATCCATTGGTATCAGTTTATTATGGAGTATTTATAGATGACGTCACTACATTCAGACGAAATTTAGTATCTGACGAAAATCTAATGAAAAATAAACTTATTCATCAAGGACAACCCATTCGTCGTTTAATTATTCAACGAATGGAATTACAAATTCAAGTATACGAAAATCTATCATAGAGAAAAATCATTCATCTTGAAATTTAGAACAAAGAATTATATCAGTCTGGACCGATGACTGATATTGATAGGCAAATTATTTTGAAATTATTCGAATTATCAATGAATCGATATAGTGAAGTTCGTCAACGAGCTCAGAAACATTTACTATCTCTTCTAAGAACATTTCAATGTTCATATGGATTAGTTACTGATCGTATTGTTGAAATACTTGATTCATCGAGTGAAATCGACGATCATGATCGTATCAAAGGTTGTTTGCATGTTCTTTTGGGCGATAATTTTTACTTTCTATTAACAAGAACATCATGGCAAATGAAAGAAAAATTATGGCCATTAATTGCACGTATGTTACATGCAAATAAACGTAGTATAACAACTTTATATGGAGATATTAGTAAGAAAATTCGAAAAGAATTTTCAACAGTAGCCATTATTCAACATGCTAATGATCGAAGTAAAAAATCTGCAATTGAACTATGGCATCGGATAGAATTCGATAAGATAAACATAAAAACACATGAAATATGTGATCAAAATAATATTCAATCGTATACTAATCTTATGGAAACGTTGAGTCAATTACTTGAAATTGGAACATGGGCACAACAAAATATAACAATGTCTTTGCTCTGTCTCCTATTGCAAAGACATATACCGATACCATTAACATGTGTGAAAGCTTTTGTCGATTTTCTCAAACACGATAATATTAAAATGAGAGAAGTTTGTTTTGAAATGAGAAAAAGAAATTTATCTAAAAAGAAAACTGTTTTTTTCCTCGAATTAGTATGCTACGAAGGGTGTTGCAGCGTTATGTCGTTTACAGAAACCAGCTCGGATCTATGCTGAAAAGATTTATTCGGGTGATAATTGCTGGTTAACAATCGATGGTTATCAACCACCTGAAACACAAATCGAATGGGAAGAAACATGTTTTCTTGATAGATCCTATAATGGTTATTATGCATGGCCAAAAACAATTAAATATGTATTAAATAAACGAACACGTTATACACAAGAGAATATGTCTGAACAAGTAGCTATTATTTATAATCGATTTATGGATAAACAATTTCTTGTTCAAACAGTACAATTAATGATTTTGAATGAAAAGAATGAAGAAAAAGATTTCGGAAAAAATCAATTTCGAATGTTGAAGGTACGTTTGAGAGAGATATTCGAGTCGAATAATTATTTTTATTATGATAATGTAGGGTTTGTTTCGTAATTTTGGTCTTGCATTTTTCGGTAATTTTATGGAACAATTATATGCATTGATTCATGAACCTCTCAAAGAAAAACAAGAAGGTAGCCATCGAGTAGCAGCTGAAATTGTGGCGGGAATGATTCGTGGTTCGAAACATTGGACATTAGAAATGCTTGATAAACTTTGGGACAAACTTCGACCATTTCTAACTGAAGTTTGTGATAATCTCAGTGTTGATACACTTGCCTATTGGAATGATTGTTTTCGAACGAGTATAGTTAGTTGACATAGTTTGAATTTGTTCGATTGAAATACACGGTTATTTGTGCTTTATAGGAAAATAGAGATCCTCGACGAATGTATCGAGTCATTGATTTTCTTCGTACATTGATCGAACATAAACCAACATCGAATACATTCAATGAAGCAGCTCATTGGTCTCTAGTACGAAATATAAATCAATTCGATTGGCGTGTACCATCTGTTTGGAATGAGATCATCGAACAGGCGAAATTAAATCTTGATCATTCAGCTACCAATGTTCGAGATCGTATTGCTATGTAAATATAAGACAATTTCAAATAGAATTTTTTTGTCTCTCTTTTTACATAGTTTATTTGCAGCAGCGTTCATGTTTGATGTCGAACTAGTCACTATAAAATCAGTTCATCAACCGAATACCAATCAATTTATCGATAGTATCTGTGAACGATTACAACAAGTCATTGAAATAGATGATGGTGATACGAAACAACGTTTAAATTTTGTTAAAACAGGTAAAAATAAAAGTATTTCATCTTTTTTTTTGATTTTGAAATATCTATAGTTATTGAAATGCATGCATATTTCTTTTCCTGGTGTCGACAACCGATCAAAAGTTCACTTCTTCGTCTTTTTCCTTATGTATGTTATGTGTTTATATAAAAAAAGATGATAAATGAATATATTTATTCATGTTTAGTTATGCGAAATAGAGAGTATGGAAGTAAATGATGAAACATTTAAACAGGCTTTAACAGTTAGTCGATTAAAAATTGCTTTGAGTTATTTACATGCAGAATTCATTGATGAACTTATGCAACAATTAATAAAAGTAGAATAACATTCGCTTGATGAAACAGAATCTATCGTATGTAAATCGATATCTAGATTTGTAAGAGTTCGAAATGGCATGCACGACGAGCAGCTATTGAATTTGTTCAAAATATGGTCTTTTCCAATCTATTCAATGTTCGATCTCATACACAAGAACTGCGTGAACTTGCTATTCAATGTCTATTTGATGAACAATATGAAGTACGTGTAGCTGCATCTACTACTCTATCTGGATTATATCAATGCAGATATTTGCAAGTAACTGAACAAGATCTAGTAAGAAAAAAAGGAATCGTTCTCTTTTGCACGAAAAGAAAATGATATTATTTATTATCTGAAGGATCATTTTTGTGCTATGAGCAAAGCAGATTCGACTCAACATATTGTTCAACGACATGGAGGTATTTTAGGTCTATGCTCGATTGTTTTATCAAGTCCCTATGATATTCCATCGTATATTCCACGTGTACTAATGATACTTTGCAATCATTCTCATGATCATAATTTAATACAAGTATATACGTATATTAGGACATCTATTTGAATCTTTTGTTGATTTATAATTTTAGAAATCGATTAAAACATGTTTGTCAGAATTTCGTCGAACTCATTACGATTCTTGGCATGAACATCGACAAGAATTTACTGATGATCAATTAGCAATGCTAGCAGACATTTTAATTTCTCATAGTTATTATGCTTGAAAACATGTAGCCCGATTGAATTTTATGTCATCTTTGAATTTTTAATAAAGAAAGAATTTCATAAATATTCAAAACTGATAGATAATTAACTAATTATAATCAACAAATGTAGATTTGACTTACAAAACAACATAAAAGAAGGTATGTTATTAAATGCAAATATTACGAACATGTATATTCTTTTAACCTTCTCTCAACGAAGGTTAGTTACTGTGTTTATTGTGTTCATATTGTGTTCACTATCATTGTTGTTTGGTTTCCAAAAACAAATAATCTTCTTTAATTCTTGTCGATAGATACGTGATGATAATGTAAATATATAAAAACTTGTTGTGTAGCTTACATAGAGTGGTAAAATGGACATTTGAAGTAAAAAATTGAATACAACAGTTGAACTGCTAATAAATAAAGCTATTAAACTCAAAATAGCAAATGGTAAAATACATATAACTTGTGTTAAGATTTGTCCAAGTAACATTCGAATCATTTGTTGATCAATACGACGAAGACTCTGATTACCATTTCTTAATGCTGGATGGATTCGTTGAACTTGTTGACGAATATTTTTCAATGTTAATACGCATAAAACACCCATGCATACCGATGGTAATAAGCAATAGATAACGAGATAAAAAATTCGATAGAACAAATCGTAAGCACCCAGACGACTGTAACAACTTGAAGTGTTATTTGTATATTTGATTTCAAAGAATATTGCCATATGTAAATAGAGTAAACAAGCCAGAAGAATGGCACCAATACATAGTTTAATAGCTGTTTTCTTATTGCACCATGCTCGTTTTGAAGTTGATATTGAACTTGAACAATATCGATCAAAACAAGCTAGAATCAAGAAATAGGGCGATACAGCTAAGCATATATAACCCACATAATATCGAAATTTACAGAGAAAATCCGATAATTTCGTGATATCATTTGAAAAACCACCAGCAAGAAGACGAGTCAATAGATTTGTATAAATTGCAAGAATGTTGGCGATTGAAGCAGCAAATAGATAAATGGTACATGATAATTGCAAGAGTTTTGGTCGAGTAAATATGAGAATATTGAGAATGTTACCAATAGTGCCAAATATAGTGAAAGATGTTAAGACAATACGTGTTGCATACAGAGAAATATCGGGTAACATCGTTTTTTTACAATGATATACAGAATGAGAAAAAAAACCTAATTTATACTTATTCACTGACAATTGAAGAACCTTTGAGCGAACGTTGTCAAAAAAAGTATGAATGACGTAAATCATAATCCGTAAAATGAAAGACGTTGTTATATTGATTTTAATTGAAATTATAAATTGTAATCATTAAAATAGAATCTTTTTTATTCTTTTTATTTACATGTTTATGTACAACTACTCCTCCTTATATGAAAAACTTTATTTTTCTACAATGACCTTCTATTCATAGAAACGCCTAAAGTCATGAAATAATCGTTTCGAGGTATATGTCATTCACATGGCAAAACACATTTCCTTGAATTAAACCCTCCTTTAAGCAGACATTGGATACTTAGTAAATTACTTAGGAGTTTTGGTACTTTTACTTAAAAAAAGTACTAATTTACTTTAAATTATATACCAATTGTTGGATTTTGGTCAGATCTATATATGAAATCGTTTCTTTCTTTTTTTATTTCTTTCGTAATTCATTTGTTTTAAAATTATCTCAAATACATATAGTCTCGTTGTTTCTGATTATGATAATTCAAGTTTAACTTTATATGAACT
>Ga0209915_1003217_pt1 | contig 14446 bp, 12 predicted proteins | sample ThiBiot_750_plan_FD_183952 | JGI IMG/M metagenome (GOLD analysis project Ga0209915, IMG submission 183952) | Wastewater bioreactor microbial communities from Cape Town, South Africa - Thiocy_cont_750_plan (SPAdes) | ecosystem: Engineered > Bioreactor > Thiocyanate-remediating > Anaerobic-Aerobic... | reverse complement strand
TACGAACGGCGCGCACGCCGTCCGTACCAAGAGCAACTGCAACGAGCCCGAGAGAACGAACGGGATCCATGTCGTCAACGACGAGTTGGGCGAGAAGGCCTGGAAGGCTGCGATCAAGAAGCTGCCGGGCGCTTGAATCAGGTTCATCAGAATCGACAGCGATCCAGCAGCCTGCGAGAGTGGCGCATATATACGACACGATACGATTCGATTCGATTAGTACCACCGCCATTCATTCAATTCATTCGATCAATGTCATGAATAGGATCGGATCGAATCGATTGAATCGGATCAATTGGATCGATTGAATGAATCGATTGAACTTCGAACCTTGAGATGATACGTGACGTAGATCTGTGGAAGGTACTGCAGCATGGTTGCAATGCCACTGACGATTCCACAAGCGAAGCCAAAGTTCTGGGTGCTCGAGGCATCCTCTCCTTGATAGACCAGCTACGTTCGTGATCGTTGTGCATCGCATCAATACTACCGCGTCTCTCTCTCTCTCTATACGATTGCGCATGCATAGGGCGTACGAGGAGAATGCCACACGCAAAGCTGCTGATCAGCAGCACCATGAATGCAGCATACTCGAGCATCACCAGGGTATGTGCTCGTCGCTGATCGACGTCGCAGACAAGCTAATTAGCTCGTGTACCGATGCAACCGAACGCTGTGCGCCTCGCGAACGGCCAATAATCCATGTAGTGTACCTGAGCTTGTAGTACATGAGCTGGCGAGTCCAGCAGTATCGATACGCGATGGTATTGGGTCGGAGGAGCGACACCTCGACGCAGCGCTTGTTGCTCCTCTTCGTCGGCGATGCGTGCTTGCTCGTCTGCCTCTTCCGTCTTGAAGAAGACGACGAATAGAATGTATCTATCACGAGAGCAAGCCATCGATACATGCAACGCGCATCGTGTGTGAGTGAGTGAGCCTGTACGTTGAGAGAGCGAGCCTCGAGAGAGTGCGCACATCATCAACGTATTGAAGGCAATCACGGCAATCTGATAGATGGGTAGCAAGGCATTGTTGCATTGCCAGAACGACTGCACAAACAACCAACGCCGTCGGTTCAGTGGGCAATCGATCGATCGATCAACTTGTCGTCACGAATCGATGGCGGAGCGGATATGGTGGATTGTGCATCGGGCGCGAAGCAGTACCAGCGACTGGCAACAATGGAAGGCTTCGAACTGCAGCAGGAAGACGTTCAGCAACGCCGCGAACGAGAAGATATTCGTCACGAGTACGAACCACCCGCTCACACCGTGAGAGGATCGTCGTGACAGTAGCTTGTAGAGCTGATGAATCGAATCGAATCGAATCGAATGATAGTGTCGATATGAGCATCGAACGAGCGCACGTCGTTCCATCGCGCTCGCGACGTACTTGTGGTAGAAACGAAATGATTGTCGCTACGATCAATAGCAGCGCCACAATGACGCCCAGTAGATCCTGGCCCGCGCACACGTCATCGGAGCTATTTGCAAGCATGGTGAGTGGGCGTCCAGCGAGCGAGCGAGCGAACGAGGGCTGTGGGTGTGGGAGCGCGGCAACGAACGACTGACCGACAATGCCGCGCAGCCGAAGCGAACACCTCGGCCCTCCACGTCCCCTCCATCAGCCTCCTCGCAAGCGATACCCACACTGATCTGGAGTGGGAGAAGATTTAGTAGTATGTATGTATGTATTTGGGTACAAGAAGGTTAGAGAGAAATGCAAGGGGGTGCTCTATGATGTGATCGTGCATAAGTAGTAGAATCTATCTATCTATCTATCTATCTATCTATCGAGCTAGCTATGTTGCAATGGGAGTGCTTACAACTCTGTCATCACCGCATTAACCGAATCCGAAGCCAGCTGTCTCTCGGATAGCCCACAGCAAGCGAGTTCGGAGCTCCTCTTCTGTGCCGTACTCGGGAAGGTCGAGTTGGTTGAAGCTGTGTATCGAGATTGATTGATTGATTGATTGATAAGTACAAATCAACGTACAACGAGCGAGAGAGAGAGAGAGAGAGTTGGGAGAGGATATTCACGTACCAGGTATGAGCTGTCGGCAATCGATCGGTATCGGGCACACGATGAATGTTGAACTTTTGCGGACGACCCATGCCAACGAGTGCTTTGAAGCCCTCGAGCGGCACCTTTGAGCTTCCGGTGACGAACTGCAAGAACAACGCTCGCTCTTCGTTGTCGAACGAGTGGAGTACGTTCCAGAAGCGCTGGATGACGAGCGAGTCGGGCTTGTAGCCGCTGTACTCGGTGTTGGCGCGCAGGTCGTCAATGTTGATCTCGGGCAGACCCGAGATCAGCAGCTCGAGCTCGCCCTCGTTGAAGATGGCCAGCAGGTCGCGCGGGATCAGCTCCCAGAGGCCTGCGACGAAGGCGTCGATCTGCTCCTTGATGGCGTCGGTGATGAGCATCTCGGCGAGCAGTTGCACGTACTCGTGCTTGTTCTCGTCGGTGACGAGAATGTCGCGCCCGTTGGGCTTGAGGTCGACCACCTGCACCTTGCCGAAGCGGTTGACGTTGATGCTGAACGTGAGCTCGAGCTCCTGGCTGCCGTCGTTCTCGAGGATCCAGCTCAGGTTCTTAAAGTACTCGGGGTCGGCCGGCTCGAGGTCGCGCCACGTGACGCGCTTGCCGAGCATGTGCTTGTAGAAGCTGCGCGTAAAGTGCGCGTCCATCAGACAGCCGTCGTAGATGGCCTTGGCGATCACGCGCCCGCAGAAGCGAAAGTAGTCCAGATGGTCGGGGTTGCACGACGACAGCTTGTTGGGCTGGAAGCACGAGTCGGCCGCCTGCGTAAAGAGCGCGTAGTTGGGATTGAAGATCTCCTGCGAGATCGTGTCGTACCAATCGCGCAGCACGCCACCGGCATCGATGCCCTCCTCGCCGTGAAAGTGCACCGTCAAGCGGCCCTTGAGCTCGGCGGCCGCCAGCGGCTTCAGCGCCTGGTACGACTCGAAGAACACGTTCGAGCGATTCACGGCGATGCGCACGCCACCGTAGCGCATGTGCTCGCGACCGTCGTTCTCGCGCAACTTGGCGCGAAAGTACGCGCGCTTGTTGTCGAACTCGAGATACTGCGGATACTTGATCAGGCTCTTGAACGACCGCTGCAGCAGCGTGTTGTTCAGGCGCACCAGGTCGTTCAAGATGCGTCGGTTGCGTGCAACGAACTGACCCACCACCGAGCGTTCGACCTCAGTCGATTGTGACAAGCTGCTACGCAGTGCCGCAGCTGACGATGACGACGACGATGACGACGACGACATATCGGACGCCATCGTCGCTGCATCTTGCTCCTCTTGCGACTCCATCACGATAAAGTACGCTTCGATCACAGGCAACAGCAGTGACAACACGGGCGAAGCTGTCGATGCGTCGCCGCCAGTTGTTGCTCCCGCAGCAGCCGCAGCTTCGGCTGCTGGTGCATTGCGTCGTGCCGGAGCCCCGACTAGGGGAGTCGCTATCGTGCTGGTGGTGGTGCTCGCGGACGACTCAGCTTCGGCAGCCTCTTGGCCTTGCTCGGCGTTCGGCAAGCAGGCATTGATAACGGCGAGACTTTGGTCGAGAGCCGACCAGAGGCCATCGAGCGAGAGTCGCGATGTCGGCAGTGACGAGCCGAGCGTATGCATGAGCTTGAGCAAGCGCAGGAAAGCCACCTCGTGTACCGACGACGTCGACACCACCGACATGGCGACCGAGCCGATGCTGCTCGACGAGAGTTGCGCCTTGAGCGCCAGCAGATTCTGGCTCACGTGCTGGCCGAGCGTCGTGGCGGTCGAGAGCAACTCCTCCAGTAGGCAGAGGCGGTTGTCGTTGTTGGCGCACAGGTGATGCAAGATCTCGAGCGCATACTGATACGTGCGCTCCGAGCACGAGTCGAACGTCAACGCGCGCGGGAGATAGCGCAAATACTCGGGCGCAATCGATGGGCACGCAAGCTTCTCAGGCTCACGCTCGCTTTCGGCTACGCCTGACGTGCTGCTTTCCAAGACTGCGCCGGTGGCAGCGCCGGTGGCATCGCTAGATGTTGTGGTAGCTCCAGCTGCCTCGTCAGCAACGACGACCTCCGCCGTGCTCGCTGTAGTGCTCGGCTCCGTCGTCGTCGTCGTCGTCGTCACCGAGGTGGTGGCGGCAGTGGTGGACGTCTCTTGTTCCATTGGTGCCGCATCGGTAACAGTCACGGTAGTCGCGCCGCTCGGTGCTGCTTCGCTGCCTTCTACTACCACTGCAACAGCAGCAGCAGGAGGTGACGAATCGCTGCTGGTGGTGCTGGAGGAGGAGGAGGAGGCGGCCTTCTTGGCAAGCTCGTCAGCCTCTTCGAATGTCAGCAATGGCGACACCAACAACGAGACCAGTTGCATGGCGGCCTCGAGAATCTCGGCATTCTTGCCAAGGCTCTCATCGCCCAAGAACTCGAGAAGCAAGCACAACGGCGTCACGGGGCTCGTGCTCGCTGGCGCCTTTCCATCTCGCGTGCTGTCGGGCAGCATGAGATGAGGTACGATCTCGTCGACACCCTCGAGGCCCAGCATCAGCGCGATGACTCGAGGATTGGACTTGGCCGTATGCGTAAGAACCGCGAGTACGCGCTTGAGCACCAGCAACGGCGTGCGTTCACTATGGTACGAGTGCGAATAGTACGCACTGCCATGTGTCGCGGTGGTGGTGGTGGTCGCCGCCGCCCCACTCGAACTGCTGGACAAGGAGGGTGTTAGCTGCTGTGGCTGTTGGCCGCTAGTGGCCAGCGCGCTCGTTGCAGAAGCAGCGCTAGCTCCTCCACCGAGTCGTCGACACGAGAACGGCTGGAAGCCGAGTGGTGCATGGAATGGATCGGCGAGCGGCGAAAAGTTTCTCGTCGGCACGAGAGCCAACGACTGCTGATCTTGCAGCGAGAGACACGACAGCGCCTCTTCGCTCGGTCGCGTAGAGGCGGCCGGTCGCTTGGCGCACAGGAGGCGCAAAAAGATGGTGAGCAGCTTGACGCGCGTGGCCGGGTGCGCACACAGGTTCTCGAACAGGCGCGACTCGAGCGATCGACACCATGGGTCCGAGAGATACAGGAGACGCACGATGCCGACGAGGTCGGTCTCGTTCAACAGCGGCTCTCCTTCGTAGTCATAGTAGCTCGGTGCTCGGCGGCGCTCATCTTCGCGCTCCGGCATGCCGTAGCCGCCTCGTGCGATGCGCGGATACAGCTGTTCGGCAGGAACGGCACGACGGTTGCGCTCGCGCAACGCCTGCGCCTCGGCCTGCAAACCCGGCGGCAAGCCAAAGAGCTGATTCTCGGGCATGGTCATGAGCACCTCACGACGGAGCTCGGGCGCCAGCGATGCGATAATGTCGGTCGGGCTCATGTCCTGTGCGTGCGTCGGATCGGCTGCCGGCTCCTGCTGCGCACGCATCGTGGCGCGCACGTCGTTCAAAATCTCCTCTCGCAGATCCTCCGGCAGCTCCATCAGCGTCTCGCGGCTCATGCCGTTCGGCAGATGGTTCCAGACGTCGTCCTCCTCGGCACCGCCCGCCTGTCCGGCCGCGACAGCCGGTGCGCCGGTGCTGATCGGTGGCAGCGACGCCAACACCTCGCGCTGAATCTCCTCGGGCAACGTGGCAAAGATCACTGGATCGTAGCCGGCTGCCGTCAAGCGCTCGTCTTGCGTCGGGACCGCCGGTGTTGCGGGCACCGCCACGAGCGCCGGGCTCGCCGAGCGAGCGATGGCACTCGGCTCGGTCGACACCGATGGCGCCACTGAAACGACCTCCATCGCATCGCCGCCGCCGGCGGTGGATGCGACGGCCGTCGGTGGAGGAGTGCTGATGCGTGCCAGGCCACTTGCGGCCAACACACCGGTCGACGGAGTGCGCACCAGCGGAGGCGTGCTTGAGCGCGAAAGACCTCGTGCAGCAAGCACGTTCTCGATCACCTCTTCGAGAGTCGTTGGCTCGCTCGGAGTCGGCGTGGCACTGGCACTTCGCAAGCTTGCAATGGCTGCAGGTGCCGTCGATGGCTCGCCAGCAGCCGTCGGTGCCGCTGCAGCAGCAGCAGTAGTAGTGGCGGCAGCGGCAGCAGGCATCGCTCCCACGGCCCGCGAGAGCAGACTGCTCAGCAACGAATGTAGTTCGTCGCCTGCGGCGGTTTGCGCCTCCTGTGCAGTCGGTGCCGGAGCGGCTGCCGCAGCTGGCGTGGCTGGCGCGGCTGGGGCGGCTGGCGGCGGGCTCTGGGTTGTGGTCGGAGCGTATAGGTTGCCATCGTCGTCCTGCACCAGCACCTCCTCGTCGTCATCGCTATCAGCATCATCGATCGGCGCTCTCGGTGACGCGGCGGCGGTCGTGCGTGACGAACGGAACAACGACGCTCGGCGCGACGGACGCTCAGTGCTGGAGCTGGAGGTCGAGGTGCTCACCTGCACGGCAGCACGCTCCTCCTCGGTCTCCTCCTCGTACAGCTCTTCGAGTAGCCGCGGCGCCAGCAGTGCCGCCCTTGCGACCATGTCGTTCGTCAGTGGTCCGTAGTCGTCGGTCCACAAACGATAGCGCGGAAGTGCGGCGCTCGCCGTCTGCGGGCTGGTGAGTTGTCGAAGTAGCTGCTGCACCTCGTACGGTGCGTTGGGCTCCGGCTCGAGTCGCTGCTGGTGGTGCTGCTCCAAAAAGAGTGGGAACATGCCGCGAGGTCCCGGCGGCATAGCAGCGGCTGCCGCTCCGCCGGCTCCGGTGGCGTTGGCAGTTCGCAGTGCTTGATGCAAGGGATGTACGACGGTCGTTGTGGCCGTGGCACCATTCGAGGCGCCGCCGCCGCCAGCGACGCCGCCAGCGACGCCGCCAGGATGTGGGAAGCCGGCCATGTCGAACTCGATGTTGCGAGCGTGTCGGCCAAAGAGGTGACGAATGGGATAGGCGCCCTGTCCCTCGAGCCAGTTGGCGGTCATTTGGCCTGGAGCCGGAATGCCGCCAGGCAGAAGGCGTATTCCTGGGTCGCCTTCTCCCGGCAGCTGACCGGCACCGAAGAGCTGGCGTTGAAAGTTGTCGAGTGCACGTCGTTCGTCGTCGTCTTCTTCCTCCTCCTCCTCGTCGTCGTCTTCGTCGTCGTCCTCTGCCGCCGCTACGTCGTCCTCGTCATCATCGTCGTCGTCATCGTCTTCTTCGTCGCCCATGACCATCATTCGGTCCTCATCATCACCATGGCCATCACCACCAGCGACGCCGGCCATGAGATCGTCGAGGTCAATCGTCTCACCGTGCAGATGATCCCCATCATCGTCCTCGTCGTCCTCATCCTCGCCGTCGTCGTCGTCCTCGTCGGCATCTCCAAGCTCTGCCTCGTCACCATCATCGTCCTCGTCGTCGTCGTCGTCGTCGTCATCGTCAGAGCTCTCGCTCGACGAGCCACCGCCGTCCTCGTCGTCTTCGTCATCATGCTCGTGCTCTTGGTAGTTCTCGAGCAGCTGATTCATCATGGTACGCAAGCGGTTACCACCTCGACGATCGGTAGCGCCGACCTCGGCCGGGTCGTCGATCGACCAGCGGTCGGCGTTGCCGGTGACGATGAGAGACTGGAACGGGGTCTTCTGGTCGGGCGTCGGCACCTTGCTGTGGAACGACACCAAGCGCGTCAGGGCCTCGAGCGGCTTCAGTAGCGTATTGACGATGCGCGGCGCGTAGGGGCTATCGAGGTCGATCGAGTGCAGTGCAGCGACGAGCGCCTCGACGGCGTTGGTGTCGAGCGTCAGTTTGGCGAGCTCCATTTGGTGCTGGATGGTCTGTGCCGGAGAGCCGACACGCGCCGACACTAACGCCGACAGGAGATCGCTCAGCGACAGGATGGTGGCCAGACGGTGGAGCTCGTCGTGTGCGTGGTGCTTGTCGCTCGATGGCAGCGCCGTGCTACTCGTGGTGCCGGCGGCCGAAGCGGTTTGGTGCAGAACTTGCACGATCTCGCGCATGAGGCGCTCGCGGCTCTCACCATCCGACCACAGAGACGTCAACAGCCGCTTGGCCATCGAGCACGTGGCAAGCGCCGGGTCGCCGTTGGCTTGCTGCGTTCCGACCAAGGCGCTCTTGGGGTACGGCAGTACATGACGCAGCACGTACTGCAAGAAGCTCTGGTTGCTCGACAGCGAGTCGCCGGCCAACAGCGCGTTGCTGCCGCGATAGATTGGTACGATATCGGCGAGCAGCTGCAGGAGCGTCGCTCGAATGAAGACCGGTCGCTTATTCCGGCGCCTCTCGTCCTTGTCCTTGTTCTTCTTGCCGCCGGCGGGCTTACTGGTGACGGTGGCGCTGTCAGCAGCGCTAGAAGACTCGGACATTGGCTCGCAGTCGGGCTCGGTCGATTGCTCGCCGGTGCTGGAAGTCGAATTGAGCAGTGCCGACACGAGGATCGGTAGGATGGTTTGCAAGCATGGTCGGTTGTCACCGTCTGACGATGAGGTCGAGCTGCTGCTGCTGCTGCTGGTGGCCGCCGCAGTTGTAGTAGTACTACTACCGGCCTCTGACACCTCCATCGACGATGATGACGACGGGGCAGTGGGTGAGGCCTCGACGGCGCGAAGGCGTACGAGCGGCTGGTCGCGCGACGTAATGCGGCAGCGCTTCTTGGCCGCTTGTACAAAGGCCTCGCTGTCGCGGTTGATGAGATGCGCAAAGAGCGCCACAAAGTGTTGCAACTGCACGCCGGTGCTCGCGTTGCGCTCGCCATCAAAGTGCATGAGGCGCGACAACTCGCTCTCGAAGGCCTCTTGCAGCGTCTGAGGGTCCTCGATCAGGTGGCGAACGATGATCTCGACCAGGTCGATAAAGTGCACGAACGAGCGCTGCTGCGGTACCGACAGCAACGACTTGAGTCCGCCGAGCTCGAGGAAGCGGCCGGCGTACGCGCGCTCACGCGTCAAGCGCGCCACCACCTGCAACACCGCCTGCAAGGTCTGTGGATCGAGCTCGGTCTTTAGCAAGCTCGCGCACGTGTTGACCAGTCGTCCACGAAGATCGGCCGACAAACGGCACGGAGACTCGAGCGACAATACCGGTTCGTCGCCGCTGCCCGACGACGACGACGGAGGCGCGTTCCAGAGGCTATCGAGTGAGAGCATCATTGGTGCGCCCCACTTGGGCACCGCCGTTTGCGGCTTGTCGGTGCCGGCCGAGTGGCACTGCACGCGATACGCAAGGGCATCGAGCGAGTTCACGAACTTGGTCGGCAGTTCCGAAGCGACGAACGACGCGCTGAAGGACGCGCTCGACGCAACGAGCAGCGACACGACGAACGAGAGGTTGAAGAGCGCCTTGCTCGAGGCGCTGGCGGGCGAATAAATGTCGGGATGCGTGATGAGCGAGCTCACCATCGAGGTCAAATCAGCTTCGGCCACGTTGCAGTTCGAGGTCATGAGCTTGTAGACGGCCTCGATGACGTCGGGAGCCGACGCGTGCGTCGACTGCAACAGCGCCAGGCACTGCTCGAGCAAGCTGCCTTGCAGCGTCGAGTAGGCCGCCGCTCGTCGTTCCTCGATCGTCAACGGCTCGGCCTCGGCTGCCGCTGGTGCCGCAGTCGCTGCCGCCGGCGTGGCAGTGCTCGGCGCACCAGTACCAGGCAGCTCGAGCGCCTTGCCGATCGACATGGCGAGTGCCATGGCCAACTCGTCATCCTCATCGGTCTCGCCTTCTCCAGCCGAGCCGCCCGCGCCACCGCCGCCACCTCCACCAAACAGACCCAGGCCCTCGGACTCTTCGGCTTGCGAGAACAACCAATCGGTCGCCATCTCGATATCGTTCGAGGTCTCGATCAGCGCTCGATTGGCTCGAGCACGTGGAAAGCCCATGGCCATCAGTCCGGCCACAAGGTCTGGGTTCGGTGTAATGACAGCAACCTGGTATCGTTGGAAGGAAGTGGTGAGTCTCGAGAGCAACCACACACGCACAACAACAACAACAACAACAACAAAGCAGCGATGGAGCAAGCGAGGGAGCGATGGAGCAAGCGTGTCTACCTTTGGTGCCGATGACTTGCGTCCGGCGTTCGACGAGGAAGAGCTGTCGGACTTGAGATCCTGGCTCGCGAGCAGGTTCTTGATGACGGCGATAACGTTCTTGATGACCTTGGCAGGGAACTTGGACAGCTCTGCACTTGTCCACAGAGGCGAGATGGCTTCCAGCAAGTAGGCCTGATTCGTGAGCAGTAGCTCGCCCATCTCAGGCGTCATTGTGCCGGCACCTCCCGAGTTGGCAACTATCGAGCACACAACGACCGAGCGTAAGCAAACACGCGAAATACTGACGACGACGCAGACGCTGACGACGACGCTGTGGTAACGTACTGTTGCGATATCCAAACGGCTGTCTCTGCGGCTGTGTGTAGCTCGAAGCTGCTGCAAAACGCTGCAACAAATGTGTGAACGACTGCAACAATTGGCTAGTGTTGGCATCAAACACGCTCGAAGCGCCATCAAGCGGAGGCGTGGTGGTGGCTTGCGCCGTGGACGACGAAGAGGCCATGGTGGCGGTTGAGGTCGACGTGGAAGTCGCGATTGTGGTAGCGGGCTCGGCAGCACTAAGTTGGTGAAGCACATGCTGAACGACAGCTCGGAACGCGGCCGTTGCCTTCTCGAGGCCGTGTGCTCCGCAGAAGGCGTAGAGCAGGAAGCCATTTGACGAATCGGCTTTGCCTGTAGCAAGTTGCGAGCGCAGCGCACATTAGCAACTAGCGCGCCATTCGAGCACGTGTACCGGCCGCAGCAGTTGCAGTACCACTCTCAAAGATCAACTGCAAGATCTCGGATACGACGAACGCAAGGTAGGCTTGCTTCTGCGCCATCAACGGGCCATCGATCACTGTACGTGTGTTGGTGTTGTTGCGAATGAGCAAGAGTGTTGCACATGCGCCATGCGCGATTGGTTGTCATCGTCGTACCTTCCGAGTGATACTCGAAATGCGCAGCGAGCGTCTCAGCGAGCGACGAGAGAATTCCGGTCGTGAGCCGCGGTGAGCCGGTTTGCTTGACGATCTCAGCCAACACACGCACCAAACCCAGCGAGAGTGCCAAGATGCCCGATGCAAGATACAGGCACGTATCGGTAGCGTTGGCGTTAGGCGCAGTGTCCGCTGAGAGATACGAGTCGCGTGAGAGAGTGAGACTTTGGTCGAGAGCGCGAGCGAGAGAACGGGCAAGACGTACGTTTTTGAGTCTTGTCAGCGCTGGTGGTCGTTGAAGTTGTCGTTGTGGCAGGTTCGGCAGCAGGCGCCTCGGCACCGCCGAGCACCTCGGCAAAGCGAGACGCTCCGCGCTCGCCGGAATATTGCGAGCGCGTAGACCAGCGTGAACGAGCGAGCTTCTCGAGAGCAGCCGTTCGGTGTGCAGGCGGCACTTCAGCGAGCTGCCAAAGCAACGATCTGTGCGCATCGCCAAGAAGCAACCAAAGGACGCTGGTTGGTAAGCGGAGGATTTTCCTTCCCTCTCGGCTCACATAGACACATACCGATGGATACGGCCCAACGACTCGCAAACGGCCAACGCGTTGCCAGAAGTCCACTGCTCGAGCGCGGCCATGGAGGTCTCGCGCGAGTACGCCGACGGCTCCTGGACGAGGCGCGTGAGCACGTTGGTCAGCAAGCCGATGACCGAGATCGTGTGCAGCGGTGCTTGGTTGTGCTCGGAATCTGAAGAAACACCGCATCGACGACGACGACGACGACGACGACGAGGAGGAGGAGGATGGTTAGCTTCGTACTCGTACTCGTACTCGGTGAGCGGCGGGGCGTTCGCGAAGCAGCGACCGTACCTGGTGCGAGCAAGGCGCTCTTGTTGGGATATTCCTCAAAGCTCTCGACGAGACCCTTGAGCTTCGCGAGAATGCTGCGCAAGAGCAGTGGCATATGCTGCGTGGCGAGAGCGTAGAAGGCATTCGAGAGGGCGGTACAACTCTGGCGAGCGGTGGTGGTCGCGCACACTGGTAGCGTGTAGATCGACAGCAAAGTATCGACCCACTGCTCGTCGGGTACCGGGTCGAGAGGCATAGGCTCGTTGCCAAAGAGCGCCTCGAGGAACTATCAACAAGCACAACATCAGTCAACGATTAGAGAGCGAGAGCGAGAGAGAGAGAGAGAGAGAGAGCGCGAGCGCACGCTCGTACAGTGCCAACTTGAGCAAGGAATTCGAGAAAGAGCGCTTGCTTCTTTTCGGAGCCAGCAGCACGCTCGCCGTACTCGAGGAGAGCTTTGATGAATTCGTAGCACGCCGAGATTCCAGCGGGACGCAGCGACGCATGATGACGGAAGAGCTCGTTGAAGATGGCTCCGGTCATGATCAGGTCGCCCTCGCGCAGCTTGCCGCACTTTTCGGGCGTCACCGAGTGGAGCAGATGCTGGAACGAGTTGGCGCTCAAGATCGCCTGCACGCCCATCTCGTGGATGGCGATCGAGGTCAACGAGTTGGCGACGGCTCCGAGACCCTCAATGTGCGGGTAATCGCGGTTCTCGATCATGCCGAGAATCTTTTGTGGCAACTTGGTCTCGAAGATGGTGGCGTAGCTCGAGGGCTCGGCCTGCAGCACCGAGGAGATGACCGAGATGGCTAAACCGTCCATCAGATCACCACCGGCACAGTTGTTTGATAAGTAACAATATGCGACGAGAACAATTAATGTTGACTACATACCGATACAGCAAAGCGACGAGCCGAATGAGGTTCGCCAATTATCGAGGATCGTCTCCAAGCACACGTGTAGCTTCTCGTGCAGCAGTAGCGCAGCGAGACCGCCGCCCGAACGTGGCGAGTGAAGGAGCAACGTGAAGAGGCGCAGCAGAATCTTGAGGAGGGACACGTGTCGCGAGCAGGCCTTGTTGGGCGCTACCTCACCGCCCTCGATCTCCATCGACTGCTCGACGGCGGCGACAGACGAGCTCGATGCCGAGGTCGACATATCGGAATCAGCTGATGTGGCGGCTTCGGTTTTTCCCTTGGCGGCGGCGGCGGTGGCGGTGGAAGAGGCCGAGATGGCAGTGATGGCGTTGGTCTCGGCGACGATGCGGCGAAGCAATAATTCGAGGCCTCCGCGGGCGTTGATGACCTCGGCGGCCTCTTGGCGATCCATGAACTGACGGATGACTTTGATGGCGCCGATGACGACCTCGATGTGCTCGGGCTTGTTGTGGCTCAAGAACGGAAGCAAGGCCGAGATGACATCGGCTGACAGCAGCGCCGCAGCGCCACTGTTGACCGAGCTGATGGCGAGCAGCAACTTGAACAATGCGATAGCAAACGTCGGTGTGCACATGGGCGACGGTACGGCGTCTGTGAGTCGCGAGCCGATGGCGTGAGTGGACGAGTGAGCGAGTAAACCAGTGACCAACGATGACGATGAGGCGTGCGCGATAGATACATACTGGTCAAGGCGGCGGTGCATTTGCGCACCAGCGTCGGAATGGCACCATCGACCAACGAGGCCCCAGTCGCTCGAATGACGTGAAACAGTCGGGCTCGAGCATCAGTGCCGCAAATGAAGGTCAAGGTCGACAAGCACAAGATTCTCAGTTCCTGTTCACCAAAGCAAAGCAAGAGAAAGAGTGAGTGAGAGTGAGTGAGAAACTCGAGCGAACGAACGAGCGGTCTCGTACATTGGGGATCGTTAGATCATTGGCACACAGCAACTCGACGACTTCAGCCTCGAAGCTGCCTTCTGTGGACAGGAGATGCGAGAGTGCTTCGTGATTCGTTCGCGACAGAACCAGGAAGGCGCTCAATTGTGTAGCTACACGAATACGACGCGATTCGAGAGCGGCGAACTCCTTGGCGAGCCGAATGCGCATCAGGAGAGGAAACTGGAGGTCGCGCGGCACCTTGTATTCGAGCACCAGCTGCTTGAGAATCTCGCTGGGGCTAGCGGGATGGAGATGGAGACGCGGCACCGAGATGACGGTCTTGCCGATGCGAGGCAAGGAACCTGATGAGGACGATGATGATAATGAGGAAGAGGATGAAGAAGGTGCCGTGGGTATGTCGATGAAGAACTCAAAGTTCAAGTCGGTTGCCGTTGTACAAGTCTGAATGAACGAATGACCGAGAGAGAGAGAGAGAGAGAGCGTGAGTAGGAGGGTATAAGCTTGGAGCTGCTGCCGCTACTGTGAGAGGCGTACTTGTTCGATGGGAGGAGTGCCATCGGTCGGAACTGTGCACAGCGCCGCGAGCGAGAGGCCAGCCGACTTTCCGCCCCAGCCATTGATGAGTGACAAGAGCGTCGAGGGAAGCGAGTCGATACACGCGTGGCGAAACAGTACACCCTTCTTGGCGAGGAAGGACAGCACTTGCAGCGAGGCGGCCACAATGGCGTGATCGTCGACTTGGAGCAGAGTGAGCAAGTGCTGTACGCGCGAGTGTTTACGTCGGCGAGCAACACGTTCAAATCAGCCAAGTTTGTTGTTGATAGTATCGCGAGAGAGAGAGAGAGA
>Ga0209915_1003212_pt1 | contig 14457 bp, 14 predicted proteins | sample ThiBiot_750_plan_FD_183952 | JGI IMG/M metagenome (GOLD analysis project Ga0209915, IMG submission 183952) | Wastewater bioreactor microbial communities from Cape Town, South Africa - Thiocy_cont_750_plan (SPAdes) | ecosystem: Engineered > Bioreactor > Thiocyanate-remediating > Anaerobic-Aerobic... | reverse complement strand
GCGCCAGGCGAAACAGATCTATTACAGCCTGGCTCATGAATCAGTGGCGCTGTGTGTTCGCAGCATCGAGGCCGTCTTCAATGCCGGGGATCCGAAACAGGTCTTGTTGGACATGGCGAGGCCCGATCTCCGCCTAGAGAGTGAAGGCGTCGTGCGCGGAGCGGCGAATTTCGCGCGACTTCGTTGATTGTACGGCTGCAGATTTCAAGGAGGATTCAATGTCGACCGACGACCGTCCCGTCAGCCGCTTCCCTGTCCCCAGCCTTGCCGACATGCCTGCTGACATACGTGAACGCATCGAGGCGGTGCAGGAGAAGTCCGGCTTCATTCCCAACGTGTTCTTGGTGCTGGCCCACCGTCCCGAAGAGTTTCGCGCCTTCTTTGCCTATCATGATGCACTGATGGACAAGCCCGGCAATCTCAGCAAAGCCGAGCGCGAGATGATTGTCGTGGCGACCTCCAACGTGAACCAGTGCCAGTATTGCGTCGTCGCGCATGGCGCGATCCTGCGCATCCGCGCCAAGGACCCGCTGATCGCCGACCAGGTCGCGGTCAATTACCGCAAGGCCGACATCACAGATCGGCAGAAGGCGATGCTCGATTTCGCGATGAAGGTCAGCCAGTCCGCGCAACTGGTCCGAGATGCTGATATTGAGACGCTCAAGACCCATGGCTTCGACGAGGAGGACGCCTGGGACATCGCGGCCATCGCAGCCTTCTTCGGTCTGTCGAACCGTTTGGCGAACGTCACGAGCATGCGCCCGAACGTCGAATTTTATTCTATGGGCCGCGCTTGAGAGAAGAGCTACGAGATATGTGTTCTTGAATTGGCTAGATTCCTTGCGCACGAGCCGCCGCACCGGTGCGGCCGCTCACGGCGCCAATCCAAAGATGGTGGTCGGTTTTCAGGTACCTGCATCCGAACACGACGCGTGCCGGACGATCATCCGTATAGCTTCCCTCAGCGAACCACAACGTTTGCCCCTATGGGCACCCGGCTATACAAGTCGATCACATCTTGATTTAGCATCCGGATACAGCCGGACGATACGGCATGACCGATCGTTTTCGGCTCGTTGGTGCCGTGAATCCGGAAAAGCGTATCCTTGCTATCCTTGTAGAGATAGAGAGCGCGCGCACCAAGCGGATTGGCAGCACCGCCTTCCATTCCGCTTGCCCATTTCGCGTATCGATCAGGCTCACGATGAATCATGTTGGGCGTCGGCGTCCAGTGCGGCCAAGCCGCTTTGCGCCCGACGTTGGCCTTCCCGGTGAACTCGAGTCCCGCCTTGCCCACGCCGACCCCGTATCGCAGCGCCTCGCCATTTTCCATCACGAGATACAGGAAACGATTGCGTGGATCGACGACGATCGTTCCGGGCGATTCACTCCCTTTAAAATCGACGAGTTGGCGGACGTACTCAGGGCGCAAGTCGGCTGGATCAATTGCCGCCACATCGAATTTCTCGTTTGGAGAATTGCCGTAGCGAGCTTCGACATTGACCGGAACGAGCGCCGAGGGAGCAGCCGATGGCCCCGTTGCCGTCACGCAACCCGTCAACAAAGCCAGCAACGTCACCGCTAATGCAACGCGGCAGCACTTCACATCCATACCGGACATCCCCTAGCGCCCGGCCTGCCGTTCCCGCGCCTGCGACACAACCTCGCGGAATTTCGCCGCATCAAGGGCTGCCGCCACCTTGAACTGCCCGATCAAGTAGACCGGTGTCCCCATCAACCCCATCGATTCCGCCTGGGCGTGCGTGCGGTGAAGCAACCCGCTGATTGCCTCCGCGTTCGCGTGGATATCGGCCTCCAGCCGTTCCATATCGACCCCAGCGGCCTGGACTGCTTTGGTCATTCCCGCCTTGTCGACTTTCGATCCTGGAATCCTCATCAGCGCGTCGTGAGCCGCCTGATACCTCCCCTGGTACTTCGCACCCAAGGCAATTTGGGCTCCGTAGACCGACGCCTCGGTCAGGATCGGCCAGTCCTTGTACACCAGGCGTATTTTTCCGTCCTCTTTCACAACCTTCTCAAGATCTGGCTCCGCCTTTTTGCAGAACGGACAATTGTAATCAAAGAACGCCACGATCGTGAGATCGCCTTTCGAGTTTCCGGACTCTGGCGCCTCCGGATCGTGCAGAATTCCATTGACGTCGATTTCCTGGGCCGCCCACGTTTGCTGCGTCACAACGACGTTTGCGAGGATAGGCAGCAATCCAACGGCGCCAATGACAAGCGCGTCTCTGCGGGAAATGGGCATGATTTGTCTCCGGAAGCTGTGTGGTTAGAATTTCAACGGATCGCGAGATCGATCTTTCGACCGAATTCCGCGACGGAGGTTTCTCCGACCGAACGCGCCGATTTGATTTCTTCGCTATTGCGAGGGCTCACGAACACCAAGGTCGGCGGTCCCACGACGCCATAGCGGCGCATCAGCTCGACCGTATCCGTGTTGATCGCGGTAACATCCGCACGGATGATCGTGACGCCATGGAGCTTTCGCTGAATATCCGGATCGGCAAGGACATTCCTTTCGAAGGTCTTGCATGCCGTGCACCATTCTGCGGCGAAATCGATCATCGCGACGCGGCCCTGATCGCGCGCGTCGCGTATTGCCTCGTCCAGTGCCGCTGGCGAGTTGATTGTCGTCACGGGCATGACGCGCTGATTGTTCGATCCACCGTTTGCAAACGCGAGGGGACGCAAAGGATCGTCCGCACCGGCGGCGGCGCCAACCAAAAGGGTCGCGCCATAGACGACAGCCAGAATGCCGCTTGCCTTTCTCAGGCGAACAACCGCACCTGCGCGTTGCCGTAACGAATCGAACGCCCCGAGGAAAACCCCGGCACCAATTAGAAGCGCCGCCCAGATCGCCAGAGACAAGGCCGGCGGCACGATGCGACCGATGAGAAAAGCTGCTACGCCAAGGAAAAGGACTCCGAACAATTGACGGCTTGCCAACAGCCAGGCGCCCGAACGTGGCAGGATGCCGGAGCCGAAGGTTCCCACGACGATGAGCGGGAGACCCATGCCCAATCCCAGCGCAAAGAGCGCGGCGGCGCCTCGCGCAACGTCCCCGGTCTGACCCACATAAAGAAGAGCCGCCGCAAGAGGTGGGGTCACGCATGGACCAACGATGAGCGCGGATGTAAATCCAAGGATCGCCGCTCCAACAAACGACCCGAGCGCAGTGCGCGGAGCATTTGACACACGATTCGGCGTTAGTACCGGGATACGCAATTCGAAGAGTCCAAAGCTCGACAAAGCGAGCGCCACATAGATCGCCGCCATGGATACAAGTGCGTACGGCGTCTGCAGGACGATCTGGAGGTTTTGCCCGGACCAGGCCGCTACGACGCCAAGCCCTGCGTAGGCCAATGCCATGGCCACGGCGTAGGTCGTCGATAAAGCGAAGCCACGAATCGCGGAAAGAGGTTCACGGGACCGCGACAGCATGCCGGCGAGGATCGGCACCATCGGCAATACGCACGGCGTAAAAGCAAGCAGCAACCCGAAGCCAAGAAAGCTGATGATCAGCATCCTCCAACCTGCTGGCTGGTCGAAAAAATCCGAAAGGCCTGGCGATTGCGGTGTTACAGGCCCGTTCGAGGGAGGAGGCTCCCACGCTGTTATGACGGACCCGGACTCCGTCGGTCTGGCGGCACTGCTTCCCGCCTTCACCTGCAACGTCGCAAGATCGACGATCCTGGTCATGGGAGGAAAACAGATGCCGCGCTCCGAACATCCCTGAAACGTGACACGAACCTCGTCGACTCTTTTCAATGCGCTTCCTTCGACCGCGGCCTGAAGCGTCCGGTGGTACACTTCGACTGAACCGAAATTGACGTCGTCCTTGACCTTTCCCCTTGGGGTCGAGACCGGAATATCCACGTTCGACGCGACGACCTTGATTTTGTCACGGTAGAGGTAATTACCATCGCCGATGTTCCACGTGAGAAGCAGGCTTCCATCGTCCCCGCGCCCAGCCTTCAACGTGAACGGCGGTCGGCCCGTCTCCGAGGCGACGGCGGGGTTGATCACCCCGAGCGAGATCGAGGACAAGACAGCGAACAGCGCGGCAGGTAACAATCGAGAGAGCATGATCCGGCGAATCTTCCAACAAACCCGCCTCCCAACCGTCTCTCCCACCTTAAGGCAGCCTTAAGCCAAGGCGTCGACCTTGCCTCCGGAGACCATTTCGATGCGAATTCTCGTTGTCGAGGACGATCCGATCATTGCTGACGCCGTACGCGTCGGTCTCGCGCTCGGCGGCGCGAGCGTGGACTGCGTAGGGACCTGCGCGGACGCTCTTGCCGCGGTAAGCACAACGCGCTTCGCCGCAATCGTCCTCGACATCATGTTACCCGACGGCAGTGGTATCGACGTGCTTTCCGAAATGCGAGCACGCAAGGAGACGATTCCGGTATTGCTCCTGACCGCTCGCGACGAAATCTCCGACCGCGTATCCGGCCTTGACGCTGGGGCCGATGATTACCTCGTCAAACCGTTCGATCTGGATGAACTCGCCGCGCGTCTTCGGGCCATCACTCGCCGCAGCGAGGGACGTGCTGATGCTTTTCTCGTTCATGGCGCCATCCGCGTCGATCCGACTGAAGCCTCCGTTACGGTCGATGGAAGGCTTGTCCAACTGTCGCGGCGCGAATTTGCGGTGCTCGCGGCACTGATGGAACGTCCCAGAGTGGTCAGGTCAAGGAGCGACCTCGAGGAGAGGCTGTACGGCTGGGATGACGATGTCGAGAGCAATGCCGTGGAAGTGCACATCCATCACCTGCGCAACAAGATCGGCCGCGAGGCCATCGAAACCGTCCGCGGTCTCGGTTATCGGATGAGGGCCGTCTGATGACGTCACTTCGTCTCCGCCTGTTCATCATTCTGATCAGTGCGACCGGCCTGATTTGGCTTGCGGCCGTTTCATGGATCTACATCAGCAGTCAGCGTGAATTAGAACATGTTCTCGATACGCGATTGCAGGAAGCAGCCCGAATGGTGGCATCACTGGCGGAAGGTCTTGACCGTTCGCCTGTGGATGACACGAATCCGAAAACATTCAATCCGATTCCTTTGTCAGGTTACGAACGGCAACTCTCCTGTCAGATCTGGTCGCTCGATGGACAATTGATCGCCAAGTCCAGCGGTGCTCCGGAGGGCGTCCTGACTGATCGCAAATCAGGATTTTCCGATCACGAAATCAATGGTGAGGCATGGCGCGTCTATGCCGTCGAGGACGCAAGCAAGGGGGTTCGCGTTCTTGTGGGAGACCGGCTCGGATTTCGAGAACGCCTGGTTGGCGATCTGGTTAAAGGTCTGCTTTGGCCCGCCCTGCTCATTATCCCCCTGCTCGGCATCCTTATCTGGCTCAGCCTGAATCGTGGGTTTCGCCCGTTGACGTGGATCACGCACGATCTCGCTCATCGGAAGGTGGACGATATGAGCCCCGTCAATGTGACATCAACGCCTTCCGAGGTTCGGCCCCTTACCGACGCACTCAACCAATTGTTTGCAAAAATGGACCTGGCCCGGCGTCACGAACGCGATCTGACAGCATTTGCGGCACACGAACTACGCACGCCTCTGGCAGGCCTCAAAGCTCAAGCCCAGGTTGCGATCGCGGCCGACGATCCACTGGTCATGAAGCGTGCCCTTCGGCAGATTCTCGTTTCAGTCGATCGGACGTCACGGTTGGTTCGTCAATTGCTCGCAATCGCGCGACTTGACGCCGGTGTTGAAGATCAAGGTTCCGAGACCATAGCGATCGGTGGCTTGATTGACGAAATCGCAGCGGCCACGGCAAGGCCTGACGCCGTCACGGTGTCGGTTGATGAACGGCTGGCCACGCTGACGTGGGTGGTCAATCGCGAATGCCTGGAATTGGCTATTCGCAATCTGCATGAGAATGCGATCCAACATATGCCTTCCGGCAACGTGCGCTGGAGGCTGGGCTCGTCACCGAACGACATCGTCGTCGAGGATGAGGGCCCCGGCATTCCCGAGAATGAATTGTCCCAAGTTGGCACCCGCTTCTTTCGTGGCCAATTCAAGAGTGCCGTGGGCAGTGGCCTGGGTCTGACGATCTCCCAGCTTGCGCTCGAGCGCATCGGCGCACGACTCCTTTTGAAGAATCGAACCGACACCAAAGGCCTTCGGGCCGAAGTTCTGCGTCAAGCCTAATGCTGCTTCTTGGCTCCGACGCATCCGGCTGGCAGCACCAGCACCTGGTTATTTCAATGTAAAGTACGCGCGCATTGACAGACAGATTCTGAGCCATATCAGCTCAAGGGAAAGCAACATCGTGCTCGAACCGCAAATCAAGTCCAAAGGCTTCTTCGCGCGGAACAATCAGAGCGTTCTTCGCAATCTGAAAATGGACTCCTGTGTCGTTCAGCAATTGAGCTTGCAAATTGACGTCCGGCAAGGTGATCGTGATGGAGTTCAGCCGCAACTCTGGCTCTCGGGTGGCATCAGCGAGGATTTTCAGTCGTCCACTGCATAACTTAATCGATAAGTTCGCATCTGGATCGCGCGCCGCTTTCGATCCGCAGAAGGCGGCGAGGAATTTTTGATACATCTCGGGATACCCAGCGGTCATGCCGACGGCAGCAATGTTTAGCGCTCCATTATGATGGGATTGGAATTCCGGATTCCAGAAATGTTCCGGGAGGTGCTGTTGACAAACAAAGAAGCCGCATTCCGGAGCATTATCGCTGCTGGCAAAGGCAAGCGTGAACGCAACATGGGTTTCACTTCCATCAGGACGCCGGGCTTTTCGTTCGAAGAAGAACGGTTCGAATCGTCCGATTCCTTCGTGGGCAAACAGCGCCGCGTCGGCTTTCGCATTCTGGCTATCCAGCGCCAGCATCGCCAAACCCTCGCGGCGACGAAGATAGTCGCGGACGAATGCACCGAAGCTGAACCGCCTAGCCTTATGATTGGGAAGGAACCGACAGCTATCAATTCGATGAACGCGTTATTGAACTGGATCAGCCGGTTTTCGGTACCCCAGGGATGGTGGTTGCGTCCACCGACCTGAAAGCCAAGTCTTTGATAGAAGGCTCCTGCGGCATCAAGGTCGTGGACGGCCACCACCACATGGTCGATCCGGCGAGACATGCATATCACCGCGTCGGCAGATGGCTTATCCATGCTGGTCATTGACCTGCAGCTTCGAGAGAATTTCTGCGGCGGCTCGCTTCGCCGCCTCCACGGCACCGGCCAAATAGCCAGGCTCGGACGGACTGGTCTCACTGCCAGCCAAAGCAAGCCGTTCTTGCCATGGCCGGGACACCCAAACGGCGCCACCGGGCACGAGATGACCGCCCGAACCACGATCCGCCGCCGTCGCGGTCAGAGGATCGGAAGCCCAATCCTTGAGCAGCGTCGCGCGGGGCACAGATGCCTCCGATCCAAAAATGCGAGCCAACTGGGCGAGACAAGCCCGCGTCAGTTCCTCTTCGCCAAGGGCCGCACGCTGTTCGGCTCCAACCCCGAGGAACCCAAAAAGCGCGGCGCTGCCGGACGCGGTGGTCGCATCGTGCATTTCGACCATCGGTCCCACCATGCTCTGCGCCGTGCCTGACAGGTCTGAATCGCGCCAGAACGGACGGTCGTAAAGTGCAAAGAACTTGGCGTGGGGCGCCATCCATGTGGCTGTTTCGCGCCAGAGCTGCGCTGTCGCCGCTTCTTGGCCCGGTGTGAATACCACAGTTGCCTCAAGCAGCCGGGGCGGCAACGCGGCGATCGCTCTTTGGGCTACATACTTTCTGGTTGCTCCATTAGCACGCGAGATCGTCAGTTCGACACCGCCGCTGACCAGGGTCATCGCCGTCACGCGCATGCCGAGCAAAAGCTTCTCGGATGGCAACTCAAGCGCGAGCGCACGCACCAAGGCTGCCGTGCCGCCGACCAAACGTATAGACTGCTGATCTGCGCCAGTTCCCCGATAGCGCTGAGGGGTTTCGCGGGACATCCGCTCAAAAACCACGTCTCCGTCGCTGTTCTGGTTAAAGGTCGGAAGCCCAAGCTCTTCGACCAGCGCTCCCATCGCAGGCTGCATTTGTGGCCAGTACCAGGATGGACCGAGGTCGAATCCATCTTCGCTGGATCGGCCCGACGCATTGACCGAGAGGATTCGGCCACCAAGTCGGTCGCGGGCTTCCAACAAAATAAAATTGACACCTGCCTTATGTAACAGACGCGCAGCATAGAGACCGGCCAGGCCGCCACCCACAATAGCAACTTCACTTCTAGTCACATCAAGAACCTTAAGAATAGGCAACCCCAGCCAATTGATTGAAGCCTGAACATCAAATCTCGAATAGCGGCTCTTTAATTTGGGCTATCCTCAGCCGCTGCGCCTCTCCACCGCAAAGCTCCGCAACGCCACAACTCTTCTCATCAGCAAGAGGGCAGTTTTCGGAAGCTTCGGGGGCCTGCGCTGCCCTGTCTCTGGCAGTGTGGCCGAGTCTAGCGAGCGGCACTCAGCCCCCGAGGCGGCTGGCATTCAAGTCGGATGCGATCAATCCAACTTGAAGCCGATCTGGCGAACAAATTGCCCAAAGTCGGCGCGTTCCGCGCGCGCATATTGCCGCGCCTTGTCTTCGGACCAGCCATAACTTTTTGCCATTCCGAACTCCTTCCAAGAGCGTTGTGTCGAATAGGGTTGCGCCATCTCACGCCGCAAGTCATATGCGCTGATAGCTTCATCCAGCCCGGTTTCAGAATACGCATTGCGGTGCACTGTCACTGAAAGTGGAAGCCGCATGCTCCGTTTCGGTTCCTCGGCTGGGTACCCTACCGCAAGACCGGCCACTGGAAACACGTGGTCGGGTAGCCTCAATAGCCGGGACACCGCAATCGGTTCGTTTCGAATGGCGCTGATCGGACAGACTCCCAAACCATCAGCCTCGGCTGCGATGACGAATGCAGACAGTGCGATGCCTGCATCTACAGCGGCATTGAAGAAAGCGTCCAGATGGTCGTTTGCGAACGGCCTGTCGCGCAGCGCATGGATACGACGTTGTCGCCGATTGTTGCCACAGAAGATGAGTAGGTTCGGTACGTCCACGAGCCACCTCTGACCGAGAGGTCCCTCAGCGAGGGGCCCTAAAATCTGGGCTCTCAACGAGGGTTCATCAACAATAACGATGTCACGTTGTTGGAGGTCGCTCTTGGTGGGTGCACACAACGCCAATGCGCAAAGCCGCCTCAAGGTTCGATCCGGAACTGCGTCCGGCCGAAACTTTCGGACGGAACCGCGTCTCGCCAACTGTTGATGAACGGATTGGACACACTCCCCGCTCTCTGGACTATCGGTATCGGAACCGAAGCGCTCGTGGAGTAGGCTGGTTACTGAGGGCATTCTGAAACTCCGATGTTGTCGCCACAACGAGAACTACAGGCAATCACGCTAAAGAAAAGCGCCACGGAGCGCGGTCAGGAAGTACGCGGCTAGTTTGACGTTCCGCAGCGAATGCCTCGAACCGCTGAGCTTGAAGTCATTCCAGGAGTAGCCAGCAAGCGACGCCCGGTATCCTTCTTTTATTCTTTCGAGTGTTGCTTTGGTTTCTCCACATCAGCTCGCCGCATCTGCGTGGATGGGACGAGGAAACGCCAACACCAATGCCCCGACAGCAAAGATGAGAGGCAGGAACGAGATCCACAAGATTGTGTTCCAGCCGTACTCCGAGAGAAGTCCTCCCGATACAAACGAGCCGAACGCCATCGCGCCGAACACGATAAAATCGTTCAGCGACTGGACGCGTGCCTTCTCTTCCGGTCGGTGGCATTCAAGCACCATTGCAGAAGCGCCCACGAAACCGAAATTCCAACCGGCACCCAGAAGGACCAGAGTTGCCCAGAAGTGCGCGACTTCGATGCCGAGGAGACCTATCGCCGCCGACGCGGCAATGAGCACCATGCCCGTGGCCACCACCTTCGGCGCGCCGAACCGGATGATCAGCCTACCCGTCCAGAAGCTCGGGGCATACATGGCTATCACGTGCCATTGCATCCCAAGATTGGCGGATTCCTGCGAGAGATTGCAGAACTTCATCGCAAGCGGCGCAGCCGTCATAAGAAAGTTCATCAGTAGATAGGACACGACACCGCAGACGACCGCGCCGATAAAGCGCTGCTGCCGCGCAATAACCGAGAGAGGACGACTTCCCTCGGTATCCGCCGCGGTCGGCATCGGCAGTCGAACACCGATGAGCACCAGTAACGAAAGTGCGGCGAACGCTGCCTGTGCCAGGTAGGTGACGACGAACAGATAGGGTTGCCACTGGTCCATCGTGTACGTGACGACCTGTGGTCCGATCACGCCCGCAAAGACTCCGCCCGCCATCACCGCCGACAACGCGCGCGGCCGTCGTTCCGGCGCGGCGCTATCGGTGGCCGCGAAACGAAAGGACAACACAACAGCAGCGTAAATGCCTCCGAGAAAGGCTGACGCACAGAACAACCAGAAAGAGGCATACAGGATCGCCAGGGAACCGACCAATCCGGCGAGGACCCCGCATCCCGTCCCGATCATGAAAGTCGTGCGCCGGCCAAAACATTGGGTGATCACTCCGGCAGGCAATGTGGAAGCGGCCATTCCGACCACAAAAATCGAGATCGGAAGCGTTGCCAGCGCTTTGGCGGGTGCCAGCATATCCCCCACTACCGCACCGGTGGCGTATATGACGGCGGAATTCGCACCGCCCAGTGCCTGCGCGATCGCGAGTCTCACGACATTGCTGCGCTCGAAACGAAGCACCGGTGTCATCGATCCCTTCTCGATGACTTGGGAAATTGTCATTTAAGCCTCGATTTGACAGCGTAAACACGTATCGTGTTGTGAAGGGCTGAGGGCGGCGATGATCTAGCGCCTTGCGGAACTCGCCGGTTCGCATCAAAGCGACTAGCAACATGCCCTCGAGGATCTGCCTCTGCGCGCACCGCTACGGCCGATGTGTGCCACATCTTCCGCTGTGGGCTCGATCCGCCCGTGATCAGCGCCGTTTTTCCGTACAGCATAATTGCAAGCCTTTTTCTCTTTCTTGGCCCGAGTTAGTGGCCCGACACGAGCAACTTCACCAGGCAAACGGACGACACCGTAAAGAAAGAAAAACTTTCTCGTCTGGCTCGCGCCAGCTATATTGGCGACATGAGATTTCTGACCCGGTTGAAATCCCTTCAAGCTTTGGAGGCGTCCGCCCGGCACGGCAGCTTTGTCGGCGCCGCGTCCGAACTCGACGTCACACCCGCCGCTGTCGGTCAGCTCGTGCGCTCGCTGGAGGACTGGGTGGGCTATCCCCTGTTCCGGCGGACACGCTCCGGCGCTGAGCGCCTGACGCCGGTGGAAGAGGCGCAAGAGGCGTTGGAGGACATCGCGCAGGGCCTCGACCGACTGGAATCCGGATTGAAGAAACTGCAGGGACGCAAGGCGCGGTCGGTTGTGGTGGTCACAGCTTCTCAGGCGTTGGTGGCCAACTGGCTTTTGTGCCGGCTCGATGACTTCACGACCACCTATCCAGCGATCGATGTTCGACTCGACGTATCGGATCGCGTCATCGATCTTACGCAAGGCGAAGCCGACATCGGCATACGCTGTGGCCTAGGATCATGGAAAGGCTTGAAAGCCACCCGCCTCATGGACGAAGAAATCATCGCCGTCTGTCACCACCAGCTACTGCCGACCGACAGCGAGGTCACAGCAGGCTGGATCGCCGCGCAGACCCTGATCCATGACGCTACCCCGCATCCGGGTGGTGACTTCCCGACATGGCAGGAATGGCTGGCTCGCTTGGGCCTGAACCATGCGCCCACGGATCGCGGCCTCAAGATCAATTCCACGGCCGCTGTAATCCACGCTGTGGTTGCAGCGCAAGGTGTTGCACTCGTTCGCAAGCGCTACGTTACGCAGGAGATCGAAAGCGGACGTCTGATCCATCTGTTACCAGAACATCGTTGGCCGGTGAAATGGGCCTATTATGTTGTTGCCGCACCCAAATCGTTGCGGCGCTACGAGGTGAACGCCTTCCACGATTGGCTGCTAAGAATCAGTACAGACGATCCCGACCAAACCGGGTTGGCTGTTTCGGATAGATCAGACTTTTAGCCCCAAACTTCTAAATCCGGCGTTCCAACAGCATAGTGATGGCAAGTTTTGACATCACCATACGGGTCGGATTCCCAGATGCATAAAGGTCAAATCGACACCGCCGCGATCCCGACTTACACTGATCCCCCGGTCTACAAGATATCCAAAGGCACGCATTCGCGTCGCGCGTTCGTAAGCCTGATCTACGCGGATACAACGCTAAAGGAGGTGAAATTTGATCATCCGTGCAATTTCCACCGCTCAACATTCGCGCGGAAGCGAGAAGATGGAAAGCCCACCCCGATCGAGACGCAGTGCGGCAATGACCTGGGCGGCGGTGAGCGTTTCGACGTTCGATCGGTGCGCGCGATCGTCAGCGCGACCCAGTTCTCCGCCAGGGTCGCCGCGGTCACGCATACGCCTAGCAAAATCTTCTCCGGCGGCAAATCGCGTGCGAGCGCACGCACCAGCGTGGCGGTTCCGCCCACCAGGCGTGTCGACTGCTGTTCCTGCCCGACCCCTGATAGCACACGACCCTTCGCCGCGATGTGCGCTCGAATCCCACGTCGCCTTCGCTGTTCTGGCCGAACGCGGGAAGGCTTAGCTCCCTGACCAGCTCACCGATGGTGGGCTGCATATGCGGCGAATACCAGGACGGACCAAGATCAAAGCCATCGTCGCACTGTGCTCCGGCCTCGTCGGTTGTGAAGAGCGGCCGCCAAGGCGGCCGCAGGCCTCGATCAGGGCGAAATCGACGGCCGACGCCTGTAACAGACTGGCAACCTCGAGTCGGTTAAGGCCGCCGTGAGTCCGACCCGGCAGGCGTCGTCACTCCGGCCAGGCGCTCGCCAGCGCTACGGCGGTCGCATACATGCCGAGCCCGAAAATCGAATGGCCCACGACGCTCTTGAGCCGCGCCACATTGGGCTTGGGCGTCTTGGAGCCGGCGATGCCTGAACCCATGCCCGGCATCATTATGAAGTAGGGCGCGACGAGGAGCGCCCAGGCGAGGGTCATCGGCGGCAGGAGTGTCGGCCGAACGATCCACGGCCGCCCCCAGATAGCGAGCAGGAGCAGGCCGTAACCAATGCCGATAGCGTAGTGAGCGATCCAGCCGATCGTGGCCTCGCCCTTCACCGGCCGGGCCGCGGCCATGTTTTCCTGGACGAACTGGCCACGCGGCATGTTGCCGATCCAGCGGCCGACCATCGGCCAGTTGGTCGCGGGCATCTTGAGCACCCGCGCCATGATCAGCGCCCACAGGTCGAGGACAACAGTGCCGCCGGCTCCGATCAGCGCAGCTTTGATGAAGATATCCACTCCGATCATCCGTCCTCCCGGCTTGGGGTTCATTCTCGAGGCGCACACATCGTCGTGGAGCAGCGGCGCGGACTTGAACCAGACGCGCGCGTCCTCCGGCCCAACCTTCGCGGTCAGTGAGGGTGACGTGAATTTCCGTCTCGCAGCAAACGCGACGGGAGCGCCGCAATCACGACCGCGAGCAGAGCGATCAAGGATCCGGCGAGCATACCTGGCGTTAGCCCTCCGTGAAGCGGAAGGACCGCTTCGAAGGCTACTGCCGCGACGAGCTGACCCACCACGTTCGACATGCTCAGAAGCAGAACGCCCACCGTCCGCACAAGCGTCGCCGCGATCGCGATGAATACCGTTCCGACGAATCCTCCAATGTAGTACAGGGGCGAACTCGGCCACTCGGCGGGCCACCCGGATACGGCGACGGAGATGAACGCAGCCACCACGAGCACCGCGGTGCCGACGACGAAACTCACAAAGGTAGCGGCGATCACGCTTCGGGCCGAGGCTCGCAGAAGACCGTTCACCATCGACTGCCAGGCGAGGCCCGCACCGGCCAGAATGGGGAATGCCACAAGCCACATCGCACGCAGCGCCTGGACGTCAGCGCTTACTGAGACGACTACCGCAACGACCACAAGGGCTGTTCCCACTAGTCGGAGAGCTGTTGGGTTGATCCGTCCACCTAGCCCCAGTCCGAGACTATCGAGGATCAGGCCCGCAACGACCTGGCCCGCGATGATGCCGACCGTGAAGAGCGCCAATCCGGTGAGCGGCGCAATGAGCCCCTGCCCCAGCACGAAGAACGCTCCGGCCGCCCCACCGAAGAGCGCCCACACGGGAAGACGATGTACAGTCAGCTCTGTGCGCAGCGTCGCGAGGCCGCTCCGGCCCTGCCGAGACATCAGCATAGCGACGCACATCACGAGGAGGCCGGCACCGAAAGAGAGGGCAGCAGCCACGTATCCATTGCCGAGCTCCCTGCCCAACCCGCCGTTGACCCGCGACTGCAGCGCTATAAGCATACCTGCAAACCC
>Ga0209915_1003196_pt1 | contig 14566 bp, 21 predicted proteins | sample ThiBiot_750_plan_FD_183952 | JGI IMG/M metagenome (GOLD analysis project Ga0209915, IMG submission 183952) | Wastewater bioreactor microbial communities from Cape Town, South Africa - Thiocy_cont_750_plan (SPAdes) | ecosystem: Engineered > Bioreactor > Thiocyanate-remediating > Anaerobic-Aerobic... | reverse complement strand
GCTCGCTGTGCGCGTATATCTATCTCTCTTCCCTTGCGCGCCTCGTACCGCCTCGCCTCTTGGCTCTCCCTTTGCGGCTGTTGCTTCTCCGTTCGACGCGCGCTGCCTTCACTTCTCGCCGCTCGGCGTTCTGTACCTTCGTGCTCGCTCACTCGCCTACGTACTCGCTGCTTTCGCCCTGCGCTACTCTTCTTACTCCTCTTCCTCTTCCTCGATCGGTCGCATCAGCGCCACCACAACAAGCCATTTCATCTCTCGCTCGCTCTATCGCTCGCGCGCGCCCTCTCGCTCACGGCGATTGTCTCGTTGCGCGCTCGTTGCTCCTCGTACCTCATCATCAGCACTTTACGACTTGGCGTTGTTCGATACAAACGTATCGTATCGTCGCGAGTAGTGATAGCGGAAGTGGTAGCGATGGCGACGTAGTAGAGGCAGCAGCGCAGCAGACGAGCCGCCGCCGCCGCCATCGACGACAGCGGCTGGCGCCTTCAAGTCTTTAGAGTAACTCTCTTGTTCTTGTTCTTCTTCTGACCCTCGTGGTTTGCGCACGTGCTTCTGTGTAGTGGTTCGATTGATCGCTCCTGAATGCTGGAGAGATCCTTGGACCGAGCTGTACTCAATCCGACGCATGTGTTGCTCGCATGAGTATGGAAGTATCCGACAACGGTGAGAAACGAAGATTATTTTCATTTCGAAGGAGCCGCGCCATGAAGAGGGAGACTGATCCTGTTCGCAAGCAAAACATTCGCAAGAATCGCAAGACCTTTGCATGGCTCGCTCGATTCTTCCGTAATCGACCCTCCAAGGGAGAGTTGATTGCACACCACATCCTACGTACGTCATCATGCGCTCACTACTACTACTCCTCCTCCTACTACTCGACGACTTTTTCTTGTGCTCTCCCTCCCCCTCCAAATACTCAGCCTCCTCATCACCACCACGTTACTTGCTTGTTGGTCTATAGCAGAAGACGCCATCGCGCCAGCCAAGAACAAGTTCTTCGGCATCCCGCTGGAAGATGTATATGCTGATGAGAGCAGGCTTGTTAATAACGTCCCACTGCCTGTATATCACTGTGCGCTCACTATCGACAAGTGTATGTGGCCTTGTCCCTCGCACGCTCTCGAGCACCGCCTGCTGTCGTTTTACATTCATCGCAACTAACGTCAGTGTGTGTATGTAACCATGCATGTTAGTCTTGGACTTGGAGGGTATCTTCCGAGTTTCGGGCACTTTTAGTGAGATGAACCGATTGACGGAGGAGTTCGAAGCAGGTGCGTTCTCTCTCTCGCTCTCTCGCTCTCTCGCTCTCTCGCGTTACTCATTTTGAGTCGAGTGAGAATTGTGCCAATGACTTATTCACTGATGGTTTATTTGTTTGTTTGTTTGTTGCTTGTCATAGGCAAAATCCCTGATCTTACCAAGGTCGAAAACAAACACTCCGTGTCTGGCTTGCTCGAAAAGTACTTTCGAGAGTTGCCACAGCCCGTAACCACCTGGGCCATGTACGAAGACTTTATGAAGGCAGCCGGTATGTGTTTGATTCTCCTTCGCTCTCTCTCTCTCTCTCTCTCTCTCTCTCTCTCTCTCTCGGCCACGTATTTTCTTCATTCGCTTATACTCTACTCTACCCTTATCTATCTTCCTTTGAATCATGTAGACGAGAGCATGGATCACGCACAACAAGTCCAATACCTCCAAAGCCTCATCCGACAAATGAGCCCTCCCAACAGCGCCTTGTTGGGCTACTTCCTCGCGCTCATGAAGCGCATCAGCAAGCACGAAGACGTCAACAAGATGGGCGCCAAGAACCTCGGCGTCGTGTTCGGCAGCATCATCCTTGGCCCCGAGAACCTGTTGTTGACGCTCGGCGACAAGAAGAAGCTCCAGAACCAGTCGGTCGTCGTCGGCCTCCTTATCTCCAATTGCTACGAGCTCTTCCCCGAGTACCTGGAGGAGGACGGTGACGATATTCGGCTCAACGCTGCCGGTGACTCTGATGCCGCCGCTGCCACCTCCACTTCGAGCGACACGGTTGCTCTCTCCGACTCTGGTCGGCGATGAGCTTGCTAGCTTGCTTGTTTGCTTGCTTGTTAGCTTGCTCTTTGGTGGCGGATGTACTTTGCCTCCTCCCTCCCTCCTCCGATCCTCCTCTTATCGTTGACCGCGAACCTCCCTTCCGCTCCCCTCGCCTTTTTTTTTCTCCTTCCCAACCCCGACTGCTACTTTGCCTACCTCTCGCCTGCCTTGTGCTTCGTCACTATCACGCCTCTTCCTCTTACTCCTCCTCCTCTTCCTCTTCCTCCTCCATTATTGTGTGTTGTGCAAACCTCTTGTTGTTTCTCTTCTCCCTCCCTCCCCAGTACTCTTTGCTCGCTCCTCCTCGTTCTCGTTCTCGTTCTCGTTCTCCGCCTTATGATAGTTATGCAATTGTTCACCTCGCGCCGTCAGGCTCCCCCTCCTTCTCTTTGCCCTTGTTCTCGAACCCACCCACCCAATTCTGCGTTGTCACCTCGCAGCTTGCTATCTATCGTCTTGCGCTACACAATCCGCGCAAGCCTTTCTTTGACGTGTAGAATCTTGTCTCGGCCGTGATATTCCGCTGCAGTACTTCGTGCTTCTCCCATGTACCATGTAATTTCTCCCTCAAATATCAAAATATAAGAACTACAGCCTCAACTAAACCAACCTTCTTATGCACGAATGAAGCTGTCGCGAGCATTGTGTTTGTTTCGTGTTTGATATGCCGTAGTCGTTGTTGTCGTTGGTACACTGCTGACAAGTGCCGCGCTACTGCATTATCTCACTCTCACTCTCTCGATCTCACTACTGTGGCGTCGCTTGTCGCGTTACCCACATACAAAACAATTCGTCAATCTCGCTGTCGTCCAGTTCCGACAAATCGCAACTCGGTTGCAAAACCGACAGTAGCCGCTTGACGTTGTCTCTCACTCGTGAGAGTTGCTCCGTCGTATCGGTGAGATGTCGGTGAAGAAGATCGACCGCCGATGTCAATTCGGCATGGTTCTGCCGTTGCGCTGCTGTAGCTTCTTCGAGCTTGGCGAGCCATTCATCCTACACCACTCCCACGCACACACATATACCGCAAATCTGTTAGTGATACACGCCCACATTGGTCCCCACTTCCCTCGCACGTACCAAGTCCACGTTGAGCCAGAACTCTCGCGATAATGGTTGAGTCAATGCAGTGCCTTGCGGTAACAGAAAGCGAACGATGGCATGGACTTTCTGGAAGATGGCTGCATCGCTCGTGAGGCCACTCAATGAGCTGGGCTGTGATGCTGGAGTGTGCACTCCGTTCTGGCTCTCGGAGTGCACAGTGCTCGATGGAGGAGATGCAGGCGGAGTGATGGGGCTCGCGGCGGTCGTGGCGGCGGTGGTAGTAGCAGCCAACGAGCCGTTCGTGTTCCTCAAGGAGCTGGCATTCGAGCTCGCGCCACGGCTTGCGTCACTGGTCGCACTACCGGTACTGCGCGATATTTCTGACGGAGCTGGTGGGTCGGTAATGAGCTCCTGCTTGATGCGTTGGCGCTTGGGGAGATTGTCAGCCTTGTCGAACTCACTTGTGTCTAGTGGTCGTTTGCGGCTGAGGTTCAATTCGCTCCGGCTTGCTTGTTGTTCTGTTGATGTCGATGGAAGAAGCAACGAGGTCGAGGTCGAGGTGGCCAAATCAGGTACTCGACCGCCTACCCGCACAAGTACTTCTGCTTCTACAGGCGACGATGTTGTGTCAGCGACGGCCGCATCTGGCCGATCCAATATCCGCTTGGGCCCCGGTGTATGCGAGGAGCTGGCGACGCTGGTGGTGGGAGAAGATGGACTTGCTGGAGGCGATGGTGACCGAGGAGAGGATGGTGGAGGAGTTGTTGGTGTCCTCTGTTTGTCTTGGGTTGCGGTGGACGACGAGGACGAGGATGGCCTTGAAACACCATCAGAGTGCGACTGGTGTGAGGTTGAGGTCATCGTTGGCGAAGCTGATGATGATGATGATGATGACGAAGAAGATGAAGATGATGAAAGGGCTCGTCGTTGATCTTGTGGCTGTTGTTGTAGCAGCAGTTGAAGCTGTTGTTGCTCTTGTAGTGCTTTGTTTTTCTCGGCCAACCGGCTGCGTGTGTTTACCGACCAGCATATCGGATTGCAGTCAGCCATCGCTGCACTGAGTGAGGTGTGAGGAGAGGTAACAGTCCTTTGCGTACTGCTGTTTTCTCTTTTGAGTAAGGTCTTCTTCATCGAATACTGGCTCCGGTTGCGAGCAATCAAGTCCTTCGGCATCGTTGCAAACCCACTAGGATCGGGCCACATTGATCGATTGATTCAACAACTACAAGAAAGAGAGAGAGCTAGCGAGCGAGCTTCTCGAGTTAACTGACGTACCGTTTGGCTTTGTAACTCTGCGAGCCGTTTGTGGGTCATCTCGCCGAGTGCCCGCCATTTCTTACACGCATCACATTGTACCCAAGTCAACGGCCTACGTACGTTGTAAACGACCGCGTTGCGTGAGTACATCAGAGTGAGATCAAGTAAAGGGCAAGAACACTGCTGCCAAACTTGATTTCGCTGCTCTGACGAACCGTTGTTTCGATTGAGCATGCTTGGCATTCTCCTTCCTGTGCATGATAGGCAGCTCGCAGAGAATCATTGGCCACGAGCGAAACCTGACGACGACGAGTGGTGGTGTAGGAGCTTTTCTGTCCGTACCAGTAGGCTTCCAATCTAAGGGCGAGAGCAAGTAGGCAATTGCGATACGCAGGAGTATCATCAAAGTCTTGCTTGTTGTGTGTTGGATTCAAAAAGTTGGCCTCGATAATACTACCATACGTGTAAGGAAGAGAGAGAGAGAGTACTGCTCGTTACGTTGTACAAACCAATCGATCAACCGATCAGATGTCTGACGTACCCAACTACTCCTGCTCCTCCGCCACGAGGGCCAGTACGCAGCTGAATGCCAACTCGAACGTAGGGCTTGATCAATCGGTTCTTGTGGTAGAACATGATTCCGTAGTACTCTCGTTGCTCGGCGAATCCAAACTTAATCGTGACGTCGGCCTGCAGAAGATCAACGTGCACACACCAGGAGCAGCACCCCGGTCGAAATGAGCGAGTGCATGGGGATGTGCGCTCGCAGCATGCGTAGAGCATCATACACTTCCAGCCTTTGGGCGGTATTTGTCGACGGCAGTGAAGGTCAATGTGCGCTCAATCAACTTGGGTCGAACTCGAACGCCTCGAATCCAAATGCCCATGTGTGGTTGCAGATACAGCACCGAGCAGTACTCCTACCATCCGCCACTCAGGCGAGTCAATCTCCATCATCGCGAATGTGTACAATCGTGCGGCGTGCGTGATATGCCACATGTGCATACTCGAAGCGAATAATCGAGGGGCACCTCGCACTCTTGAGAGAGCCGTTGCTTGTAATGGCCGCTGGATTCGTGGTTGTTGATCAGAATGTCGCCGGGCACCGAGAAGTCGAACTCGGGAACGACCTTGTCGTCGATCACGTGAGATCGCAGATTGGCGATCACGATCCTCGTGCCGGTCTGCGACTGGATCTTGAGGAACTCGGCTTTGATCTGTTCCATCGTACGGAACGGAGAGTAGGTCATGATGGCACCGAGGTTCTCCATCGTCGAGGTCGGCAATGATTCTTCAATGTCGATATCGATCATTCCATCGAGTCGCAATCAACAACATGACATCGAATTGCAGCATTGAAGCAGCGAGCGTCTGACGATCGATCGATTGATCGAACAATCAAACAAACCATCACATACCATAGCTTGCATTCCAGGTGTACATGGGGATGAGAACATCGGTGGCCTGTATCGCCTCGAGGAAGGTCTGTGATAGGAAGCCGATGCTGCGGGTGTGGCGCTGCTTGGTGAAGACGATCGCATCGCGCCCGAGTCGCATCGAGCCCGACTTGAAGCCATTGCCGTAGAAGCCGATAGGCTCACGATCTCCCACTGCCACCTATCATTGCCATCGATCCATCCATTGGAATACCAATCAGAATCAGCACCGGCACCTGGAGATCCGAGTGTGCGTGCTGGAGCGTGCTCGAGTACCTTCTCGCAAAAGCCGAAGCTTAGCATGCGATGTAGCGTCTCGGGTGATGCGCCACAACCATCGTCTTGAAACGAAAGCAGTGGACTCGAGTCCTCGGCTGCAAACACATCAATGTAGAAGCTCGCTGCGTTGACGTCTGGATCACAGGCGTTGTCTGATTGATTCGATTGATGGACACGTCGAGTGTGTGTGTTAGGAGCGTGTACTGCAAGTAAGCTCGAGCAACACACGTATGCGTGTGAGACGGACCGATGAGCTCTGCAATGGCACCAAACGGCCATACGTGACTTGTACTGTTTGATAGAAGGAACTTGGGATGTGTCTATAGGTGGCTCTCGCAAGCATCGCGAGTGAGCGACCGAGGCAGCGAGCGTAACGTCACGGTCGACAGAACAGCAACCACATACGTTGCTATGCTTGATGCCTGGAATGCGTCCAGCCATCGGACACCAAGTATCCTTCAATACTTGTGGTTATACTAACAACGATGAGATAGTGGCGGCGGCGGTGGTAGTGGACGAGCAACGACGGCGTGGTGGTCGTCGTCGGCGTGGTCGGTGTGTTGTCTCACGCACGAAGCAACGAAACGAATGAGCTCTCGTCTGCGACCGACAGCAACTTTGGTATCGCCATGTGAACGTCGTCGAAGCTTGTACACGTCTCATAAATACACGCCGCGTGTTGTCATGTTATTTGGCGGGGTTCGGTGTAGGGTACAAACGTGAAGCGCGCGGCTAGCTGATGAACTGCACCAAGCGGAGACGCTGGCTGTCGGTCGGACTCTTCTCGGCGATGCCCGAGCGAATGAGCAACTCGACGTACGGCGGCCAATGCCGATCATCGAGTTCAATGTACGCGTCTTGTGGTCGTGTGATGTAGAGATTAATGATCGCCTGATGGTCGTCGTGATGCAGTCAATGGTGAGGCTTGATTCACAGCTGGCACCTCATGTATGTGTGCGTGTGCGTGTGTCTCGCACGAATAGTACCTGTAATAGATCCTGCAATGACATGATGTTGGAGCCACGTGTTGAGGACGATCCAGCATTGCTGAGCAGCGCCGACTTGGCTCGTTTCTTGGCTTGTGTATCGGGCGGTGGATAGTACGTAAGCAGGAAGCGCGCCAGCGTCTGCTCGAGCTCGTTGTTTTGCTCTTGTAACTCATCGAGCTTGTCTTGTAGCTTCTGCTGTCTGTTGATTGCAGATGTCGTGTGTGAGCTACTGCAACCACACGTACGGCACGACCGTACGAGTGCATTCACATTCATGGCATGCATACCGTGTTTCTGCGCTTTCCGTAGTTGCAGTGCGCAGTGCCAGTTTGTGTTGGAGAGCTTGCAGGAGTGCCTTGGTCTCTGCTAGGTAGCGCTCCTCACTGGCGTTCGAAATGACAAACAGAGTGTGCGAGCACGAGAGATCATGAGCATCATCTCAAAGTTGATATCACGGCGCCGTGACATACTCTTCGAGTTGGGCCTTCAGCAATGTCGATTGGTCTCGCATGTCGGCGAGGCACTCATCGTACTGCTGCGAGCAATGCTCGATCTCGTGTTGCAGCTCGAGCAAGTAGCTCGAGGCCTTGGAGCGCTGTCGTTGCTCGAGGTACTGTAGCAGAAGCTCGTCCTTGTGCGACAGGCTCTCGATCTCGGCCTGGAGCAGCGCCTTCTTGGCGCGCAACACGCGTAGCCTCTGGCAACGCAGGCCGTGAGCCATATGCATCGCTCTCGCTCTCGCCTTTGGTATTCTCACACGCGTACCTCGTGTAGCACCGAGGGTTGCAGTGGTTGTACCGCAGGCGTCGCACTCTCTTGGACCTCTTGCTGTGCCACGGCACGCGCGTACAGCACGTCAGCGTGTGCGAAGCGAGCGAGCGAGCAACGGCAATCAGGTGCCGCGTGTACATACGCGAGCGAGGCTCTGCATGATCTTGGAGCAATCCTCTGCGATCGCAACGGCAGAGGCGCGTATCTCGGTTGCTTGTGCAGCAGAGGGCCGAGTCGAGCTCTGCTCTCGCTCATGCACGAGCATCGTGGCGCGAGCGAATCGGTGTCGGTTGCGAGCCAGCAGCTCCTGCGCTCGCTGCGCGTTCATGCGCACCGTATCGTCGCGACCACCGCCCTCACCCTCCGCCGATCGAGCTATCCCATGTGAGCTTCTTGACAGTTGATGGATCATCGCAAACACCGCAAACACGCTATGTATCGAGGGGAGCGTGCGAGCGTGAGCAACGAAGAGAAGCAGAGAGCGAGCGTCGAGTGTCCGAGTGACGAGCGCAAGTCGGATAAGCCCCCGATGCTCTATCGATCGTGTGTGCTGTTCTCTCTCTCTCGCTCGTTGCTTCATACACTCGCTCGCTCTCTCACACACGCATCTCTATGGCTGAACCGGTGGTGTCGGCGACGTCGTCGGAGGCCATTGGGCCCGAGAAGACGACTTCGGATGTCGAACTTCCTCGTGTGGTTCGATTGGTATGAGGAGAGCGAGAGCGAGAGCGAGCTGCTTCGTGCTGCATCGAGCTGACGACATCGCGCTGGCGGTGGCGTTTGCAGTTTTGTGACCTGGTTCAATCGGAGCCTGATATGGCGATGGCTGTGGCAGCGGTACGAGCGCTCACCGAGGTGCTCAAGGGCAGTAGCGGTACGCGGCTTTGTGCTTCGTCTCGTCAGCTTCACTCGTGGCGCGCACGCGAGGGAATCTGCTCGCTGACCTCTCGCGCCTTGCTTGTTGCAGCCACGACGATGATGGAGGTGCAGCAAGAGCTCAAGGAAGCCTCTCGGCAGTTGCAATCCTTCTCATCGGCCATCAGCTTAGCATCGGGCTGCGAGTTGTTTGCGCACTTTGTGACGCGCACCTTTGATGATATCCCGGTACGTTTGATGAGAGAGCGAGAGCGCGTGTATGACCTTGCATGCCAACGCTGGTGGCTGCAGGTATTCGAACGCTGCAAGGCGCAGCTGATCGAGCGCGGCGAGAAGTTCAAGCACAAGACTGGCCTGTCGCGCCAACGAATCAGTGCCTTCGCCAATGCCTTCATTCGCGACAGAAATGTGCGTCGTCGCGCATCTCTGCGAGTCCTCGCACAAGAGCCGCCCCGTATGCTCACGGCTGAGGTTGCTGCAGGTTGTGCTGGTGCACGGGTTCTCGCGTGTCGTACTCTCGGTGCTGACGAATGCCCGAGCGAATGGCAGTAAACGATTCAGCGTGCTCGTGACGGAATCGCGTCCCGACAATGCTGGGTACGGCTGGCGGAGCGACGGCAGCTCGAGTGCGTTGCTGACACGGCCTCGATGCATCGATGTAGCTACGACATGGCCCGCAGGCTCGAGAAGGCTGGCATTCCAGTGACGCTCATCATGGACAGCGCCGTGGCGCACTTCATGGAGAAGGTACTTGCGCGCTCTCGCGAAACACCCACGCTCACACGCGCACGAATCTCATCGCATACGCGCGTCTGGTTGCGGTGGCCTGCTCAAGATCGATATCATGCTGGTCGGAGCCGAGGCTGTGGTTGAAAACGGTGGTATCATCAACAAGGTATCGATCGTAGCGCGCGCGCTCTCGTGGAGCAACGACAACAACAGCAGCAGCGATGGCGAACTGACACGCCTGTGCGACTGATCGTCTACAGATTGGCACCTTTCAGTTCGCCGTTGCCGCCAAGGCCTTCAACCGACCAATGTATGTGGCGGCCGAGAGCTACAAGTTTGCGCGCGTGTATCCATTGAATCAACGCGACATACCCGAGTCGACTCGAGGCTTTGTCAATCGACCGCTGGCCTCACTACCCTCTGACATTCCGGTACGAAGCTTGTCGAGCATGGTGCACCGCGTCTCGATGGTGCTGCTTCTCACTCTTGTCCACTCGGCAACCAGCTCGAGAACCCCCACTGCGACTACACCCCACCGGCCTACATCACGCTGCTATTCACCGACCTTGGCGTATTGACACCATCAGCCGTCTCGGACGAACTGATCAAGCTCTACAACTAACGACCAACTTGTTGCGATCTCCCAAACCACCACCACCGCCACGATTCCTACCTCGTACCCAAGAGAAATACATGGTTACTCTACGTTTCCTATGACAATGCTGCTTGTGAGATGCGGTGGTTGGTTGGGTGGGTCGGTGTGTCCCGCGGGATGTTGATGAGATACGCGCGATGGTCCGGCAGCGTGTGGCGCCATTCTGCTGTTCTCCCTCACGCACACGCACAACAGCTCCATCGCCCTCTACCAACAACTGGACCATCGATAGCTTGAACCTGTTGGGAGTAGATATCGCGTGATCAGTGTCTCTCTCTTTGTCTATTTATTTTGCGGAGATTCACCTCACGAAGGTCGGAATGAGCTGCAGAGATGGCGGTATGTCACACGCAACGTTGGAGCTGGCGGTTGATGCTCATGGTGGTGCACTTGATGGTTCCAGAGCGATCGACCCCGAAGACGATGCCATCGACAGCCGAGCGCTGCGTGGTACGTCGGGTATGCTGAGGACGGTGAGAGCGTCGAGATGATCGAGAAGAAGTTCGAGGCGCTCGAGCGATACACGCAGCAGCTGTCGCAGAACCTCGGTCGTGCTGCGACGCCTCCAGTCGACGCTGCCGACGCCGCCACGGCCGCCACGATGACTAGTACCACCACGGCGACTAGCTCGATAGTGGATCCCAATCACACGACAATCGATGGTATCGAATCGAAGGAGATCACGGACGCAACGGCGGGCGTCGTGAGCGGTGAGGCGATGCAGACGCCCGTGCTGTCGGAGCACCACCTCGAGACCGTGTTCCAGATGACGTCCATGTTCACGGTCGAATCGGCCGTACGACAACGACTGCTAGGAAACAGCGGCAGTGTGTCGGGCAACACCACATCGATCGGCTCGGCCCACAGCCAGATTGCGTACTTTGATGACTGCGACGACGAGGACCTGCTCGACGACATTCCCGAGCTCTCGGACTGGGATCATTCCGATGCCAAGTACGCCCGAGCGTCGAGTTCGCATGCTTTTGTTGCTGAGGATATTGTGTTCACCCGCTGTTCAATTGGTCATTCGGTCGGTCGGCCGGTCGTTTGTAGTACGAGTGCCGATGAGTGGTGTGGGAGATCGCGCCTCAATCGCAAGCAAGTGCGGACCAGACGACGAAGCGCTCCCGATAACGATGGTGCTGAGGTCTTGACTGCCGGCGACATGGCAGCCGCCAGTCGTCGCGAACGATATCGTGATGTTGATGAGGATGACGACGACGACGACGACGACGACGACGACATGCACTTGGAGCTTGGTGGAGCCGAGAATCGGAAGCACAAGAAGCGAAGGAGCCGAAGCTCGCGGCGGAGGATCAAGACCGACGGAATTGACGTTGACCTTGATGACGATGACGATGATGACGATGATGATGGTGATGAGGTCGTTGTCGACAGTATCACCAAGCACAAGAGCAAGACGAGCAAGGCGAGCAAGAAGTTGCACAAGAGCACGAAGCACAAGGATAAGCGATCACACAAGGATGCCATCACAGAGTTGCGAGAGGATTCACTCGCGACCACCACGCCGTCACCATCATCATCGTCAACAACAACAAATCCAACAAAGCCAACAAAGAAGAAGGAGAAGAAGGAGAAGAAGCGGAAGCATCGCTCGAACGAACTCGACAGCTCAATGGAGGACGGTGACATCGAGGCCATCTCGACGAGCGAGGCATCGTCGTCTCCTACCAAGACGCGCAAGAAGCGTACCTCGATTGGATCGAAACGTTCTCGCGCGGAACTCGAGAGCTCGTCGTCATCGGTCTCGCCGACACGCGGCCGCGATCGCAGCATTGCTGATGCTGACGACGAGCAAGAGGAGGAGGAGGAGGAAGACGACGAGAGCTACCTCGCCACCAACGAACGGCCAGTGTTCTACTACACACGTAGGCGGTATGAATGCTTGAGCGTGTGCTTCTCGTGATAGCCAGTGATGATGCTAATACGCCGTTCATGTCGTTGGATTTAGACAAGAGCCAAGAGACGTCTCGAAGCTCGAGTATGTTCGTGTTCCTGCCGAGCCCATGCCGTACACGTTCTGTCGGTCGGTGAAGCCGTACGAGTACCACGTGGATCGATTCAACAACGTGCCAGCCGGATCAGTCTACATCGAGACCGACATCTTGTCGTACGATCTACGGTCACTATGCTCGAAGGAGGAGCCGTTCTATGCAATCCTGATGGATCCGCCGTGGAGCCACATCTCGGTACAAGACTTTGTACGTCGCGCTGCTCGAATGGTTTCAGGTTGCACCTCATGCAGCAACCATTCACAGTATTGATACGATGTGACACACACTTGATTCACCATCACACAGGCCAAGCTTACAATCGTTCCCGAGGTGATCATGATCGGCTTCATCTTTTGCTGGGTCGAAAAGGAGGTGCTCGCTGAAGTACGCAGGAGATGCACGCTCCTCAAATGCGCACAAACCGCGTGCAGTCGCCTCATTCCTCATGTGCTCGATGCAGGTCGTGGCGGTGATGGAGGCATGGGGATTTGTCTACGTCGAGAACTTGGCATGGATCAAGGTGAGTGCCAACAACCGAGTGATCGGCCAGACGTCGCAGTACTTTGCCAAGTCGAAGGCCTCGCTCGTGATCTTTCGCCGCAATACCGAGGAATGGCTTGAGCTCTGCCACCAACGCAACTCGGATGTGTGTTTCGACTTTTTTCGGCCGTATCGCAAGCGTACGATGAGGCGTGAGGCCAAGCGGTGCTGCGGGATCGTGGTTCTTCTAGTTCTCACCTCGCTGGTTGATTGGTATCGTATGCGGCATCGATGACGATGATGATGATGCAGGTCAAAGCGAAGCGAAGCCCGAGTTCGTTTACGAAGTGATCGAGAAACTGCTACCGACAGCCAACTACTCGCATGACCGCTCGCAAAATCGACTGCTGGAACTGTATGTGCCACTCTGCTGCTCGTCGATGATAATCTAGTAACCGGCCGTGCTCGTGATTGTGTAGTTGGGCCGAACGAAACACCAAACGGAAAGGCTGGACGACGCTTGTCGATATTGAAGAGCTCAATCCGATGCGACAGTATCGCCTGTAGCCCAAGATTCACCAACCGTGCAACCAACCGAAGTTGTCTGTTTGTCTGTCTGGTGGTGTCGGTGGTATCGATAAACGAGAGCTTCATGTTGCGAATGGGGGAGAGAGAAGGTTTACTTGCAACTGGGTATTATTGTGCTGTGTACTAGGCAAGCTGTACACGAGCAACAACAACGACGCTCGGAAGATATGATGACTACTGATACTGGAATGCCGAGAAGAGAGAGAAAGAGAGAGGAGCGGAAGAGAGCAGGCACTACTTTGGATTGAAAAACTAAACTCTCATCGTGAGCGCTTAGCGGATCGGGACACCGAGAGGAAGGGCTCCCTCGAGCAAGATGTTCTCCCACAGCTTGGCCATGACGAGGATGTTGTTCTGGATGATCTCCTTCTCACCCTTGCGCAAAATCACGGCGTTGCGCTTGTTGAGGCTGATGCTGGCATCCTTGAGGATCTCAGCGTCCTCCTGTAATTGGCCACCGACCGAGGTGAGCGAGTGCTTGAAAACGCGTTTCTCGATCGTTGTGAACCGTACCTGCTCGGAAGTGCCATAGGCTTGGTACAAGTTTTGCAAGCCGGTGATGATACCGCGGTAAGCCTTGAGCTCGTTGACGAGCGAGATCGGCTTGCCCTCGAGGCCCTCGGTCAAGTGCTCGAGCTCCTTGAACTCAAGAAGAGACAAGCGGAACGAGCGCAACAGACGGTCGGGGCGGCGGTTCTTGGCGATGGCGACCTCCGCGTACGAGGGGCTGCGTACAATACAGGCAACGAGGTAATGTAAGCACAGGCAGAGCGGAGCGTCACGCGAAGCTGTGAGGGAACGTACTCGGTCTTGCGGAGGATCGGCTCAACGATGCTCTCGACGAGGTTGGTCATCTGTGCAACACAGGAGGAGGGGAGTTTGTGTGAGAACGGCATCTCTTGATCTTATGCTGCACAGCTCGCAGCGAGCTCCGTCGCAACCATCATACCTTGAGCTCAAAGTGCAACGAAACAAAGTCGACAGGGTTCTCCTCGAGCACGAAGCCGTAGTTCTTGAGGAGCTCGCCGTTGCTCTTGGCACCGTACGAGACGAACACCTGCTCGCCCTTCTGGTACTCGCGGGTCGAGTTGACGACGAAGAACTCACCGTCCTCAGAGAGACCACCGGGCGCCTGACGAGAGGAATCGTTAGGCGAGAGTCAGGGGCCAAGGAAACGTTGGCACGTACGGCGTTGGGGTCGTGGTTCAGCATGTCGACGAGCGGCACGAGGACTGGGCCAGCGGGGGTGCCGAACAGGCGCGAGTTGGTGGCAAGGAAGCCCCAGAGGTAGCGCTCCAAGGTCAACGAGCCCTCAGGGAAGACGTTGTTGAGCTTGCTGATGTTGGTGGTCAGGCGCTGGAAGGCAGC
>Ga0209915_1003187_pt1 | contig 14639 bp, 5 predicted proteins | sample ThiBiot_750_plan_FD_183952 | JGI IMG/M metagenome (GOLD analysis project Ga0209915, IMG submission 183952) | Wastewater bioreactor microbial communities from Cape Town, South Africa - Thiocy_cont_750_plan (SPAdes) | ecosystem: Engineered > Bioreactor > Thiocyanate-remediating > Anaerobic-Aerobic ... | reverse complement strand
CAATCTTTTTGGCATCTCCTATTTTATCGACAAAATATAGGTAAATAGGAAAAATGAGCGATATATAGGACAAATTATAGGACTTGTCAAAAATATAGGATTTATAGGAAATATAGGTCGAATCCGAGCCCAGCACGATGAGAATCCGGTAAATATATGTGTACGTGTTCTGTTCTTTGGCAATTTATGATTCATCTTGCTTTTTATCTTACAAAGCCGTTATATTTTTCCTTTCTCTCCTTACACCATCCCGTAAATAACTTAAATACAGGGAGAAAGAGTTGAAAAAAAACCACTAACGATAGATAAGAAAAGCAACATGTCGACATTAAACGAAATGATCCAATAGAAAAATACGACTTTGTTTTTAAACTAACAAATCAATGGAAAAAACACCACAAAATATATTCAAATGAAAAAAAATCTCCTTGTACTATTCGTAGTGTCCTTGATTAGTAAAACATATGCCAACATAACTAAAATCGGATTGAATTCTTTTATTATTTTTTCCCTCGACTAGAGAGAGGGTCATATGAAAAAAAATAGTCGTTTGTGGGTTTGTGTCAGAGTCAAAAAAACATCATATTAGTAGATTATTGTTATTAGTCATGAAAGGTTGGAACTTAGTTAGGCCTTGGGTAAGCGGGGTCGGGTAGTCCGAATCTGGGTACAAATTTGGGATCAAAGGTAAAAAAAACATGGCCTTACACTTGTTGTTAGTAGGTTAGAGCCGACGCGTTACTTGCATTTTATTCGATATTTCTTTGTGTTTTCGTAAAGTTTGGGTATAGATTTTCGGCATTAGATTGACCTAATTTATCCACAACTGTTCAAAGACAGTATGCAGTATTATTGTATACTTCATACGAGGAGAGATTTGGCAGGTAGATTCGATAATTTTAAAAACTCAGTGCCTGCAATGGTCGGGGGCTGCAGGGAAGCTCACTCCATTATGTGTTACCACAAAGAATCTTCACAAACTTCGCGGATGCTTCCGTTAACTTAGCTGTTATGAATATAATGATTGAAATTACCGAGTATTATAAATACGAAAGGTTTCAAAAAAGAGATATCATTATTTCCACCCTCACCCTCTTGCTAATGGTTTATTTAATCCATGTAATTGACATTTGTATCTGTTTGCCAACCTGATACTTCTAGAAAATATTTTCAGCAGGAGTAAAGGGTAGTAGGTTGAGCTCGATCTATACAATTGATGAAAACGAACAGTCAGGAGTGGCGGACCGTAGAGACACCGACGACTGACTGCGAGCTATGTTTAATGGAAGACATCAAAAAGTTTCTTTCAGGAAATAGTGAGTTTAGCTATTGTACAAAATACTAGTGCATGGAAGAGTTTTAGAATTTTTGGGAAGACTTCTTTCAATGGAAAATGCTTTCAAACTTGAAGCTTCGGAGTGAATGGTAGGAAAGTTAGCATAGGTGACTGATACTAATCTTAATTAGTCCTTCTTAAAGACTAAAGAAATGTCCTCTTTGATATGAAGACCAAGAGTGCTCTCTATTTATCGAAAATGACATTAGCAGTCTCGCTATTGGAAACCATAAAACGTGGAAGATTTGAGTGAACTACCAATATGATCACTGTAAATATCAACAACATACCTAACAAAGATATAGAATATGAAAAGAAAATTCAGTCGAGGGTCAAGCGAGCAGCCCAAGACAAGCGTTACTTGTATGTAAAAGACATGATTCTTGAGGAAGAAATAAATAACGCCGTAATTCCATCAGTGCATACATCTCTTTCATCAACAATCGTCACAATAAGTAACAGCGTATTTTTACCTTCCTATATTGTGATCGTCCTCCACAGTTTCACATGTGTTAGAGAAACGAAAAAACATATTACGCTTTTCGTCTCGTTCTCTGGGTTTTTGTCTCGTTCTCTGGGTTTTTATGTCTCGTTCTCTGGGTTTTCGTCTCGTTCTCTGGGTTTTTATGTCTCGTTCTCTGGGTTTTTATGTCTCGTGTTCTCTGGGTTTTCGTCTCGTTCTCTGGGTTTTCGTCTCGTTCTCTGGGTTTTCGTCTCGTTCTCTGGGTTTTTCTTTCGTTATCACAACACATATGAACTATAAAAATAATAAATCCCAATAATTTCTCATAGTATTCTTTACTTTCTATTCATTTATATTCACAGTTATTTGATATATTTTAACGGTAATTAAGTTTTTATTATTTCGATTTTTTTCAATATTAAAGACGTAGGATACCTTCAGGCAGGATTCGACATTTTTTTGAGCCGATTCGTTTCAGCGTAGGTTCCAACCGAACTAACACTGGTTCCAAATACAACTTAATGAGCTCTATCGGTTCCAGAAATAAAATTTCCAAAAAAGTCTCTTCTTCACCCTCAAAACCTCAAAAAATCCGAGGGGGAAAAAGCGGAAGTACGAGTGTTCACACTCCCACTGTACTTCTGGGAGTACAGAAGTAGATGAAGTATCGCTTTTTCCCCCTTGTCTCATCCTCATCTAAAAACATCATTTATGATTGTTTGTATAGAAAAATCTGCAGCTTACGATGTTTGAGGATAGGTGAGGGTGAGGGTGAGAGTGTGAGTGGGGTGAAAATGTTTTATGATGGGAACCGATAGAGCTCGCCGAGTTTGATCTGAAACCGGTGTTGAAATCGCGATTGGTGATTGTAAAACGAATCCGCCCGGGTTTTTCTCTAATTTTGTTTTTTTTGAGATTTTTTGAGGTTTTGAGAGTGAAGAAGATACTTTTTTGGAAATTTTATTTCTGGAACCGATAGAGCTCATTAGGTTGTATTTGGAACCAGTGTTAGTTCGGTTGGAACCTACGGTGAAACGAATCGGTTCAAAAAAATGTCGAATCCTGCCCGAAGGTATCCTACGTTATTAAAGAAACAACAAATCATTTGTTAATTTTGCTATTGGCAGTATTGCACAACTTTGTTGATATTGATTTTCGAAAATTCGAAGTGAAATTTTGACTTTAATTGTACAAATTTCATTTAGAAATAAACCATTCATCAGAACTTTTCAAAATCAATCAAATTTAAACGATAAAGTCTTTTGAATAAAAGTGTAAAACATCTTGATTGCATCAAACTTTGACGAGTTTTCAATACTCGAAAACTATATTAAAATCATGGATATTCAAAATGATCTTTCGAAACAAATACAAGAATTAAAGGAAGAAAATAGTGAACAAAGTTTAATACCAATACATGTTTTAAAAACTGCACGGGAACATGTTGATGGTGAATTAGAAAAACGATTAGTAAAGGCAAAGAATGATTCTTCTGGACAACGCATCGTACTAATTCCTTATAATTTGGGAAATTTTCATTTAACTGGTATATATATTAAATTTCAAACAAATGGATCTGTTGAACGAGCCGAATTCATTAATCCAGTTAAAGAACATAATGGTATTCCTGATCAATTACAACAATCATTCAATAAAATTTTTCAACGTTTTCATTTACAATTACGAAAATGTGAACAACTTGGTGGTCAAAATCTTAGTGGACATTTAACAAAGAAATGTTTACTGGCATTAGTTCAAGAAACAGCTTTCATAACTGATTCATCTCCAACGATGACTAATGAAACAACTCAATTAACCAATCGGCAAGAAGAAGAAGAACAACAACAACAACAGCAGAATATTGATAGACCATTGTATTCTCAAGGTAATCATCCCCCGATTTCTAATTTGTCGCGCATAGATCCTTATGAGAATATTCATACGTCACAATCACCAGTGAACATATCAGAAACTGATAGACCTAGAGAAGTTACGAGGGAAAATAGTCAGCCATATAGAACTACAACAGATAGTCATCCAACAACTACAGATACTCCTGTAGAAGATAGGGATACAGAAAAGAATGCTGATCGAATAGAAGCATCAATAACAAATGAAAGTCTACAGAATTTATATGATGATATGAATTCGATGCCATCATGTTCCGAACGATCAGTAATCAGTTTACTTTATTATATTTCTTGTCAATTGACTCAAAATAATCCTAGTGGACATGTCAATTCAATTCATAAGGAACTTGAAAGTTTAAAAATCCGAATGAATTCCGAAGAAAAATCCTTATCGAATATCCGAAATTCTGTAAAAGAACTTTCCGTTTATATTCAAAATCAGAATTGGGAAGAAGCGTTAAAGTTACTACGAAAACTTTTTAAAGAAATCTGTCCATTAAATATTCATGATCTATTTCGATTTATACGAAAAGTCGATGATGCAGCAGATGTTATTAAAAATAAGGATATTATTCTTCTTCTCGGTAATACCGGAGCAGGAAAATCGACTACACTTCATTTTCTTGCTGGATCAAAAATGATTGCAACAAGAATCAAAGGTCTTAATCATATCATGGCGGCAAGTTGGAAAAATCCCGATCTACGAAATGTTACGACATCACCTTCAGCAAAATCCGAAACACGTTTTATAATTCCCATAAGTGTTGATTTGAGTGGTGTTGTAGCATCTCGTTCGGATAGTATTATCATATGTGATACACCAGGATTTGATGATACCAATGGTCCGGAAGTCGATATTGCTAATGGTATAAGTATTATTCGAGCGATTCGAGAATGTAAAAGTGTCAGACCAGTTGTTTTAGTTAGTTATAAAGGAATTGGTGATCGATTTGAAGGACTAAAAAATCTGACTCATTTATTAGCAGGTTTAATACCAAAAATTAAAAATGAAATTCGAGCCTTCTCGTATATATTTACAAAATATCCCGAAAATGAAAAAGACACAATTCATCAGTCATTGATAAATATTAGTGAAACAATGAATGAACAGGAAAAATCCGATATTAGTTTTATGAATTTATTTGACGATATGCTACTAAAAACTAAGCGACAAACTCTTGTCTTAGATCCCGTCAAAGATGAACCTAAAGAGTTTCTTTACGAGCTACTTCGTTCGACTGCCATTGAAGATCCCAAAGAAGTTTTTCAATTTTCGATTACAGATAAATCGAAAAACATTGTGAATAATCAAATTCGACTCTATCAATTACGTATTCTATCAGCTATACAACGTTACGAATATTCTGTCATAAAATACTATCTTGATCAAATAAAATATTTAAATAGTTTATTAAATCAAGTTAACATAGAACAGATCTATTTAAGTTGTGTCGCAAGTTTAAGTAAACATCTTTCCGATGAATATGAAAAAGGTACATTAATGTTAGATCGATGTTTAATCGATCAAAATATTTTAACAGTAAATGATATTAAACAATATCAAACATATATTGATCATGCAAATCAAGCAGAACAATTAAGAAATGATCATTTCGATGAAACAGTTCTTCATAGTGGCGCATTCATTCAGTATTTATTTCGTTTAATGAAAAAGATCGAAGATGAATTAAAAGAAAAAGCAATCGATGATCCATCCGTGAAAAATAGTTTCGATAAAATTGGACTTGTTGTCAAGAATTTTCCGGATTTTAGTAATGAATATAGAAGTGTACAAAAGTTATTCACAGAAAAAATTCAGACAGAAATAGATCTTTTCAAAGAGTTTATCTCTAAAGATCAATTTCAAGGAGGTGTTATAAGTATGACGAAGTTATCTAGTGCAGTGAATATTTTACACGAACATTTCAGTGACGGATATATCGAGGAAAAATATCGATTATTAAAAGAGTATCTTCTCGATAATTTGACACATTCTGTAAACGGCTTACAGTTAATATTTCAGAAACCGAAATTTGACGAATTGGACATTGGTCAAATCAATACATGTTTAGATAAGTTAGACAAAGCTTTACAAACTATCGATATCGAAAAACATATTTCAAAAAATGAGATTAAAGAACTTCGTCAGAGTGTTGTATCGACAATAGTGACTCTTTTTAAACGTTTAGTAGAAGAAACAGAAAATGAATTTAAGAAAGAAGATGGATGGCAACATTTAGGAAATCTTCTTCAACAATTATATTTAATTCAAACGATTCCGAGTGTTATACCTGAAACCAGTCAAATATATTATGCGACATTAGGGAAGGTTATTGAAAGTATAACTGCATTAAGACGAGATGTGCAAGATCTTTTGAGCAAATTAATTCACGAAAGACAGAAGATCAATTATGAGAAACTTGTCCAACATTTGATGAATCTTCGAAGTATTTCTTGGATAGAAAAATATCGAGAAGGATTTTATGCTAGTGTTACAAAGAATGTTGAACAATTGATTGTTCAACATGTCGATGAATTAAAACGATCGATTGTTTCGATCAATCTAGATTTAGAACATTCTCATAAGATGGAATCAATTTCTGAAATGTTGCATCAAATTAATACAATGAAACATTTCAAAGATTTTGTTTCTTCAATTAGTGAACCTATACAAGAAGCAAATGATCATGTTATTAAAGTAGTTAATCAAGTTTTTGATACGATTGAAAAAACATTTGATTTAAAGAAATTGAAAGACTCGGAAATTACAACTATCGATTCAACTAAAGCTGAAAAAGCATTTAAATATTTCGATGCTTGTAACAATTTATCTTTTCTTCTCAAAAGAAATTATATCCAAATATCGGCTAATCTAGAGAATTTCATTAGAATTTACAGTATAAATGTTCTACAGAAAGAAATGAATACAAGTTTTGAAGTAATTAAAATATCACAAAATTCGAGTGAGATTATCGAAAACGTTTGCTTACTCGCTGCTCGTTTACATGAAATCTCAGAAATAAATACAAATTGTCCTCGTGTTTCTTCTCATTTTTTTCAAAAAAAACTCATGCAAGATTGGCAAACTAATCTATCGAGTTATCACGTTGACTTATCTACTCAAATGCAACAATTAAGTTTTACCCAAAGTACAGGTGAGTTAAATACAAAATTATCGACAGTAAGAGCATTGAGTAAATTAGATAAGTTTTTAGAAAATGTAAGATTTATCGATCTTTACAATACATATCAGACAGTATTTTTCACGCAAAACACTGATCTTGGCCAACAAGTCACCGAGGCAATTGCAAGATTCGAGTATCCTAGAGTAGCACAGATAATGTCAAGTTTAGAATCAACAGCTGTTGGACAACATCTTTGTAGAGAAGCGACACGTATTTTGAATACTAGTATAAAGCAATTGATAGAAGAAACGCAAGATCTAGCGACTATACTTGGAAGTGAAATCAGTGAAACTGAAGTCAGACCAATTGTAGATAATTTAAGAAAAATGGAAAGAGCGAAACTATCTGTCGATAAATATTTAGATGAATCTAACAAGATTAATGAATGTATTGAAGTTGTCAAAATGATAATTGAAGAAGGAATGAAACGTAATATCGGACGAGTAAAAGTTCTGACAAAAAATCATAATTTTTCCGACGCAGATAAAAAAACACAAACAATTCGAAGAGTACGTAATTGTCTCGGCACCTATTGTACGAATGAGATTACTGAACAAATTAAAAAACTAGATGAAGTTCGTAGTACTGTTATTTCAACAGATATTCTTGGACGATATAGAAAATTGAATATTCGTGAATATAGTTCTTACCCACCCAAAGATATTTTTCAACAATTTGCGCAAGTTGATCAGGCGAATTCTGCCTATACGGAAACATTAGATGAGCTAAGAGAGATCATCAACAAGAAGTTTTTAGATGAGTTAGAAAGCGCCAAATCAAAACTGTTACCAGTTTTAGAAAACAGCCATATTAGAAATTATGAATTTGCATTGTCATATGTACCTGATTCAATGAGAGCTGGACTTGATGTGAGTTTAACACATTATAAAGCTGATATAGAAAGAAATATTCAAGATAATGAAGAGAAATTAACAGGTGCATGTCGTAGTGAAGATGCGCAATATATTAAAAGCATTCTTCTAGATTATCAAGCCTCGCAAGAATCAGCAATATTTGCTAATCGAGTTAAAGGAGCTGTTTTAAAACAAATCGAAGATATTATTAAAAATTTCAATGAAAAGTTTGATCAGGATAGAATTCGCGAAGCATTCAGTGATGTTAGAAAGTTGTATAACTATAAAAAAGAATTAGCTGAGCTCATCAGCGATATTGATCGACAATTTTTAAAGGTGCGCAAACGTCTTATCGATACATTTGATGATGTATATCAGTTTTTTCTTGGTCAATTTTCAACTTCAAATACTGCAAACAATGAACAGAATGATATTTTACCAATTAAACGAAGATTTTTCTGCATGACAGAATTTATGATATTGAAATTCGATCATAGTCAAGACACAATAATAACCCTTATATTCCCCGAAGATTTCAGTAGTCGAATTCAAGTTTTAATAAGTAAATTTGAGAACTATTCTAAGGAATTTGAAGAAAAACTTCAAGAAGCTTTAGAAAATGTCAATATTGATTCTTTAGTAAAGATTCTGAAGACCATGTCGATTTGGGAATCGTTATGGGGGGAACTCCGAGTTTCTTATGATCGATATATCAATAGAGATTCCTCGATGAAAAGTTTAACGGCAAGCATTTATCCACTTACTAGATATTCTCAATTCTTACAGGCAGTTTCGCAAAAAATTGAAAATCTAAAGAAAGAAATTTTAAATCTGGATCTTCTTAATTATAATACGCGAGAATTTAGTACTGCTCGAGATTTTTTTTATCGTGAATTAAATCGAAAATATCTTCTTTTCAATCGCGCTAGAGACCTCCAACAGTTTAAGATTCTAAACGATATTGACCAATGGCAAAGAGATTGTTTTAATTCATTAGACTCGAAAATTCGAACATTAGCTTCAGGATGTGAGAAATTATTGGATCAATTTTTAAGAGAAGATCGCTTATCAAATGTAGAATATCAAAAATTTAACTTATATTATTCGAATTTAATATCTATTCGACAAGAACTTGTTGTTAGTGGCTTAGATTTACAGCAGGGAATTGAATCAATTCAAACGACTATCTTAGGAAAAGTTGAAAGTTGGGAATATTTGATTTCATGTAGTTCAAATCCTGAAGATCTTGCTGTGAATCTAATCAAATTAAAAGAAATCGCTAAGAATATGCTTTCATTTCGTGAAATAATTAATGGAAAAATAGATGAGAAATTGAAAAATTACAAATCAATGTATAATATCAAAACATTCGCTCTATTAGGAACGATTTTGAATCACGATCAAAGTGGTTTTGGTCGAATGATTATTTCTGAACATAAGATATTTCAAGGATTTTCTCTCTCTTTATTTAATCAAAAGATCAATAGACATGGTATCAAGTATGTTTTAGAAGCCATTAAAGGTAATGATGTCGATATAAACGAATTACGTGAACGATATAATACATTTCTTGAAATTTATAAGAAAATTGTTGCAGAAAATCTTCGTCCGAACATGCAACTTGATCAATTAATTTCTGACACTAAATTCATTACTGGAAATCTTCGAGATAGTTCGAATACTGTTATATGGAGTAGTGCAGTGAGAAAGCAAATTCCTAAACTAACAGCACATATTTTTGCGCTTTGGACACTTTCACAAGCTGAGCATTATTTCGAAGCTGAAGATTTAAATGATCGAAATAATTATCTTGTTCAACCACATGCAGCTCAAGTCGTTTCAGTTTTTCGTCTATTAGGTATTGGAGATAGAAATGAAGAACTAGCTAATCATCTTGTACAAATAGGTACTGGTGAAGGAAAATCAATAGTATTAGCAGTGACAAGTATTATTCTTGCAATACTAGGTTATGATGTAAATTGCGCGTGTTTTAGTGAATATCTATGTCAAAGAGATTATTCCGCTTTCTTTTCATTATTTAATATATTAGATACACATCAATACATTCATTACGGAACTTTTAATAAACTTTGTGAAGATATGATAAATGCAAAGGGAGATATTCGTCACTTAGTAGAAATTTTTATTTCAAATAATAAAGATGTTAGTGCAACAGCTAATCAAACAATTATTCGACCAAAAATTTTACTTATTGATGAAGTTGATGTGTTCTTTAGTCAGGAATTCTACGGTAATTTGTATACACCGTCAGCTAGTTTGAAAGATCCGACAATTACATCGTTAGTTCAATATATTTGGACTCAACGAAAATCACAATTAAACTTGAGAAAGATTCGAATGACACCGGAATACGGCGCTTGTAGTACGAAATTTCCGGAATGGATGTTATTAATCGATGAAGCAATTAAAGATATGGTTGCCGATGTAAAAAGTTTTGAATCACATGATTATGTTGTTAAAAAAGATAAAATCGGATATATCGAACAAGATAATATCGTCTACAATGTCGTTTATGGATATAAGACTTTATTTGCGTATTATCATGAACATGAAAAAGGAAATATAAGTAAAGAAAGTTTAAATGAAAGTATTTGTATAAGAATTAGTTGTGGAAGTTTTTCATATGCAGAAATTCCAATTCAATTTGAATATATTATGGGTGTAACAGGTACATTAGAAACATTGACAGATCCGGAAAAGAAAGTTATCAGAAATGATTATAAAGTCAGAAAAGAAACATATGCACCATCTGTTTTTGGACAAAACAATCTTCGATTTAAGGAAAAAGATGATATAATGATAGAAAATAGTAATGATTATTTTAATCGAATCAAAAGAGAAATTGACGATAGAATTGTTGGTAAGAATTTAGAAAAACGTGCGATTTTAGTTTTCTTTGAATCGAAAGCTAAATTAATGCAATTCTATGAATCATCTGCTCTGGATTCGATTCGAGAGTCAGTTGCTTATTTAACCGAAGATGCCTTATTAGAAGAAAAAGAAGCGTTAATTGCTCGCGCAACTATATCAGGTCAAATTACTTTATTTACGAGAACATTTGGTCGTGGGACTGATTTCAAATGTCACGATCAAACTGTTGCTACCAATGGTGGTATACATGTTATTCAAACATTTCTTTCCGAAGAATGTTCCGAAGAAAAGCAAATTAAAGGTAGAACTGCTAGACAAGGTGAGGAAGGATCTTACAGTATGATTTTATTAGATCAAGATCTCGAAAAATTTCTTATTCATAGATCACACATTGAAGATGTTCTTCAAGGAATAAGTTTTAGAGCTTGGCTAACCGATAGTCTTCGCCTGACGGATACGATTAAAACAGTTTATGGGCTTCTTCATGATAGACGTACTGCGCTGTTTAAAACACAGTACGAGGAAAATAAAAAATATGTTGAACAAGCAAAAGAAAAACATGAGATTTCGAAGAAGTTTTTGTCAAATCTTCGTTCGAAAAAAAATGATGAAATTAAAAAATTTCTAATCGAAGAAAATCGAGGAGCAATAGAAACAACAAAATCACGAACTGTTTGTCTTATGGATGCAACGATTTCCATGACTAATTTGTTACATAAATGTAAAACTACTGTCGATACTATGTTTAAACGCGCATCAGAAATCTTAACAGATTACGGAATGGATCCACAATCATTTCAACTTCAATTTGTAGTCTATAGAAATTATAATAGTACACATGATAAACTTCTTCAAAGTTCTCCTTGGGAAACGGAACCAGATAATTTACGTAGTTTTATGAGTAAGATTAATGTTGAGGGAGGATGGATTAATGAAGCCATAGAAATTGGCTTATGGTATGCTAATAAGGAACATAAGAGAGAACCAATCACTCAGGTTATCTTAATCGGTGATGCACCTCCTAATAATTTAGACGAAGTTAAAATGAAAAGAGATCAATTTGGAAAGAAATATTGGAAAGAAACGAGATTTCGTGAACCAACTTATTATGCAACCGAATTAGACAAATTAATAGAAAATGGTATTCCCGTGCATGCTTTTTATGTCGAAACGCGCGCAAAGAATAAATTCGAAGAAATAGCTCGTAAAACAAAGGGAAAATGTCAAAGCTTAGATATTAATTCATCCATAGGAGGAGATATGTTAGCAGATTTAGTTACGGAACAAATTTTAAATAATGTCGGAGGAGCAGCTAGAGGACAAGAACTTGTTAATGCGTACAGAAAGAAATTTCCAAAGAGTTATACTAGTACTTGAGAGACTTAAGATCGGTGAGATGATAATATGACATGAAATCGAACGAGACTCGTATCAAATGAAATCTATTTTTTATACAAAATTATCAAATCTTCTCTATCATAAGATATTTTCACTGATTCACATTGTCTTCGTATGATTATTCTTATTCTTATTATTTTATCTCTCAAACTGCTTTAGTTTTATGTTTGTATCCTTCACAGCGAACATGTGCTTATAATTTCAAGTTTTTTATAATAATTTTTCTTTTTTTTTCCTTGGCTATACCAATCCAGAGTGATTGTAGATATCACCTTGCATTCGTAAAATCTCCATCTCTTCTTCTATTTTGTTCTTTTTATGTCATTGTGTTTCATTTCTTTAATAAAATTTCCTTATCTAATGATAACTATATTTGTAACCTATGAGGGTGATGTTCAACAAAGGACTCTACCACGATCCGGATTTCGCCAGAATTGCACTGGCTCATCAGGTGGTTTTGAAAGAATTTCTGCATTTGTACCAAACTAAATTCTAGATAAAATTTAACAAATAAATTAAATCCTCCAAAGAATTTAAATCTTTAAATCTAGATTATACCAAATCAAGCAGACGGTCAGTCGTTAAACAGTGAGGTTCAACAAAGAACTCTACCACGATCCAGATTTACCTTGAATCGCATTGATCAGGTGTTCGACTGTTTGCAGACCAACAATCTATAGTTGTATGCCAATGGTGTATGATAAAGAATTGAATTATTTCAGAAAGACAATTGAGTGAAATATTCATAATATCATTAAGAAAAATGGAAGTATTAAGTAGAATGAAGATAATCAATGAAATATTTCTATTTTTGAAGAAAAAGTTAAAAAGTAGTTCAATATAAACCTTTTGAGGGTGAGGGTGAGAATATATTACCAAGATCCAGATTTCGTCGGAATTTCACCGACTCATCAGTTGGCCTTGACCCTGCTATAAATGTTCAAATGGAATTATATATCATGGCATTAAAGATGGAAACAAACAAACAAAGATAGAAGGAAACAATAAAAAAAGAGATGAACAATTCGAGTTTATCGAGGTTGAATTTCGAAGAAACGTTTCTTATATTTAAAGATACAATTGATTCGGTTTGCTATATTTGAGAGCCGTTCGTCTACGTAGGAGATGTTGTTGGACTACAGTTAGTTGGTATTGGATTGGAAGCGCTTCATTGAATCGTCGAAAATCGTCAGCAATTTGATGGTATTGAAATTGATAATCTTCTTGTTGCATCTCCAATGATTCAAGATATGAATCAAAGGCATTCAATTGGAGTTTTTCCTGTATAATTTGATATTGTTGATATAGGTCGTGACGAAGACTAGGGTTACGTATACAATTTAATAATAGAGATTCGTTTTTAAAAGATGAAGTTGTATGCAATGGATTGGATTGCATATATTTATATAGGTTGATTTCTAATTTGAGGTTTTCTTGTGTTGTTTTCATTTTAGAAAGTTGTTCAATGAATGTCTACTTCATCCGACTGTATAGAAATACTCGAAAAAGTCTCTCCTGATTGTAGTATACGTGACTGTTGAGGTGTTAGAAGTTGTTGCAAGTGTATACTTTTCTGTTTTTTTGGTACTGGTAACACCACTTCAAATGTTTCAACTGATTCTTTTTGAGCTTTTAACAATTTTTCTGATCGAATACAAGGATAAGGAGCAGCTTCGGCTTCTGTTAGCTGTTTCACTTCTACTGTACATTGGAAATCTCTTTTATTCGAAAACGTATTAGATTTTGGCAAAACTGGTATAGGTGGAGAAGGTGAACGACAGTTAATAGTTGTATAATCTGACATATGTGAACTATGTGGAGAATTTGATATGATCGAAGTAGGCGAAAAGTCTGAATCATTTCCATGATCATTCTTATTGTCATCAATTATATCTGAGTAAACAGGAGAACCTGATAAGATTGAATTCGGTGAGAAAGTTGGATCAGTTGAAGAACTAGACGTAATCGAAAACAAACGTACCATTGACAGAAGTGGAAAATTCCAATTAGTTTGATAACCTTCATGAACTTGAATATCAGATATAACTGCATTATCTGAAGCGATAGAATCTATTGTAGTATCAATAAAATCGACGTTTACAGATTCTTTTAAATCATTTTCGATGGCAGCGGTAGCATTTTGTGTACTAGTGTCCGGTGTTATTGTTGATAAATCAATAGCAGTAATGATAAGTTCTATTGAAGAATCGATCGAGTTAGTTGTTATTGTATGGTCTGTTTGTTCATCAATATCTGCTCCTATGTCTATGTACGTAGAAGTAATACCAGTTAAATTAACAACATTGTCGACAATATCATCGAGAATTGATCGTGTAATGACATTCCGAAATAAAACTAAAACCTGTGCATCTGATAGATTTGAACTAGTATCAAATTTTACGTAAGTAAAGTTAGCACCAGATTCGAGTTTTTTGCGTCCCGATTCGCTATATCACTTGTGCTGATGCTCTAACCAGTTGTGCTGTATGCAGAATTAAATTCTCTATCGATTGGTGCTATTTTTCGACTAGATCATCGGGCAAAAATACCACTTCATCCATAAAAACCGTTTTCAATAGTCTATTTCCACTGGTATTCACG
>Ga0209915_1003186_pt1 | contig 14645 bp, 11 predicted proteins | sample ThiBiot_750_plan_FD_183952 | JGI IMG/M metagenome (GOLD analysis project Ga0209915, IMG submission 183952) | Wastewater bioreactor microbial communities from Cape Town, South Africa - Thiocy_cont_750_plan (SPAdes) | ecosystem: Engineered > Bioreactor > Thiocyanate-remediating > Anaerobic-Aerobic... | reverse complement strand
TGATGTTATTCGTGCTGCATGCAAATGGAGTCCTGAATTAGCTGCTGCTTGTGAAGTTTGGAAAGAAATTAAATTCGAATTTGAAACTATCGATACTCTTTAATTCAAATTCTTTCATTTTACAAAACAAAGTTTTTGTAAAATGAACCAAATTCCACAGTAAACTTTGGAAACTATCCTTTTCTTCCGTTTCCAGGTTTTCAACTATTCCAGGGAATTCCAGGTTAATCCTGGAACTACCTGGAAACATAACTAACAAACTGAGTTCCGTTTCCTTTTCAAAAAACATAGTTTTTTGAAAAGGACCAAACTTCGTTTTTTGAACCAAAAAATTCTCTAAAGAAAGTAGTATTAGTCAAACCTTTTTTATATTAAAATTAGAAATAATTTTTTTCAAACATTAAAAATTACGGCAAGAACACGAAAAATTAGGTTATGTTTTTTCAACAAAAAAAAGTTGATAATTATATTATAAATAAATTATTTTCAAGTCCAGGTTTGAATTTAAATAATCAAATTAAAAAATAAAAAAAGCTACCAATCTTGATAAATAATATTTATCAAGATTAGCAACTTATTTATGCATACAGAACAAAATATTTAATTATCCATTGATAGCTGGAGCATCAACAACAGCTAAGTCTAATGGGAAGTTGTGAGCATTACGTTCATGCATAACTTCAATACCTAAGTTAGCACGGTTGATAATGTCAGCCCAAGTGTTAATTACACGACCTTGTGAATCTACAACTGATTGGTTGAAGTTGAAACCGTTTAAGTTAAATGCCATAGTTGAAATACCTAAAGCAGTGAACCAAATACATACAACTGGCCAAGCAGCTAAAAAGAAGTGTAATGAACGAGAGTTGTTAAAAGAAGCATATTGGAAAATTAAACGACCGAAGTAGCCGTGAGCTGCAACGATGTTGTAAGTTTCTTCTTCTTGACCGAATTTGTAACCAGCGTTAGCAGATTCGTTTTCAGTAGTTTCACGAATAAGAGAAGAAGTAACTAATGAACCATGCATAGCAGAGAATAATGAACCACCAAATACACCAGCAACACCAAGCATGTGGAATGGGTGCATAAGGATGTTATGTTCTGCTTGGAATACAATCATGAAATTGAAAGTACCTGAAATACCTAAAGGCATACCATCAGAAAAAGAACCTTGACCAATTGGGTAAATAACGAATACAGCAAGAGCAGCAGCTACAGGAGCTGAATAAGCTACAGCGATCCAAGGACGCATACCTAAACGGAAAGAAAGTTCCCATTCACGACCCATATAAGCGCAAATACCGATGATAAAGTGGCAAACGATTAATTGGTAAGGACCACCGTTATATAACCACTCGTCTAATGAAGCAGCTTCCCAAATTGGGTAGAAGTGCATACCAATAGCATTTGAAGTAGGAATAATAGCACCAGTAATGATGTTGTTACCGTATAATAAAGAACCTGATACTGGCTCACGGATACCATCAATATCTACAGGAGGTGCAGCAATAAAACCAATAATAAATACAGTAGTTGCTGTTAATAAAGTAGGAATCATTAAAACACCAAACCAACCGATGTATAAACGGTTTTCAGTGCTAGTAATCCACTCACAAAAACGAGCCCAAAGGCTAGTTGTTTCACGTCTTTCTAAAATTGCAGTCATGTTTAAAATCTCACTTTTAATAAAAATTCCTAATAACGAACGCTCTTTGCAGTTCTAATAACCAAGTTTTGAGAAAAACAATAGCGTTACGGACGCAAATCGCTAACGCGACAACGTTAGGAAATATTCCCAAAATTAGTATAAAAAATACTAATCTGTTATTTATTAATTTATCATAAAGTTATTACTTAATAAAATAATTTTTTTAAATATTAAAATATAAATATATTTTTTGATTTAAATTAATATGATTTTTAAATAAATAAAAATGAACTAACAAAACAAATTTTATTAAAAGTGTCTAATATAAAAGCTTAAGATTTCGGATAACTTTTTATAAGAAAAAAGAATATAAAATAGTCAAAATACACTCTTGATTAATTTGCAGGTTTTTAATAAATTTTAGTGAAATCAGTAGTAAAAAAAAGGTTTTTAACAAAAACAGGTAATACTTTTATTATTTAGTTATAAAAATTATGATTTAAAAATTTAAATTTAAAAAAATTTTATTCAATATATTCAAATTTTTTGTTAAGATTATGGTTATTATGAGTTAAAGCATATTAATCTTATTTCTAAGAAAATTTTTTTTAATATTAAAAAAAATATTTATTTTATTGTCTAAAGATTGATATAAAGTTGCCTTTGGTCGGACTCGAACCGACACGTCGTTTGACATCAGTTCCTAAAACTGACACGTCTACCATTCCGCCACAAAGGCTTTTTTATTATAATAAAAATAAATACTATTATTGTCAACATTAATTTAATGTTAAAACTAAAAGAAATATTCAAAATTCAATCTAGTAAAAATATTAATATTTTAATATTTTTTCTTTTATCTAGTTTTTTATTTGGAAATATTTTTGGATTAAATTCCAAAACCTTATTACTTAAATCTCCTGAAAATTTCTTTTTTATTTTTCCTTTCGTCATAGAAATATTAAATTTTTTAACATACGTTATAAAACAAAAATTTTATAATAAAAATTTTTACATAATTTTAATGTCAATTCGAAGAGGTTTCTTGTTAGGAATTTTTATCGAAGCTTTTAAATTAGGGAGCTAAATTATTAATTCTACTCTTTTATTATTTAAATAATAAAAGAGTAGAATTAATGAAATTAATAAGCTAAGCCCATACTTCTTGTAGTTTCAGCACCAAGATAAACACGAACACTTAAAAAATCAGTTGGACAAGCTGATTCACAACGTTTACAACCAACACAATCTTCAGTACGAGGAGCTGAAGCAATCTGATTTGCTTTACAACCGTCCCAAGGTACCATTTCTAAAACATCTGTTGGGCATGCTCGAACGCATTGTGTGCATCCAATGCATGTATCATAGATTTTTACTGTATGTGACATAAAAACTCCATTTTAATTTTTTATATTACTTTTAATATTTCTATTAAAAAAAATATTAAAAAAACTAATATAAAATTAATTAGGTAAAATTGAAGATTAACTTTAGTTTTATTGTATAAAAAATATTATTTAATTTCAATGTTTTTAAATTTCTCCCCAGGTAGGACTTGAACCTACGACCAATCGGTTAACAGCCGACCGCTCTACCACTGAGCTACTAAGGATAAAAACTTAATTATATTATAATTAAATTTTGATTAAATGTAAAGTATACTTTAAATTATGGTTTTTAATCAACTTGGGAAAATAATTAATATTTTATGTTTTATTTCAATTTAAATTAAATATAAATGAAGTTTCCATTTTTTTTACAAAAACTAGTTTTTGTAAAAAAAAATGGAATAAATTTTTAAAAAATGGAGTTTAGGATAAATAAAAATAAAAATATAGTGACTAGTGAGATAATTTTAAATGACGATCACAAAAGCGATATAATTAAAACTCTTTGGTATTATATAAAACGTTATGTTCTTCTCATATTTTTATTTGTTCCAAAAAGAAGATTTTGGAAAAAATAGAATTTTATTTTTTTAGGTATTTTTGTTATTTACAATTCAATAATTAATTTATTTATTAATAATTAATAAACTATAAGTAATTATTTACTAAAGAAATTAAGATAAAATTTATTAATTTTGTATTTAATGAAATTATTCTTTTCCTAAAAAAAATTCTTGTACTTTTTGAAACATTCCTTTATATGGAGTATTTAAATCAATAAAATAATCTTGTTTTCCTATTAAACGACGTGCGGCATTTTCAAAAGCAATACCTGAAAGTGTTAGTTTTTTGTTTAAAACTAAAGGTTCACCACGATTAGTCGAAATGATAACATTCGTATCTTCAGGTATTGCTCCTAATAAAGGAATACCTAACATTTCTTGAACATCTTTAACTGACATCATATCATTTCGTTGAATCATATCGGGTCTAACACGATTAACTAAAAGTTTAACATTATAAATAGCATTTGCTTCTAATAATCCAGCTACACGATCAGCATCTCTGATTGCGGTTATTTCAGGTGTTGTAACAATGATAGCTTCTTGTGCAGGTGAAATGGCATTTATAAATCCAACATCAATACCAGCCGGACAATCAATAATTACAAAATGAAATCCTAATTCTTGTATTGAAGATACCAAATTTTGCATATTTTTTCGTGTTATATTGTATTTTTGGCGATTTTTCGAAATAGCCAATAATGCTAAATTTTTCCAACGTTTATCTCGAATAAGGGTTTGATCTAAGCGACATTGACCTTCCAGAATATCTATAGCAGTATAAAGCACACGATTTTCTAATCCTAATAATAAATCTAAATTTCGTAATCCAATATCAGAATCTATTAAAGCAACGCGATAACCTAAACGTGCAATCGACATACCTAAATTGGCTGTTGTTGTTGTTTTCCCTACACCACCTTTACCAGAAGTAACCACTATAACACGGCTTTCATTTTCTAATTTTTTTGTTTGTGTTAAATTTTTTTCCATATTTTTATTATTTATTCTATAAATTTATTTACTTTTTAACATAACTTTTATTTATTTTTCGTATATACAAAAAATAAATAAAAAAGATAAAATTAGAGTGCTTTTTTTTATTAAATAAAAATACAGTTCTTATTAATTTAAGAATTTATTTGGTTTTCAAAAACCAAGTTGGTTCTTCTTTCGTTTAAAAACTCAGTTAAAAAAAAAATGAAATAAATTAAGTTAGTTACTTTTCCAAAAATTTCATTAGTTTAAAAAACGGAGTTTTTTTTAAAAAAGGAACCAAATGTGTTTTAATAATTATAAAAAAATTAATTATTATTAATTCCTAATATTAATTATTATACTCTTCTACTAGTTTTAATGCCAGAGATTTTACTTAAAAAATAGATTAAAATAATAGTTTCTAGTAATAATCGATACGGGCAAGGAGGGATTCGAACCCCCGACACCGTAGTTCGTAGCCACGTGCTCTAGTCCACTGAGCTACATGCCCTTTAATTTTTATTAAAACATATTAAGTATATAATGAATATTTTATATTTTCAAGAAAAAATATTAAAAAATAATATTATGTTAGTTTTAAAAATTCAAATAAAATAATTCTTTTTTTGTTCTGGTTACATTTTCTGTAATTTTCTATTATCGAATAGAAAATTACAGAAAATGTACGAAAAAGAAAGAAAATAACAGAAAAAGTAAAAATAGTTTTATCTTAATTTAAAAAAAAACATATATTTTAACTATTTTATTAATTGTGCCCAACCTAAAGTATCTAAAGCTTGATTTCTACGTAATGGTCGTGTTACTAACTCTAAAATATCACGAGCATTAGTAAAACCATGAATTTGAGCAAATGTAAATTCAACCGACCATTTAGTATTAATACCACGAGCTTCTAATGGATTTGCGTGAGCCATACCAGTAATAGCTAAATCAGGTTGAAGTTCTCTAATTCGTTGTACTTGATTATAATTATCAGGTTTTTCTACTATTCGAGGCAAAGGTACATTCATTTTTTTACAAGTTTGCTCTAAAAGAGAAATTTCCCCAGCTTGAAAACGTCGATCCATATATGGAATACCAATCTCATAAACAATCATACCACATCGAATTAAAAAACGAGCTAAAGATATTTCCAAAAGATTATCACCCATAAAAAAAATAGATTTTCCTCGAATTAAACTTAAATAATCCTCTAAAGAATCCCAAATTTGTTTTTCACGTTCTTCGAGACCTTGAGGAATTATATTAAAAACAGAACAAATTTTCTCCAACCATGCTCGTGTACCATCAGGACCTATAGGAAAAGGAGCACTAATTAATTTACATTTTCTACGACGCATTAAAGTAGTCGCTGTTCTACTTAAAAAAGGATTAACACCACATACATATACACCTTCCCCTAAAAAAGGCAAATCATTATAACGAGGTGCAGGTAACCATCCTGAAATAATAATACCTTGACGTTTTAATTCATTGCTGAGTTGTGTAGTTACGGTATTTGGTAAAGAACCAAATAAAACTAATGGTGGATGTTGACTTTTTGGTTCTCTAGGACTTGATAAATTAGAAACATGATTGGTTCCTTTTACAGTTCTAGTTTCATTTGAACCTACTTTGTTTATTCCAGGTTGAAAACCTGGAAACGAAAAGGAAACTGGTGTATCAAAGTTAGGACAACGATGAGTTAATGCTGTAAGGACAGTATCTTCTCCTTGTGTAAAAGCATAATCTAATCCATTAGCACGAGCTACAACAATTGGAATACCTATTTCAATTTCCAATCGTGGTGCCATACCTTCTAAATCCATTTTAATTATTTCAGTAGTACAAGTACCAATCCATACAATAACACTTGGATTGCGATCTTTTTTTATTTGTAAACAGAGTCTTTTTAACTCTTTATAATCATTTAATTGTGCTGAAATATCACCTTCTTCTAATTCAGCCATTGCATAACGAGGTTCTGCAAAAATCATTACTCCTAATGCATTTTGAAGAAAATATCCACATGTTTTAGTACCAATAACTAAAAAAAAACTATCTTCAATTTTTTGATAAAGCCATGCTACACAACTTATTGGACAAAAAGTATGATAATTACCTGTTTCACATTCAAAAATCAAATTATCTGTTTTGGAAATACTATGTGTTCCTTTTCCAGTTCTTGTTTTAAACGAGCAGGAATTAGAACGTAAAATAACTGGTGTTCTAAAAACAAAGTTTTTTGAAAAAGAACACGAACCAACTTGGGTTTTATAAACAGTTTTAAAAATATTGTTTTTTGAAGTAATTTGGGCAAGTAATCCTGAATTATTTTCCAATTTGGTACAATTTGATAATATGTTTTTCATTTTATTACTAGATAAATTTGTCGTTTTTTTTTTTAGCTATTCTTTTTTTACGGAGTAAAAAAAAGAATAGCATAGGAAGTGTCTTTTTTACATAATAAAAAAGCTAAAAGAAAAAAATTATACAATTAAAAAATCAAATTCAGAAGAACTATTTTGTGTTTGATTATTTACATTCAAATAAAAATCAGATAATAAATTAAAAAGTTCACGATCATTTAATTCAACAGAAATCACTCCTTCCGGGTGTGATAATAACTGATCTGCAATATTAAGATAAAAATCACAAATATAATTTAAAGCAGGATCTGATTCTGCCATTTCAAAAAGTGTTTTTCCTTTAACACGAGAAACTCTAATGTCTTCTATTAAAGGCAAAACTTCTAAAACAGGCATTGGACAAGCTTCAACATATTTATCAATTAAATCACGTTTAATAGTTCTATTTCCGATTAAACCTGCTAATCTTAATGGATGAGTTCTTGCTTTTTCACGAACTGAGGCTACTATACGATTAGCTGCAAATAAAGCGTCAAATCCATTATCAGTGATAATTAAACAATAATCTGCATAATTAAGAGGTGCTGCAAATCCACCACAAACAACATCTCCTAAAACATCGAATAAAATAACGTCATATTCATAAAAAGCATTTAATTCTTTTAATAATTTAACTGTTTCTCCAACAACATAACCACCACAGCCTGCTCCAGCAGGAGGTCCGCCGGCTTCAACACAATCTACATTTCCATAACCTTGATAAATGACGTCTTCAGCCCAAACATCTTCATAATGATAATCTTTTATTTGTAAAGTATCAATAATGGTTGGAATTAAAAAGCCAGTAAGTGTAAAAGTGCTATCGTGTTTTGGATCACATCCAATTTGTAGAACTTTTTGTCCACGTCTCGATAAAGCTATTGAAATATTACAACTCGTTGTAGATTTACCTATTCCACCTTTTCCATAAACGGCTAATTTCATAAAAAGTTGTATCCTCACAATGGTTCTATTAATTAAAGTTGTATTTTATCTTTTTTAACTCGTTTTATTTTTTACACAGTAAAAAAATAAAACGAGTTAAAAAAGATAAAAGAATGTATTTTTAAATTTTTATTTTTTTAATCGGAAATAAAAATAAATACACAAATAATTTACAAAATAAACTATTTCATTTGTTAATTTTTTTTAAGGTAATTTTAAAATTTTTTCCATGTACAAAAAGTATATCTATATTATAGAAAATATAAAAATTATGTTTTAGTTTTTATATATGCTTAAAAAAAACACAATTTTGAAATTATGGAAATAGAAAAAAATATTTTATAATAAAAGTAAATTACAGTTTTTCATCTTTTTAGTTGTATTTTACTTAGTAAAATAAAAAAAGTAGATTTCTGTTTGACATTCATTTTTAGTTTGATTTTTGTTTCTTTCCAGTTCTTTTTTTTTTCAAGCAACGAAGATAGTTTCCAAAAATCTCATTTTTGGACAAGGAAATAGGTAAAATTCCAAAAATCTAACTAAAAATTTACGTAAAAAAGTAATAAAAAAGAAAATAAATTACCATTTTTAGTAATATGAATATAAACTTTTTAATACAAAATAATGTATTTTTTACCATTGCAGAAATACAAGAAATTTCTACAATAGTAATAGAAACATTTTTAATAAATTGTTGTTTTTTAATTTTATTTATTACAACACTGTATTATTGGATTAAATTTATCTTTTTTCCAAAACAAAAATATAATAATTTTGGTTTTTATAGTTTAACAATAGCTAATTTGAGTATATTAATTCAGCTTTGTTTAAGATGGTTTGAGTCTGGACATTTTCCTTTAAGTAATTTATATGACTCTCTTTTATTTTTAGCTTGGGGACTTTTATTGATTTTTATTTTTTTAGAAAAGTCAACAAAATTAGATTTATTGGGTATTGTTATTTCTCCGGCAATTCTTTGTATAATTGCTTTTACCGATTTTAGTTTACCTGAAGATCTCCAAAAAATAAAACCACTGGTTCCGGCTCTGCAATCTAATTGGTTATTTATGCATGTAACAGTTATGATTTTTAGCTATGCTTCATTAATTTTAGGTTGTTTATTATCTATTTCATTTATTTTATATTTTTATTATTTAAACAAAGTTTCATTTTCTTATTCAAATAGTAATTTCATTAATAAAAATATAATTTATTCAACTCGATTAAATTTACTTGATAATTTAAGTTATCGTTTAATTGGAATTGGTTTTTGTTTATTAACTTTAGGAATCTTGTCGGGTGCTATTTGGGCTAATGAAACTTGGGGAAATTATTGGAGTTGGGACCCTAAAGAAACATGGGCATTAATTACTTGGTTAGTCTTTGCAATATATTTACATACTCGACTAATTCATGGTTTACAAGGAGTTAAATCTGCTTGGATTGCTTTTTGTGGTTTTCTTATTCTTTGGATTTGCTATTTAGGAGTTAATTTACTAGGAGAAGGCCTTCATACCTATGGCTTTTTAGATAGTTAATTTAACTTATTATTTTTATTAATAATAAAAATCTAACATTAAAAACTAGTCCAATAAATTAAACTTTACTTTAATTTTTTTTATGTTTATAATAAAAGTAGTCATTAAGAGAATAAATTTTTCAATAAATTTTTCAATAATCATATAAATATGATAAAATAATTAAATTATATAATAGAAAAATGGAGATTATTATGGCAGTTCCTAAAAAACGAACTTCAAAATCAAAAAAAAATTTACGAAAAAATCAATGGAAAATTCAAGCTTCCTTTCAAGCGAAAAAAGCATTAGGAAAAGCAAAAACTGTACTAAATAAATTATTAAAGAAAAATTCTTTAGAGACTACAGAAAATGTAGCTTCTGATGAATAAATTTGAGTTCTATTGAATTATTTAGCCGATAAAATATTTTTCTAGGTATTAATACAATACCTAGAAAAATATTTTATCATATCAAATTGCAATTTTATACATATTGTTAATTTTTTATTATTCATTGTTTATATATTCAAAATAATTCTTTTTTTATAGATTTTTAATACTGTGGTTTTTTAAAATTTAATTTGGTCCAAAAATGAAAAGGAAATAGAACAATAATAAACATTCTTAAAAATTGAGGTCAATTATATTATGCGAATATTTTCAAATTTAATAAAAACGCCTAATTTACTATTAGCTATTAGTTTAACAAGCTATATCTTTTTCTTATTAATTTTACCTTTAATTGCATTATTTATTTTAATTATTCAAAATGATTGGTATGAAGTTTATAAAAAAGCAACTGACCCTATTGCTGTTTCAGCTTATTGCTTGACATTACAAATGGCTTTTTTTGCTGCTTTAATAAATACAATTTTTGGTTTTATTATTACATGGGTGTTAACACGTTATGATTTTTTTGGCAAAAAAATTATTGATGCTGCTGTTGATCTTCCTTTTGCTTTACCAACGTCTGTCGCTGGTCTAACTTTGGCTACTGTTTATGGTGAGCAAGGGTGGATTGGATCCTTATTAAAAATATGTAATATTCAAATTGTTTTTACAAAAATGGGTGTTTTATTAGCTATGATTTTTGTATCTTTTCCTTTTGTTATTAGAACTCTTCAGCCTGTAATACAAGAATTAGAAAAAAGTTTAGAAGAAGCGGCTTGGTCTTTAGGTGCATCACCATTACAAACCTTTTTTTATGTTATTTTACCAACATTATGGCCTTCAATTTTAACTGGTTTTACATTAAGTTTTTCTCGCGCTTTAGGGGAATTTGGCTCTATTGTTATGATTTCTTCTAATTTAGCTTTAAAGGATTTAGTTGCTTCTGTTCTTATTTATCAATCTTTAGAACAATATGATTATACTGGAGCTTCGGTAATCGGTGCTGTGGTTCTTTTAATTGCATTATTCAGTTTCCTTATTATAAATAAATTACAATCTTTTAATTTAAAATCGGTTTAATCTCTTTCAAAAATTTTGTTGATTTTGTTTTTCTTCTCTGTTTCCAGTTTTTCAACCTGGTTTTCTAAAAAAATTTTTTATAAAAAGAACCATTTCATTGTTGGAAAAATAAAGGCAATTTTTATTTTTTTTTACTATTATATTTTTTAATCGTTATTTACTTTATTTTAAAAATCAATTAAAATATTAATATGCATTGAAAAAAATAAAAACCTTTTAATTATAAACAAAGTTTTATTTACTTTTATTTCTTTTGCTCCGTATTTTTTTACCCTATGTGTTCAACAATTATTCCATAATTGTTGAAAGGAATAGAAAAAAATTACATTATAACAGTAATTTTTTTTTTTGTTATAATAAAATTTTCATATTTTTAATAAAAAATTTAAAAAGAATTTAAGATTAAATTATTATTAAAATCAAAACAATTTTTGTTTATTGTTATAAATAATAAAATATAGAAAAAAATAATGTATATATAAAAATATGTCTATTGTATCTTCTATTCGAGATTACGTTGAATTATTAAATACTTTAAGTGATTCTTTAGGGAATCAATTAACTTCTACTAAATTTATTAGTGCTTCTGTTGTTTATTTTTTAGATACTATTAAATATAGTATTTACTATATATTTAGTTTTCAATGGCTCCGTGATTTTACTTTGTTACCTATAAATATTCCACAATATTCTCAAGCTATTTTTTCTGAACATTTATTTTTAGAAACTCCTAAAAAAGTTTTTTTTGAATTTTTGGAAATACCCAGTATAAATCAAAATAAATTTCTTTTAGGTTTTTTTAATAGTTTTTTTTTAACACTTCCTATTACAGTAACTCATATTATTGCTTTTCGTCGATTAATTATTCAAGGTGTTCCAGCTGCTTTTTTTTCATTTTTTGGTTTTATATTAGGACAAACTTTATTTATTCTTTGTGTAACTTTTGGTATTCGTAGTATTTTAATTCCGTGGTTATCTTTAGAACCGCTTAATTATATTCTTGGTTTCATTTTAATTTTTCAAATTGTTTATAGTATGGTGGGTGAAAATTTAACTGTACTGAAATGGAATAATCAATCACATAAACAATTTTTTCAAAAGTTTTTTATCACAAATTTAATTTTATCCTGGTGTGAACAGAGTTGTATTTTTCAATATTTTAGTAATCTTACTTTAACTGGACATTCAAGTATTTTAGAAGGTTTTTCTTCAAAAACTGTAATAGCAAGTTTTTTCTGTCATAGTAATTATATTTTAGGTATATTTCTTGGTAGTATTCTTTTTTCTCTTTTTTGGATATTTTTTATTTGGCAAATAAAAAATATAATTCTAAGTTTCACTCGAATTTCTCCTGCTAGTTTTGTACAAACTGTAAATCGAGGAACTTTTGTCATTGTTTTATCATTTACTTTAAGTTCTATACCTTTTTATGGTTTAGATTATTTATTCGCTGGTCCTTTAGGTTTTATTTCTCAAGATTATGTTTTTAAAAATACTTTTTTGGATCAAAATGAAATAAAAGATCCTATAGCTTCTGGGCTACCTAGTGATAAAAAAGTATCTTTAAACATTGATGTTTCACCTTTTGATCGTGGTCGTTATTTAGTTTTTCCTGAAGAATCTGATCACTATAGTTTTGAAGATTTAAATTATCGTAGTGAAATGGATTGGACTAGGAGATCAGAAAAAGAGTCTAGTATTACTGAATCGAAAGCTGGATTTTTTTCTATAGGCAAAATTTTCAAAAAACAAAAAGATCAATCTGTTAATAACTTGGTTTATCAAGCTTCTGAATCTAATAATGATGCAAAATCTAATTTGTTACTTTCTCAAGAAGAAATCATGAATTATAAAGTTGCTGATTCCGCAATACCAGAATATCGTTTTAATGGTTGGTATGATTTAGATTCTGATAATGTACCTGATTTAAAAGATGAAAACATTATTGAAACTTATAGGCAGTTTAATGAAACTAGTTTTTCTCCTGATTTTTTACGTGAAAATTCAGTGATGGAAATAAACATTGAGAAAAAAATCAAACAAAAATACTATTCAAACCCTATTTATAAAAATTTATTGACATTAGATATCGATCTTTTTTTAAATCGTCAACCAGCTTCTTGGTTTTTAGGGCCAGAACATGAATTAGATTTACATGAAAAACGACAATTATTGAATTCTTATTATGATTCTTTAAGATGGTACACAAAATTGCCATATGCTGAAAATTTTGAAAATTTTTTTAATGGAACAAAAAGTTTTACTAATAAAATTTACAACCAACAATTTAAAGGCACGTTACGATCTCTTCGACGTCTTTTTTGTTTAACAATAATTTCACCTGATATAATCTCTACAAAATCTAATGATTTTGTTTTAAAATATGATCAACCTTTATATCAAGGAAAGTTGAAATTTTCTCCCTATCATGAAGAAATTCCTGAAATAGAACTTTTTGATAAAAAACAAAATAATTCACCAAATGGAGAAAAAATATCAAATCCATTTTTAAAAGATTTTATTTCAAAACCACTTTATACTGGTTGGGATGATAATTTAAGAAAATTTGTTATAACAAATAAATTATTACCTCGATCTGTTACTGGTTATGAAATGAATAGATCTCCAAATTGGGATAACAAATTTAGTATTGAAAAATCAAATAAGTTAAAATTTAATGCAGGTAATTCAGAAACAATTTATTTTTCTGTTTGGCCGAAAATAAAAAATAATAAACTTCAAGAAAAAGTACCTTTTACTTTTTTATTCAGTAATAATACTCCAGATTCTGAAATTGACAAAATTGGAGAATATCAAGTTTACAATACTCTTCCATCTAATTTTGAAATTGTTCAAAAACTATCAAAACCAGATTCCGGGTTTAATTTTGTTGATTTAGCACCTAAACGAGGTGGTTTTATTTGGTCAGGAACTATTCCTTTTGATTTTAAAAATATTTTTAAATAATTGTTCATCTAGCTTTTTTATATTTTTCTATTAGTAATTAATTGATTTATATTTTGATACCAATTATCATAGGTATTGAAGTTATGCATGAACGTAATGCTCACAACTTCCCATTAGACTTAGCTGTTGTTGATGCTCCAGCTATCAATGGATAATTAAATATTTTGTTCTGTATGCATAAATAAGTTGCTAATCTTGATAAATATTATTTATCAAGATTGGTAGCTTTTTTTATTTTTTAATTTGATTATTTAAATTCAAACCTGGACTTGAAAATAATTTATTTATAATATAATTATCAACTTTTTTTTGTTGAAAAAACATAACCTAATTTTTCGTGTTCTTGCCGTAATTTTTAATGTTTGAAAAAAATTATTTCTAATTTTAATATAAAAAAGGTTTGACTAATACTACTTTCTTTAGAGAATTTTTTGGTTCAAAAAACGAAGTTTGGTCCTTTTCAAAAAACTATGTTTTTTGAAAAGGAAACGGAACTCAGTTTGTTAGTTATGTTTCCAGGTAGTTCCAGGATTAACCTGGAATTCCCTGGAATAGTTGAAAACCTGGAAACGGAAGAAAAGGATAGTTTCCAAAGTTTACTGTGGAATTTGGTTCATTTTACAAAAACTTTGTTTTGTAAAATGAAAGAATTTGAATTAAAGAGTATCGATAGTTTCAAATTCGAATTTAATTTCTTTCCAAACTTCACAAGCAGCAGCTAATTCAGGACTCCATTTGCATGCAGCACGAATAACATCA
>Ga0209915_1003182_pt1 | contig 14670 bp, 11 predicted proteins | sample ThiBiot_750_plan_FD_183952 | JGI IMG/M metagenome (GOLD analysis project Ga0209915, IMG submission 183952) | Wastewater bioreactor microbial communities from Cape Town, South Africa - Thiocy_cont_750_plan (SPAdes) | ecosystem: Engineered > Bioreactor > Thiocyanate-remediating > Anaerobic-Aerobic... | reverse complement strand
TGGGTTTTTTTTCTTTTCGTTCTCTAACAATATATTTTTTTGCACAAAACGCGTATTTTTATTCGTTATAAAACGTATTGAGAGACGTTTTTTCCCTACAAAAATAATGTCGACAGCAAGCTTGCATGAAGTTTCGAATCTTATAAAATTAATCGATGAAATAGCAGCTAAAAATGAACAAACAATTGAGCGTATCAATAAAAGATTAAATGAATCTGTGCTTACTTTCAATTACATCGTACAACTTAGTCAGGATTCAACAACACAAAATCCAAAATTTCATGTCCAACAACAACAACAAAAAATACAAGCTAGATCACTTATTAATCAATGGCGAAATAATCAAATCAAGGTATGCATTATTCCTGATATATTCAATGATAAAATTAATTTTGATTGTTTCACATACAGCAATATCTCACGATTAAATAAAGCAATGTTACGTGTCGTTCATAAATATGAACTTTTCGGAGAAACAGAAAAAGCTTATGAAGAAGTGAATAAATTTTACAAAAACTTTGAACATTTACAGACATTATTGACAGAAATTGAAAAGATATTTAACGCACCAGAATCTCAATTATCTCACTTAAACGAACGTTTTGATAATATTACCAATGAATTGAACGATCTAAAAACACGATTCGGTTCAAACATTCAGTATCAATATAATCTTTGACCGAAACACTCTTAAGCTTTGTGTTCTTTATATTTAAATAAAAGAAATCGAATCAAGAATAAATTCATCCTATATAATGACCTTGGTCAAGAGCTTTTCATTTTTCATATACGTCGACCGAATAGCAATGTGCCAAATTTATAATTACATATAGCGAAGCATTCAAAATTTCGTTAAAAATGCATATGCACGTACATTTCGCGAATCGAATGAGAATTTTTTTTTGAATGATTTTATGAATAGGTTTTTTGCTTGTTTATTTTCTTCTGAATGAACAATCAATATGCTAGTAGTTTATGTTTAAGAAGTCATAGATCTTTAAAACTTTCAACGAATCTCAATGCTTCGAATAAATTAGAATACGTCGATATTTGTATTAATAAGACATTTAACTGGTTCAGCAATAATTTCATGGAGATCAATTCGAAGGAACATATCAAAGTCGGAAAAGGAATTTATTATTTTAATGATGTAAGTAAATACATTGGAGAATGGATGAATAATTTACATAATGATCAAGGTTTATTAACATGGCCAAATGACAGTCGACATGAACTAAATCTTGAGCGTATCAAATTAAAAAATATGAAACATTTATAAAAACTTTTCGTTGTAACTAACTATTACTGACTGTTAACCTCAATAAACTAGCGATACTTAGTCTTAGTCAAGTTTTTTTTCTATATTAATTTATTTTTACGATCGGCTTCAACTTGTACATGAAAGTGTCTGAGTTGTTCAATAAAGCCATCGTTTGGTTGAACTATCGTTCGAATACGTTGTATCCAAATGAGAGCATTATCCACGTTCATCGAATGCTCCTCGGAATAAATCAAATAAGCAGCAACAATCGCCGGCGAACGAGATCTTCCTTGTGAACAATGAATTAAAATGTTATTATTTGGATCACGAAGAGCAGTAGTAATGAATGTCAAAGCAGTCGATATCGAGGATCTGAATTTCAATGAGTCGACTTCAGAAGCATTATCTCGAATAAATAACTGTTCATAAATAAAATGATCAGGAAAATAGAATGATAATTCTCTGCCTGCGACTAACACGTGTGTAATACGTTTATTGTTCATCAATTTAAAATTCCAAGCTCCGTATCGACTCGATAAATAAATGTGTGGTGAAATCTCATGCAGTTGTGCGATTTCATTGTTAGGATCGAAGTTATAGAACTGTAAAATGTATGCACATAGAGTGTAGATGTTTGAATTCGAAGACAAATGATAATCTAGATAATGATCAAGATGTTGAAAGAAATGATAACCACATTTTGTGCGTACTATGAAAAAAAATCGAATTATGTATGTTTTAGTTGATATAGTTTTCTTACTTTCTTTTGGAGTAAAAATAAGAATTAGTAATAAAATAAGTGCAGAAGTTATATAGATTAAGAAGGTGCTCATTTTCAAAAATAAAACACAAATCGAATGCCATGTAATGTAATATTTCATCATCTATCTAATGGCGAATCATCGAATGGTCTCGAATGATGTCACTATGCAAAGGACGAGTTTTTTTTTACGGAATTGTGCGATTCACTGTTATTGGTTCAATCGAAATTCGCGTCGATCGACGTCGGAATATTTTATATTTACTAAAATATTCCTTAATATTTTTTCTGAAGGCTGTCGATGCAGTGATATAGATCCAGAAGGATGAGCCATTGGTAACAAAAGCAGCTAAAATAACAATATATGCAATCAGTATTTCGTATATCGATTGTAGCTGTGTTTTCGGGACATATATTGTAGCTAGAAGATAGATAAGAAAACTGGCCGATGGTATACCATTGATGAGTAAAATACTCATTTGAATAAGCATCATACGAGTGACTGCAGCATCTAACGTACGAAAACGTCTACGAATTCGTGTTAAATTCGCTCGAGTAAGACAAAAGCAAATGACAATTAATATCATCGGTAAAAGATAATAGCCAATAATCTGACAACAACTACCATAATTAGTAATTAGAGGAGTGGCACTACAAGTATTCGATGTAGATCCAAGTGTGAAAGACACAACCAATGGGAAAAAAAGCGAAAGCCAGAAAAATGCTGTAAGTAGAATCATTATCAGAGCTCGAACACGTGTAATGAGTCGATGCCATCTGGCTCGCGGCAGTGTAATAAGATATTGACCAAGAGCTGCAAAACAATTACACATAAAACTAAAACAACCACTTGAATACGTTATCCAATAATTGGTTTTGCATAAAAATAACGATCTAGTCATTGGATTAGTCCCCGTGAATACACTAGCAACAGCTGGATACAGTCCAACATTGATATAGAAAAGACTTCCAATTGCCGAAGCAATTATAAACGAAGCGTTCGGATGTTTCTTAAGAGCAGGAATACATAGAAAGACAAAACAGTTGCAAAGATTGCCAATTGTACCCAAAATCATAGTGATCAATCCAACTGTTTGATACAATCGATATATAAGACTGATAACGAGTTGATAAGTAGCGACAATCGAAGACATTCTCGTTTTGAAAAAAGAAGAATCATCGCAATTGAATCACACATATCACTAATGATCGCGTGTGGATAATCAAAGGATTATAAATCCGCTTATATAGAAATAAAAATGCACTCAAATGATCTTCATGACGTTTTACTCTAATATGCAAAAATAGGAGTGCTATTTTTAGTATTTCGTTCCAAATGGTTTAAACTAAATCATCTTTCCAAGATCCATCAAATCGAGTTCCATTTTGTGCTATAAGAGTTCCTTGACCATTTCTTTTGCCATCGATAAATTGACCAATAAATATATCTCCGTAAATTTTTTTCATATTTGTGTTAAATATCAATTAAAATACACATATTTTATTTCTAGTATGGTTGGATTGGTGGTATTCTATTTGCATACGTGTTTTTTTTATCCATTTCTGTCTATTGTTATTTCAATTTGGATGTATTCTCGTGTATATGGTCTCAATTTATCGATAAATCATTTATCATCAGTGATATCTGATATGAACTCATTTTCGTTGGTTTATTTCATATTTAATTCAATTTCAAATGTTCGTGTTTTTTTTCTTCTTCGAATAAAACAAAACTTTTACGTATATTTTTAGTTGATCAATGTTATGCTGGCATTTAAAGTGGCGAAGACAATCTAACGAATAGGTTGTTTTTTTTTTAAATTTATTATGAATAAAAATCTGAAATCATATATCAGTTAATTGTGTTAGTTTTCAGCAGCTAACTGCCATTTCTTCATGAGCTCTTCGTTGCGACGTTTCAGTTCTTCCTCTTTCGATTGATATTCATTCCAACTGACGATATCTTCTCCATCAAATATAATTTGACCATCCAATGAAGTATAACTTCCATCATACACTATTGCAATTAATTCTGAATCAGATTGATCACCATTGAATACCAACCATGCCAATTCATATTCAGTATTTGGATGTGATAAATGTAATCCAACTGGATTCATATTTGATTGATTATCAGTGTTCAGAAATATATTCTCTTGGGATTGAAGCAGTTCAGTACGATTCGATTTCCATTGTTGAATAATATTCATAGCTGAATTCGAATCAACAATTATAATACGACCATGAAATAATCTTTCGAACGAATCATCTTCTCTTGAGATGCTTAGATTGATTTTCAATAATCTATTAATCTTCGATTCGAATTCATAATCATGATGACAAGACCAATCATATCGATTAACATAAACAATACTACGATCGTTATGTGTTTGTGTTTGATAAAGAGAACAACCAACAGCAGCACAACGTTTTAAAATATCAGCTGGATTATAACCAATATTATAAATAATATAGCCGGATTTAAATGGTTCAGATGTTAAATCCCATCGAGTTTGATATGGTTTAGCTTGCCAATCACCTTTGACAGCTCGACATCGATAATGAAAATAACGTTGTTTTATTGTTCCTTCACTTTCAAGTTCAGGAATAGATTGAGGAGTATCATATCGATTAAGTTGACCATTAAAATAACCTTCACAAATACAATGTAATTGACCCCATAATACTTCACCACTTGAACAATGAAATGATAAGTGATTTGAACAGCTATTCATTTGAAAATTTAGAAGACCACGTGGACGATCAGTCGGAGATAAATAAACAGAATGAAATAGATAAGAAATCGAACGGTCTAACTTGTTTTTCTTCTATTTATCTATAACATTAACGTTTTTTATTGAAAATATGTCGATGAATTCTTTTCTTTTTGTTCTTGTAGAACATTTTGAATAAAAGAAATGGTGTTGATAAATTCATAAACTGTCGTTTTTTATCAGTATTTCGACTTGATAAATTATCTGAACAACTATTTATTATCAGTCGGAAACAAATAAATAACATTAACTTTCTTTTTTGTTCTTGTAAAACATTTTGAATAAAAAAATGATGTTGATAAGTTCAATATGGTATTTAATTGTAATGCTAGATTGTATTCAATCGTTCGATCCTCGAATTCATGTCCATTATTCGAATTCAGCCTATGAAAATGAAGTTCAACATAATTGTTTATATCTTAATATCGGAGGATTTCTGGATGATATCTATGAAATACTATTGTTTTGTTTAAGTGAATCAATTTCGGAATTTCCTATTGAAAATACAGATAAATTAGTAAATTTTACTTTTGATGAACTCAAAAAACGAAATGTTAGTAGTGATCAATTATATACTTGGTCAGCACCAATTGATCTTATTGAAGATTATGAATTTTATTTAAATCAATCAACTAAATCCGATTCTATGAAAAGATTTTTCAATTGTACATCACCACGATTCGGTCCACAATGTCAATATCAATTTGTTTTTGATTATTCCGATGATTATGCTAATGATTTTCAAACTGTATCGAATATCATTGATTTTCTTTATTTACAATATAGATCAAAAGATCTGAATTGGACATGTTATGAACATTTAGAATGCGATTATTATCTTTCATCTGGTTGTCTCGATTGGACAGAAATTTGTGATGGTTTTATTCATTGTTTAAATGATGGTATTGATGAACAATTTTGTTCACAATTAGAAATAAATGAATGTCAATCGAATGAATATCGATGTGCCAATGGACAATGTATTTCATTGGAATTTCTAGATCGAAATGAAAATAATTTGGAATTTAGGTTTATATGTATCGATAAAACAGATCAATTATTATTAACTGAAAATGTTCATTCTGCATATCGTTATGCTGGATTAAATTTTCGACATGATGAATATACATGTCCGAAGAGAATCTTAACAAGTTCATGTTTACATCAACGTCATAAGTTGATTTTTCAAGAATTATTCTCTCAAAAAGAAACAAATTCAATTTCTGATGATTGTTGGTTGTTATTTCAATGTATACTTTATTTTCTTGATGATGATGATGATGATGATTGTTCTGAAATTGAATGGGATGATTTATATATTTCAATTGGCGAACATTGTCCAGATGTTATGTCCGTTTTACCGTTACCAATTCTGTCTCGTGATGTTTATTTAATGTTTATAAAGAATTCTTCTCTATCGTCAATCGATCGAAATGTTTTATATTTATTTATTTGTACAAAAAGTATGCAATGTTCGGGAAATTTTACAATTAAATTCGATGAAATTTTGTATGAAGATGCGCAATTATTAAAATTTCAATACGGAAATTTAAATCATGATTTATGTGATCGACCGAATGTTTATCGATGTCAAAATTCATCGATATGTATTTCGATTCATCGTTTGATGGATTTTATATTCGATTGTCCGTATTTCGATGATGAAAATCAACATATGATTGTCGATGAAAACTTTCGCACAAGTCATTTTCAATGTTTATCATCGAGAAAATTCATTCCGAAAATTTGGTATAATAACAAAATTTGTGATTGTAATTATACTGAATTGGGTCAATGTGACGATGAGCCAACACTTCAATTAGAAATCACTAAACCGATTATATTTCAAATGATTTGTGACGGAATTATTGATGATGAAAAGAATGAAACAGATGAAACGCAATGTCAACAATGGCCTTGTAATACACCATCGAATCGTTGCGATGGTATTTGGGATTGTATGAATGGTGAAGATGAACTAGGATGTGATATTAATTCACCGTTGAATTGTTCGTTGACAAATCATATTTGTGTTTCAATTGAGACAAGTGAATTGATATGTTTAGCATCGAGCCAAGTCAATGATGGTCATGTTGATTGTCTTGGTGGAGTCGATGAATCGAAATTATGTCGAATGAAAAGTAATTTCAATCAAATGAAAACATTTCATTGTCTAAATGATCCGTCGAATATATGTATTCATTATTCGAGTGTTTGTGATGGTGTTGTCGATTGTTTAAATGGAGATGATGAATTAATCTGTCCGAAAAATGATTCATCACAAACATTACCTGATCCTTGTTATGGTGCATATTCATCATATCGTTGGAGTATTCATCAAATTCTATGTGAATATATACGAAATCTTGAAAAAGAACGTAAATTATATTTTTTATTTAATCAAAATAATAATCCAATACAAACAAATACGAAAGTAATGCATCGATTTCAATCACAACAAGACGATTCCTATCGTTGTCATCGTGGTGTTGATATAATTGTTTGGTTAAATTCAAAACTAAATATTAGCCGACGCACATGTCTCTGTCCGCCAGAGTACTATGGTTCGACTTGTCAATATCAAAATCAACGAATTACTGCTATCTTATATTTTAATCCATCATTAGATTCTCGTCGAACATTATTTTCTATTGTTGTTTCACTTATTGATGATAGTGATCAACGTCAAATTCATTCCTACGATCAATTTACATATATTTATAATTCCTATTGTTATTTCCAATATTATGTTCATTTAATTTATGCTCATCGACCAAAGAATCTCTCTCAAAACTATTCAATTCATATTGATATCTACGAACAACATACATTAAACTATCGTGGTAGTTATCTTTTTCGAATAATGCATTCATTTTTGCCTGTGCATCGTCTTCCACTAATCATTCAAATTCCATCAAAATATGAGCAAATTTCGAGTTGTTCGAATCGCCAATGTCAAAATGGTCGATGTATTCACTATTTAAATAATTCACAAAATGAAATCTTTTGTCAATGTTTTCCTGGTTGGTCAGGACGATATTGTCATATACGTTATGAGTGTAATTGTGCCTGGAATTCCGTATGTATTGGACGATTGACATCGAATCGATCGGTTTGTGTTTGTCCTTATCTTCGATATGGTCCTCGATGTTTGCTAACTGATAATAGTTGTCAAGGTCAATGTCAGAATGGTGGTACATGTATTTCATTGGATTATATATCGACATCACATGGATTTGAATGTCTATGTCCAAAAGGTTATCATGGATATGTTTGTGAATATTTAGATTATAATATAAGTTTAATATTTGATAGAACTATTCAGTTACCTGAAACAATTTTAATTCATTTTGTTACTTTAAATAGAGAAAATGTAGATCGATTAACTATTTTTCAAACGATTCCCTTTCGAAATCGATCGATTCTAATTCATTGGTCAGATCGATATAATTTTGTTTTTATTGAAATTTGGAAGCAAAGTTATTATTTAGCAGTCATTGAAACTTCTTTACCTCAAAGGACAATAGTCAAATCAATAAATTCATCGAATCATTGTCGACATGTCAATCGATTAGTTAATCAAACGATTGCTGAATATTCGTTCGTTCATCGAATGAAATTTTATCATCAAATTTGTTCAAGATCTACAAATGATATCCTATGTTTTCATGATGAAAAACAATTCTGTTTGTGTCAACAACATTTAGCTGATTGTTTTCAATTTGATTTCAATCAAACTTTTGATTGTGACGGTTACAATCCTTGTCTAAATCAAGCGCAATGTTTCTATGAGAATAGTGATTTATGTCAACGAAAAATAATGTGTCAATGTCGTCCATGTTTCTTCGGTTTATCATGTCAATTGACAACAAATGGATTTAGTTTATCACTTGATTCGATTTTAGGCTATGATATCTATCCGAATATTTCCTTTAAAAGTCAATCAAGAACCGTATGGATTAGTTTAGTCATAACAATCGTATTTATGTTAATTGGATATATCAATGGAATTCTATCTCTAATAACATTTAAACGAAAACTTGTTTGTGAAGTTGGTTGTGGAATTTATCTGTTTGGTTCGTCGATGACGGGATTATTGATGACTTGTTTATTTGGACTAAAATTTTGGATATTAATTCTTTCACATATGTCAATTATTCGAAATCAAACATTTCTTTTAGTTCAATGTCAACTAACCGATTGGATCATTCGATCATGTCTTCATTTAGATCAATGGTTACATTCGTGTGTATCAATTGAACGAGCTGTTTGTGCTGTAAAAGGGGTTCATTTTAATCGAAGACAAAGTCGACAAACTGCTAAATGGATTCTAATTGGTTTGCTTAGTTTTGTTTTTGCAAGTAACGTTCATGATCCTATTCATCGAACAATAGCTTACGAAGAAAATGACGAGAATTTCAACGAACGAATCTGGTGTGTTACACAATATTCAAATTCTATTCAAACATATGATAGTTTCATTCTGCTTCTTCATTTTTTTCTACCATTTATTTTAAATAGTATTTCAACAGTCATTCTTCTTAGAAAACAGTCACAACAACAACAACAAATGACTCGAGATAAAAACAACAACAACAACAACAACTTTTCGACTATTCTACTCAAAAATATACAAAAAAATAAACATTTACTCATTGCACCTTTCGTATTAATTATCTTGGCTATACCACGGTTAATCATTTCATTTCTATCGACATGTATGCAATCGTATGAAAAATCTTGGCTATATTTATGTGGTTATTTCATTTCATTTATTCCATCGATGTTAACTTTTATTATTTTCATTCTACCATCGAAATTCTACAAAGCACAATTTAAAGCATCGATACAAACATATAAAAAATATATCCGAAATCATTTACATCGAGGAATGTCTTGATTGTATTTCTATTTCGATTAATTTTACGCATATGATATTTGATCTACATCGAAAAATCGAGATAAAATAAAAAATGTATTTCTCTTTGATGTATGTTGTGCTTTGTCTTGTCACTGTGATTACTGGATGGACAGTTGATTATTCAGGAGCGAAACAAATCTCAGCTTATACTAGAAATTATCGTCGAGGTCGTTCAGGAAGAATTAAAGGCGTTGTTTTACATGGTACTGCGGGACCCAATGCATTCGAATGGTTCAAAAATCCTAAGGCAAAAGTTTCTGCTCATTATGTCATTGAACAAGATGGACGTATCATTCAAATGGTTAGCGAAAAGGATACAGCCTGGCATGCCGGTATAGTTAGTCGTGATTCAAAATTTGCCAATCAACCCTCGCCCAATTCATGGTTATTAGGTATTGAATTTACTCGAGATCGAAAAAATGCTAATGTTATGCCTGAAATACAAATAAAAGCAGGATTGAAACTGGTCAAAGACATGAAAAGACGATATGGTGCAGGATTTAATGTTTACACACATGATCAATTTCAAACAACGAGAGTTTGTCCAGGACCGAAATTTCCTATTCATCGATTCAAAGAAATTGTGAACGGCTGAAAACGCGAACTATTCATTGTCTAAGCTATACGATCACCTCTTTCTTTGTCCTATTATATATATATATATACACCGTATATGTTCACTCCTATCTAAATTGTGTTGAATAAAGGGCAACTATAATTATTGATGGTAAGAAAAAAAGATAATAAATTAAACAGTAATGTATACTTTTGTAATAGACTGAAGCACTGGAAACGCAATTTAACATAAAGGACAATAGTTTATTGATATTGTGGAATATCATTAATTTTAAATCCATAAAAGATGAATACATTAATTCGGATAAATTCTCTGTGCCTTTATTTCCTAAAATATTCTGGACAATGAAATTTTATCCTCTTGTGCAAAATACCGAAGGTAACAAAGATATTGGATTGGTGCTTTGTGCAGATGGTAACATATTTGCAAACTATAGATGGAGACTTCTCTTAACTCCAAGACCTAAGTCTTCCAATACAGATTCATCAACTCAATATTTTTGTTCTTATAATTCGGAGAGTACTATACATATTATCAATCACTTCGAAATATCTTCAAATGATATTCCAATCATCTGTACAATTACAATTCCGTTTAATTCGTACATTGGTGGTGAATGTCTAAGCGCATTCGAACATTCGCTTAAAGTTTTAAATGGTCAAAAACATTGTGATTTTATTATCAAAGTTCAAGATAAATGTTTTAATGTTCATAAATGTATCCTATCGACTCATTCGTCATATTTTGCTACTTCAATCAATTCTGAAAGTGGAACGTTAATAATTCAAGATGAAGCGCCTGATGTTATTGAAGCGATGATTCATTATATTTATACTGGCACTTCTAATGTTACAGATCCGAACTTAGCTCTCGAACTCGTTACACTTTCTGATAAGTACGATTTACCGGAATTGAAAATGAAGTCTTTAAAGTTTCTCATTGCCAAAATGAACAAATATTATGTTATCAAAACTCTTTTGAAAGCCAAACTTTATAAATTAGATGATTTATTCCAAGCCTGTGTCAATTTTCTAAAAAGTGATCAAACTATAATCAACACTCTTCCTGACTATGATTTATTAGTGGCGTCGGATAATGGTTTCGAATTTCTTGCTTTCTGTTTTGATAACATTCGTGGTATTAAACGCCCATTTGATAGTCTCAAATAAAACAATTTTTATTGACTCAATTCGATAATCATCTAATAAACTCGTATATTATGAATTTTTAATTTCTTCAATTAAGTTCAGTACTTCATCCCAACTTTGAGCTATGCGAACTGAATTGATAAAATCAGGTTGAAACTTCTGTGCGCCATCAATCTTTTTCTGATCCGAACAAAACCATATTTGTATGATAGAAGACGGGAAACTACGTAAAACTTGCATTCTATCATCAATCATAACATTAACTTTGTTTTCATGAGCAATCTTAATCTTCTCGTCGTATTCTAAGCAGTAATACGTTTTAATATGAGATAAATTGTAGTTCTTCAGCCAATTATTCGTTTTCTCTTGATAACTATCTTTACATTTGGATATAAATATAAACTGATTGGATGTATCTTCTGCTAATTTGATCACAGATTCGATAGCATTTTCAAATGGTTGATCAGTGACATGATTTTTCACCACACCACCAATATCACAAGCAATAACAGTAATTGAACGAGCACTCATAAGAACAAGATTAAATAGTTACTATAATCATGTTTGTATATTTATACATATTTTATGTATTGCACAATTCTTTGATTTACGACGTTCTTTTTCGTCAGCATTACTGTTCTGTTCACACAATATTGTAATTATGCAATACAAGTGTAATATTAATAACATCTCCTTCGTCTATCAATTAATGAATGAAAACGAGCTAATTCAATAAGTGATATATTTTCATTGATTCGTCGAATTGAATCTTCTTGTAGTAAACTTAGCATTTGATGTGTTTGACCATCTCTTAAATAGTTACTCAAATAAACTAAACTGCAACCATCGCAGTCGACAAATAAACGAGACATTTGATGAAGTTTATTTTGAATTAACCATTCATGTGTCTGTGTTTCTGTCCATTCAAGAATATCTTCTTTTGTTTGAACAGGTGATAGATGATTTTCTAAATGTTCTTCTCTCTTCAATTCTTTGTGTAACATTTCCATTGCTCGATGAAATTCATGTTTGTTAAAATCAATATAAAGCAATTGGCCAATCAAAAATAATAACCAGCCATCAGGTTTATAACGTTTTTGTAGAAGTACAGGCACAATCGTACGTTGCCGTTGAAATGCATACTGTGCTTCTGCTCGACAATAATTACTTTTTCGATATTCTTCACTCATACAAATGATGACAGTACGTGAACATTCGATAGCTTCGGCCATTGCATCCATCACATTTCCATGGATTTGATCGAAATCAATCCACACACGATAGTTGGACTTGACAAGTTCATCATAGATTTGTTTACATAGTTCTTTATCTTTATGTGAATAACTAATCATAATATCAAATAAATCTTGATGATTGTTGTTTAATAGTAAATAGTTTTGACGATGATTTTCGAGATTCCATAGTATTCCATGTAGAGTCTTTCTCATTCTTTCATTATTACAATCTTTTGCTTGATGAGATAGCGTAGACATGAAGTCTGTATTCGAACGAAGTTGTTGTTGAATATCTTTATTGAATGAAAGTGTCCAAAGAATGGAATAGACGCTTGGATATTCATTAGAAATTTCGATAAAAAGTGGTATTTTATTTAAATCAACTGTTTTTTGTTGGACAGAATCGTTTTTCGATAGAATATAAAAACCTAAAGGCACGAAAAAAAAACTTGTTATCAATTTATTTTTGAAAGTATTTACCATCGAGTAAATGAGGGATAGTTGCATGTTTGTACTTTTTTAATGGTTGATGCCATGCTTGTTCAAGCATATTAAAGAAAAAAATAGTCATACTATCAGATATTTTTAATTGTTTCAGTTGTTCATCTGTTAAAATTGTACCAAGAATCCCATATGAACATAAACAGATCTCATCGAAAAGTGACGTTTCAGCTACTGTTTTAAGTGTCTGTTGTATCATTAAATTCGAACGAAAAAACCAAATAACAGAATTATGTATCATTAACGTAAATTTGATGTAAAGTATGATAACATCGATTAAAATCGTCTCGTCGTTCGATCGTATCGATCTTATTTGTGTGTAAAATGGTTCATATGCAATGATACGAATGAGTTCTTCTAAATGATTGCATAGAATTTCTTCTGTAGGAAAGATTTTTTTGAGAAATATAGGATTTGATCGATTGTTCCAAAGACATCCGATCGTTATACCGATAATCTGTGCGATACAACCAAGTAATTCTTTGTTCCATGATGATACGGTACTACTATGTATATGAATAATTTCAATGTAATTATCGATAATCGAAGAGAAATTTCCATCGAAAGAATTCGAACGAATGGGAGAATTAGCACCCCAATAGCAAAATAGAAACGAAAGACTTGTTTTTAAATAGAACAAGAATTTAGCAGTAAATAATGATTGTGATAAATTATTCTTTTGTCGAAGTTGAGTTAAATAAATTTCAAATTGTTTTGTTTCGATAAAATTAGTTTTAATGTATTGATTCATATGAGGGAAAATACTTGGCAATACGCAGTTTGGATATTCGTGCATAAAGTGTGATAGATTACAGAACCAAACATTAATTATATTTATATATGGATGGTTATCGTCGCTGTTTTGTTCAATCTGTTCAAATATATGATCTATTTGATCAACAGTTGCGGATAATAAGAGTGTCATTTTTGTTTCTAAACATATATTATTACTATTGAAGATCAAATTCTTATTGAATATTGTCATGGCATCTAAGAATTGTAAATAGTTGGATTGATCAATCCATGATTCAAAATCTTGACTCAGCAATTTCCATGCGCACTGTTGTAAAGTAAATAGTAATTGAAATGATTGAGAGATCAATAATGATAATGATTCATCAGTTGGTTGTTTGAGAAGATGTATTATATTTTGTAAATTATCTATTGATGAAAGAGATAAGTCGATGCCAGTAGTCACAAGTTGTTCCAAATTATACTCCATCGAGTTTTTTTCTTCGTATTCACGTGTGCAAATTCAAATGCCTCAAAACGAAATGATGTTTTGTTTCTAATCCTTTCAATACATAAATATACGATTTATAAGCTGCTTTCTTATTCATAATCTTATATATCACGCAGACTCATTGAATTTGAATAGTATTGACTATCGATTTGCAAGCTATAATTCGTTTTCTTTCTCTTAAATTAAAAAGAATAAATACTGAAAAAGGAGAATGTGAGTTCGTTGTGTGACATAAGGTGTGTCACTAAAA
>Ga0209915_1003170_pt1 | contig 14743 bp, 18 predicted proteins | sample ThiBiot_750_plan_FD_183952 | JGI IMG/M metagenome (GOLD analysis project Ga0209915, IMG submission 183952) | Wastewater bioreactor microbial communities from Cape Town, South Africa - Thiocy_cont_750_plan (SPAdes) | ecosystem: Engineered > Bioreactor > Thiocyanate-remediating > Anaerobic-Aerobic... | reverse complement strand
CCGTCCAGGGTGCCGAGCTCCTTGTTCGCGAGCGCCGCGGCCTTCTTGATCCGGGCGAGCGCCGCGATCTGCGTCGACTCCAGCCCCTTGCCCGAGATCGGGAAGTTCTCGACGGCGCGCTGCGTCTGGGCTCCGTAGAGCGCGTTCACGGGCACGCGCACCTCGCCCATGGTGTCGTGCTCGATGCGGTACTGCAGCGAGTTCTCGCCGCTCCGCTGGTGTGTGTCGGTCACTGCTGTTCCTCCAGTTGTGACGGGGTGATGTGGGGGGATGTTCAGGGGAGGTCGCCGAGACCCGCGGTGACGACGGGCACGGCCGTGCCCTCGTTCAGCCGGTAGTTCGCGCCGACGATGCCGAGACGGCCCTCCGCCACGGCCTGGGCGATGAGCTCGGAGGACTGCAGCAGATCGTGCACGGTGTTGCGCAGGTGCTCCTGGCCGACGAGCTCGGGATCGATGTCGGCCACGGTGGATCCGCCCTGCTCGGAGAGCACCTTGCGGGCTGCGGGGACGATCGGCGCCACGAGCTTCCAGATGTGCGGCGGCAGCGGGGCTGCGTCGATGGCGGTGCCGTCGATCGCCGCGCGCACAGCGCCGCAGCTGTCGTGCGCGAGGACGACGATGAGCGGCACACCGAGGACGGCGACCGCGTACTCGAGGCTCGCGACGATCGACTCGCCGATCACCTGACCGGCGTTGCGCACGACGAAGAGGTCGCCGAGGCCCTTGTCGAAGATGATCTCCGCCGCCAGGCGCGAATCGGAGCAGCCGAACAGCGTCGCCATCGGCGCCTGCCCGTCCACGAGTTCGTGACGCTTGCCGACGTCCTGGTTCGGGTGCTGGGGCGTGCCGGCGACGAACCGCCGGTTCCCCTCGCTCATGAGCCGCCAGGCCTCGTCGGGGGTCAGAGTGCTGTTACCGGTCATCGTCCGCTTTCGAGTTCGTCGATCTGGGGGCTGATCTTCGCCACGAGTTCCGCCGTGCCGGCCTTGCCGAGCGCGCCGTAGACCAGGACGTAGTCCTTGCCGACCTGCGTTCCGAGGGCGTAGTTGATGTTCGCCGACTCGTCGGGGCGCGAGATCACGTACTCGTCCCAGGCGCGTCCGCCGATGGTCACGGTGTTCTTCGAAGCCGTGCCGCGCAGCGGCGTGAGCGCCCAGTCGGCGTCGGCGTCGAAGGCCTGCGCGATGTGCGCGTAGCCGCGGGCGTCATCGGCCTGCGGGGCGATGGTGATGTCCCACACGATCGGCTTGCCGTCGACCAGGACGGCCTTGTTCACACGCCAGTTGTTGGGCGGCGTCGGAAGCAGCACGGGGCGGTTCAGACTGCTCTGCGCATTCCTGGCCGCGGCGGGGAGGTCGACGGCGTTGGTGCCGGTGAAGTCGCCGCGCGGCACGATCAGCACGATGAGCAGCACGACGCCCACGGTGGCGATGAGGGCGGCGATGAGGCCGCGGAAGGTCTGGCTGCCCCGGTAGGCGGCCGACGACGCCGCCTTGCGGTCGGCCGTCTCCTGCGCGGTCTCCGGGCGCCCCAGCTCGGCGACGACGGGCGGCTGTTTCGGTGCGCGGCTCATCGTCCGGCCTCCTCGGACTCGGCGTGCGAGCGCGCGGAGTCGAGGCGGCGCTTCGCACCCAGCAGCCACTCCTCGCAGCGTGCAGCGAGCGCTTCGCCGCGCTCCCACAGCGTGAGCGACTGCTCGAGCGTGGGCGCGCCCTGCTCGAGCTCGGCGACGACGCGGACCAGCTCGTCCCTGGCCTGCTCGAAGCTGAGAGAAGCCGGATCGGCGACGGTCGGCGCAGAGGTCCCTGCGGAGGCGGACGGCTCGTTCGACACAGTCACGCCTCCATCCTACCGGCGTGCGTCGGCGCCACCGGCCGCGTCGGCGCCACCGGCCGCGTCGGCACCGCCGTCCGCGGCCTCGGCGATCTCGCCCTCCGACACGGCGCGCAGCGAACCGCGGTCGACCGTGAGCGTGAGCACGGTGCCGGAGGGGGCGTCGGCGGCGTCGCGCACGATGCGCCCGTCGTCGCGGTGCGCGATGGCGTACCCGCGGGCGAGGGTCGCCGCGGGCGAGAGCGCGCGCAAGGAGGCGCGCAGCTCTGCGGTACGGCGGGCCGCCGCGTCGACGGTGCGGCCGAGCGCGTCGCGCGACCGTGCGGACAGCAGCCACACCTCCTGTGCGCGGCGCTCGATGAGCGGATCCGGATCCCGCAGCGCCGGACGGGAGCGCAGCTGCTCGAGCTGGGCGATGTCGTGCGCGATGCGCTGGGAGACGCGGGTGGCGGCCCTCGCGCGCAGCTGGGCGACGAGCGCGCGCTGCTCGCCGACGTCGGGCACGACGCGCTTGGCGGCGTCGGTCGGCGTCGAGGCGCGGAGGTCGGCGACGTCGTCGAGCAGCGGGTGGTCGTTCTCGTGTCCGATCGCGCTGACCACGGGGGTCGTCGCGGCGGCGACCGCCCGCACGAGGCGCTTGTCGCTGAAGCCGAGAAGGGTCTGCGGGTCACCGCCGCCGCGGGCGATCACGATCACGTCGACCTCGGGATCCGCATCGAGCCGCTTCAGTGCGGCGAGCGTCTCCGGCACGCAGCGGTCGCCCTGCACCGCGGCGTGCACGGTGCGGAAGCGCACCTGAGGCCAGCGCAGCTCGGCGTTGCGGTGCACGTCCTTCTCCGCGTCGGAGTTCTCGCCCGTGATCAGCCCGATCATGTGCGGCAGGAACGGCAGCGGCTTCTTGCGGGAGGCGTCGAACAGCCCTTCCTGGCGCAGCTGGGCGCGCAGCCGCTCCAGACGTTCGAGCTGATCGCCGAGCCCGACGTGCTTCATGGCGGAGACGGCGAAGCTGAAGTCGCCGGCCTTGACGAAGTAGTCCGCCTTGACCGCGGCGACCACGTGGTCGCCGACCGCGAGATCGGCCGGGATCCGCGCGCGCACGCTCGACCAGATCCGGATCGAGATCTGCGCATCGGAGCGGGTGTCCTTGAGCCGGGCGAAGACGTTGCCGGCACGCAGGTTCCAGCTCGTGATCTCGCCCTCGACCCAGACGGTGCCCCACTGGGCCACGAAGTCGCGGATCGTGGCGTTGAGGCGGGCGATGGAGGTCGGCGCGTCCGCGGTCGAGTCGCGGGGGGAGACGGCGTCGGCCGGCGGGGTCTCGCCGGGGGCGGCTTCGAAGACGGTCATCGCATCCTGTCGATCGGGGCGGGTTCAGGATAACGCGGGCTTCGGACGCGGCCCGGCCCGGTACGCAGGGCGGCCCGTCCCGGCCTCCTGCCAGGAGGCGCCGATAGAATCGCGGGGTGAGTTCTCCCGTCGCGCTGCCCGTGCCGCAGATTCCCCGCCGTCGTCCCGAGGGCGCGCGCGAGCCGCTCCAGAACCGCCCGGTCGAGGGCGTCAAGCGCGTGCTGCTCGCCGCGCCCCGCGGCTACTGCGCGGGGGTCGACCGCGCCGTCGTCGCGGTCGAGAAGGCGCTGCAGCGCTACGGTGCGCCCGTTTACGTGCGCAAGCAGATCGTGCACAACATCCACGTCGTGACCGAGCTCGAGGAGCAGGGGGCGATCTTCGTCGACGAGGTGGACGAGATCCCCGAGGGATCCCACGTGGTCTTCAGCGCCCACGGCGTCTCGCCGATGGTGGTCTCCGCCGCGGAGGACCGCCACCTGCACGCGATCGACGCGACCTGCCCTCTGGTGACCAAGGTGCACCGCGAGGCGGTGCGCTTCGCCCGCGACGACTACGAGATCCTGCTCATCGGCCACGACGGCCACGAGGAGGTCGAGGGAACCGCCGGGGAGGCGCCCGACCACGTCACGGTCGTGAACTCGCCGGCCGAGGCCGACACGGTCGAGGTGCGCGACCCCAGCAAGGTGGTGTGGCTGTCGCAGACCACCCTCTCCGTCGACGAGACGATGGAGACCGTCAACCGGCTGCGCACCCGGTTCCCCGAGCTGCAGGATCCGCCCTCCGACGACATCTGCTACGCGACGCAGAACCGGCAGGTCGCGATCAAGAAGGTCGCCAAGGACGCGGATCTCGTGATCGTGGTCGGATCCGCGAACTCGTCCAACAGCGTGCGCCTGGTCGAGGTCGCGCGCGAATACGGCGCCCGGGCCGCCTACCGCGTCGACTACGCCGACGAGGTGCGCCAGGAGTGGCTGGACGGCGTCGCCACCGTCGGGGTGACGAGCGGGGCCTCCGTGCCCGAGGTGCTCGTGCAGGAGGTGCTCGCGGCCCTCGCCGAGGCGGGTTACGGAGACGTCGAGGAGGTGCGCACGGCCGAGGAGGACCTCATGTTCTCCCTCCCCAAGGAGCTGCGCCAGGACATCACGGGCCAGCGCGACGAGCGGGCGCTCGGAGGACGCAGCCGATGACCGGCTCCGGGCCCGCGGAGCAGCCGCGACGGCCGGCTTTCGGCGAGTACGCGACTCCGGAGGAGCAGAGCAGGCGAGCAGGAAGGCCGATGCCGCCGCCCGTCGTGCCGGTTCCGCCGACCGTGCTTCCGGTGGTCCCGCCGGCGCAGGACACGGCGGAGCGCCCGGCTCACCCCGTCGACAGGATGGCGTCGATCGCACTGCTCGCCTACGGGGTCTGGAACGTCATCACGACGGTCATCGCCTACCTCGACCCGTCCTCGCTCATGACCTCGATGATGCGGATGATGGGGATCACCGGCACCTTCTCGAACTACGGACCGGCGCGGACCGCGGGGATCGTCGCGGGTATCGTCCTCATCGTCGGCTGGATCGTGACCGCCGCATGGTCCGTGGCCCGGCTGCGGCGCGGCAAGCTCACGTGGTGGCTCCCGGTGGCCGGCGGCATCGTGTTCGGGATGCTGGCGTCGATCTGCATCGCGGTGCCCTTCATGACGGATCCGAGCGTCGTCTCGTTCCTGAACGGGCAGCTCCAGAAGTAGCGTCCGCGGACGCCGAAGGTCCGGCCCCCTCGGGGATCCGGACCCACGACGAGCGGCCCGTCAGTGCGCGTTGCCGTTGTTGAAGTGGTGGTCGCCCTTGTGGTGACCGTTGCCGTGCGCCCCGGGACCGCGACCTCCGGTGCCGGGCTCGACATGGTTGGTCTTGGTGTGCACGATGTCGTAGTAGACGCTCGTGTCGGCCGCGTTTGGGAACACCCGGTAGGTGAAGACGTTCTTGTTCAGCTCCACGATCGGGACGACGCGCTCGAACAGCACGGCGCCGTTCGCGTCCTTCGCGGCGATCCACCGCGTGGCGCCGTCGGCGGGCACGTTCCAGTCGCCGTGCATCTTCGGGCTGTCGTCGAGGTTGTACATCGTGAACGTGCCGTCGGCCTTGAAGTACGCCCAGCCCACGAAGTTCTTCACGGCCGGGTCGTCGAGAGCGACGCGGCGGCCCTGGGCGTCGAGCGCGCTCGTGGTCTTCCACGGGGTCGAGGCCAGCGTCTCGAACGGCGTCAGCGCCCGGTGGCCGGAGGCGAACGATGCGGTCGCGGCAGCCGGAGTGGCTGCGGCGGCGACCGTCGGGACGATGGCGACGGCCGCGAGGGCGATCGTCGAGGCGGCGATGAGCTTGCGGGAGAAGGTGATGTTCATGTCTTCCACGCTAGGAATCGGCCCCCGATCGTCGCATCAGCCGATCGGCTACTTCCGGTGCCACCGGGCGGATGATCCCGGAATCGGGCTGCCGGTGCCGTCAGGCGATCCCGCCCCAGACGGCACGTGCGCCGGCCTCGCCCGCCAGGACGGCGGTGACGATCGTCCCGATCGCGCACACCGCCGCGATGATGGTGATCGTCGCGGAGATCGCGGACGCGATGCGGATCCGCCGGATCCGGGCCGTCATCCGCTCCCGCAGGTGAACGGCGACGGCCGCGATCAGGAGGGCGATGCTCCAGGGGATCAGCAGGAGCCCGAGCGCCTCGTGCTGCCGGATCGCGGGCGTGGATCCGACCTTCGCTGCCAGGTCGAGGCCGGCGAGAATGGTCACCGGCACCAGGACCGCGACGAGTGCCGCGGCGATCGGCATCGCCAGGCCCAGACGGTGTCGGGCAGCGGGCCAGATCGCCGTGAGAGCCACGGCGAGCGCCGTCACGGGAGCGAGGATCACCGTGGCGTGCACCAGCAGCGGGTGCAGCGGGAGGCCGAGAAGCGTGAAGGGGCCGGAGGCGAGCAAGGCGGTCATACTGGGAGAACGGCGCGCGGGCGCACCGGGTTCACCGGATCCTATCGGCGCGGATCCGATCCGTCGGGGATGAACCTTTCGTTCCCGGATCTCGTTTCCCCGGTAGGAGGCGACGATGGAGGATGAGGACGAGCGGCTGACCGCGCTCTACGACGTGCACGCCGGGCCGATCCGTCGCTACGTCGTGCACCTGACGGGCAGCAGCTCCTCCGCGGACGACGTCGTGCAGGAGACGCTCCTGCGGGCCTGGCGCACCCCGCGGATCCTGGAGCAGGAGGTCGCGACGACCCGGTCCTGGATGTTCGCCGTCGCGCGGCATCTCGTCATCGACGAGGCCCGCAGCGCGCGCCGGCGCCATGAGCATCCCGTCGCCGAGGTGCCGGAGCAGGGCACCGACGACACGACGGATCGCCTGTTCGACGCGATCCTCATCGAGGACGCGCTCGCCGACCTCAGCGCCGAGCATCGCGCCGTGATCGTGGCCGGATACTACGGCGGTCGCAGCGTCGACGAGATCGCACAGGAGCTCGCGATCCCCGCCGGAACGGTGAAGTCGCGCATGCACTATGGACTGCGGGCCCTGCGGCTCGCGCTGCAGGAGAGAGGGGTGATCCGGTGAGCGTCGATCCGGACCCGTTCGCCACGTGGGATGCCGCCTATGCGATGGGTGCGCTGTCCGCGCCGGACCGCGCGCGCTACGAGGCGCATCTGGCGGACTGCCCGGACTGCCGTGCCGCCGTGGCAGAGCTCGTGCCGGCGGTGAGCCTGCTGTCGCGCGTGCGCGCCGAGGACGCGGAGCGCATCGGCACGGGCGAACCCGATCCGGTCGCTCCGAAGCTGCTCTCCATCGCGCGTGCACGCCGCCGGCGTCGCCGCCGTGCGCTCTGGACCGGCATCGGCATCGCGGCCGCGCTCGCGATCGCCGTACCCGTCACCGTCGTCGCGATCGCGCCGCGCCCGGCGGTGTCCGTGGCGCTGGAGGCGGACAGATCCGTTCCGGTGAGCGCCACGGTCTCGCTGACGCCCGTCGCCTGGGGCACGAGGATCGACATGGCGTGCCTGTACGACGCCGGGGCGCCCGATGCCGGGTGGACCTACGTCCTCACCGTCGTGGGCAAGGACGGCACAGCGACCGACCTGTCGACCTGGAAGGTCCAGCCGGGGCGGACGGCGACGCTCTCCGCGGGCACCGCGGCGGCGCTCGACGACATCCGGACGGTCGAGATCCGCACCGCGGCCGGAGACGTCGTGCTGAGCCGGGACATCCGCGGCGGATCCGCGTCGGGGTGAACCGCCACGCGCTCGCCCTCGTTCTTCCCCTGGAGCGCACCGCACGGAGCGCGGTCGAAAGGATGAGGACATGCGCAGAACCTGGGCGATCGGAGCCCTTGCACTGGGATTGCTGCTGGCCGGATGCAGCTCGCCGGCGACGACCGGATCCTCGGCGCCTCCGGCATCGAGCGACGGGTACGGGGCCGGCGGCGGCTACGGCTCCGGGACGAGCAGTACCGCGGCGAGCACGGGCCTGAAGGTCGCGAAGACGCCTCTCGGCGAGGTCGTGGTGACCTCGGCCGGCATGACCGCCTACATGTTCGACAAGGACACCCAGGGCACGCAGGCGAGCGCGTGCACGGGGGCCTGCGTCGGATTGTGGCCGCCCATCCTCGCCACCGGTGGCACGCCCCAGGGAGACGGCATCACCGGCACGCTCGGCACGATCCCGACACCCGACGGCAAGAAGCAGGTCACGCTCGACGGCTGGCCCCTCTACACCTACTCCGGTGACGCCGCGGCCGGTGACGTGAAGGGCCAGGGCGTACAGGGGATCTGGTGGGTCGTGGATGCGACGGGCGCGAAGATCGGCGGCTGACCCGCAGACGACGGAAGCGCCGCCGGGACGGATCCCGGCGGCGCTTCCGATGCGGCTGAGGTGCGGTCAGCTCTTCGACTGGCCGTACGAGCCCAGCTGACGGGTCGACTCGATGACGCGCTGGGCCATCGCGGTCTCGGCGACCTTGCCCCAGGCGCGCGGGTCGTAGACCTTCTTGTTGCCGACCTCGCCGTCGACCTTCAGGACGCCGTCGTAGTTGCTGAACATGTAGCCCGCGATCGAGCGGGTGAACGCGTACTGCGTGTCGGTGTCGATGTTCATCTTCACGACGCCGTTCGCGACCGCGAGGGCGATCTCCGCGTCGGTGGAACCGGATCCGCCGTGGAACACGAGGTCGAGCGGCTTCGCGCCCGTGCCGTACTTCGCGGCGACCTGCGCCTGGATCTCGCCGAGCAGCTCGGGGCGCAGCTTCACGCCGCCGGGCTTGTACACGCCGTGCACGTTGCCGAAGGTGAGCGCGGCGATGTAGCGGCCCTGCTCGCCGAGGCCCAGCGCCTGGACGGCCTGGTCGACGTCGGTGAAGGTGGTGTAGAGCGCCTCGTTCGAGCCCTCGTGCGCGACGCCGTCCTCCTCGCCGCCGACGACGCCGATCTCGACCTCGAGGATCGCGTTGATCGCCTTCATGCGGGGGAGGAGATCCTTGGCGATCTCGATGTTCTCCGCGAGCGGCACGGCCGAGCCGTCCCACATGTGCGACTGGAAGATGGGGTTGCGTCCGGCCCGCACCTCTTCCTCGCTCGCCGCGATGAGGGGCTCGACGAAGCCGGCGAGGGCGTCCTTCGGGCAGTGGTCGGTGTGCAGCGCGACGGTGACGGGGTAGGACTTCGCGACCTCGGTGGCGAACTTGGCGAAGGCCAGCGCGCCCGTGGCGCGGGCCTTGACGGTCTGACCGGCGAAGTAGTCGGCGCCGCCCGTGGTGACCTGGATGATGCCGTCGGAGCCGGCCTCGGTGAGACCCTGCAGCACGGCGTGGATGGTCTGCGAGCTGGAGACGTTGAACGCCGGGTAGGCGAAGCCGCCCGCCTTCGCGCGGTCGAGCATCTCGGCGTACTGATCCGGGGTGGCAACGGGCATGGCTTCTCCTGTGCTGGATGACGGGGGTCGGTGCCACTCTAGCGCCGTAGGATCCGCGTTTCAGAGCGCGTGACCGACGGCCTGGGGAGCCGGATCTTCCGCCTGGTAAAGAAGGGAAGATCTTTCGCTTTCCCGGAGCGGAAAACTGCGGATCCGTACGCTTCGCGGCCCTACGCTGGGGGCCATGGTGCGCCTCACAGCCGATCTCAGCCCCCTCAGCCCCGACCGCAACCTCGCACTGGAACTCGTCCGTGCCACGGAGGCGGCGGCGATCCGTGCCGTCCCCTTCATCGGCCGCGGCGCGAAGGAGGAGGCCGACGGCGCCGCCGTCGACGCCATGCGGGCCTTCCTCGGGACGGTCGACTTCGACGGTCGCGTCGTGATCGGCGAGGGCGAGAAGGACAACGCCCCGATGCTCTTCAACGGCGAGCATGTCGGCAGCGGCGTCGAGTGGGCGCAGCAGTACGACATCGCCGTCGATCCGATCGACGGCACCACCCTCACCGCCGAGGGGCGCCAGAACGCCGTGTCCGTCATCGCGGTGTCCGACCGCGGCACGATGCTCGACGCCTCGAGCGTCTTCTACATGGACAAGCTCGTCACCGGCCCCGCGGGCGTCGGAGTGGTCGACATCCGCCTCCCCGTCGCGGAGAACATCCAGCGTCTCGCCGGCGCCCTGGGCAAGCCGGTCGAGGAGCTCGTCGTCTCGGTGCTGAACCGTCCTCGTCACGAGAAGCTCATCCGGGAGATCCGCGAGGCCGGTGCCGGCACGCGTCTGATGAGCGACGGCGACGTCGCGGGCGGCATCAACGCCGCCCGTCACGGCGCGCGCACCGACATGTGCATCGGCATCGGCGGCAGCCCGGAGGGCATCGTCACCGCCTGCGCGATCAAGGCTCTCGGCGGTCACATCCAGGGCCGGCTGTGGCCCCGCGACGATGATGAGCGCCAGCGCGGCATCGATGCCGGCCTCGACATGGACAAGGTCTACGAGGCCGACGACCTGGTGAGCGGAAACAACACGATCTTCGTCGCCACGGGTGTGACGGACGGGCAGCTCGTCGCCGGCGTGCGCCGCGAGGGCGACTACCTCTACACCGAGAGCGTCGTGCTGCGCAGCGCCTCGGGCACCCTGCGGCGCATCGCCTCGGAGCACCTCGTCTCCAAGTGGCTCTGAGCCTCATCCCGCGGCGGCGGGCCGGGTCGCGATAACGACCTGGCCTCAGTCCGGCTGATTCCCTCGGCACCTGGCACAATGGGGGAGGCGCGATCGGCGTGCACGGCGCATTCGGCGCGACGCGGAATGCGGAGCAGGAAGGTGATGAGGATGGCTACGGAGAACATCTATCGCCATGAGACGGTCACCGACACCGGCACGGTGAAGGTCGTCGAGATGGAGGCCGCGCGCCGCCCCGACGTGCTCTTCCGCGTCCGTCGCGAAGAGGGCCACGAGATCAGCGCCTGGTGGATGATCGGCGCGTTCGTACTCTTCTCCGCGACCGTCGTCTTCCTGCTCAGCGGGGTTCCGGGGAGCGCCTGACCTCCTCCCGGGCTTCGTCCTGCCCGGCCAGCCGCGCGCGCAGCTCGCCGAGGTCCGCCTGCATCGCGTCCGCGGTGGCAGACGACGCGGGATCCTCCACCGTCGTGGGTGAGGTCAGCTCCTCCGCGGTGAACCGCCGGGTCGCGCCGGTGACCGGCGAGGGTGCGGCCAGCGCGTCGGCATCGACACCGGGGAACCGCCGGGCGGTCACGAGGACCCGCCCTTCCAGCGACCCCGCGAAGCGGTTGTAGCTCTCGACCGTGCGCTCCAGCGCCCGGCGCAGGTCGTCCGCATGCCCGGCGAGCACGCCGAGCCGGTCGTACAGCTGGGTGCCGAGCTCGAGCAGCACGGCGGCCTCGGCCGACAGCTCCTGCTGCTTCCACGTGTAGGCGACGGTCTTCAGCACGGCCCAGAGATTCACCGGGGTCGCCAGGGCCACGCGCTTGCCGAAGGCGTAGTCGAGCAGGGCCGGATCCTCGTCGAGGGCGGCGGACAGCAGCGACTCGCTGGGCAGGAAGCAGATGACGAACTCGGGGCTCACCTCGAGTCCCGACCAGTACGCCTTCTTGGCGAGTGCGTCCACGTGCGCGCGCACCGCCTTGACATGCTGCTGCATCAGGATCCGGCGCTGCGGATCCTCGGAGCCGAGCGCGCCGGCCGCGAGGAACGCGTCGAGCGGAGCCTTCGCATCGACGGCGATCGAGGCGCCGCCGGCGAGGCGGATCACCATGTCGGGGCGCCCCTGGCCGGCATCGGAGCGGATGGTCGTCTGCAGGTCGAAGTCGACGTGCCGGGTGAGGCCGGCGGCCTCCACGACGCGGCGCAGCTGGGTCTCGCCCCAGACCCCGCGTGCCGAGGTGGAGCGCAGCGCACCGGCCAGGGACTCGGTCGTCGACCGCAGCGCCTCGCCGCTCTCCTCGGTGCGGCGCAGCTGCTCGCTGAGCTGACCGAACTGGGCGTGGCGCTCGCGCTCCAGCACGGTCACCGTCTGCTGCATGCGGTGCAGGCTCTCGCGCACCGGGGCGAGGGCGGTGAGCACCGCGCTCTCCTGCCGGGCGCGCTCGGCCGCGTCGTGCTGCTGAAGGCGAGCGTGCTCGACGGCGTCGCGGTAGAGGTCGTGCTGCCGGTCGCGGTCTTCGCGGACCACCGAGAGCTCGGCATCGGCGCGGGCGAGGTCGGCGGCGCCGCGGCTGCGGCCGAGGAACCAGCCGACGGCCAGGCCGGCGACCGCGGTGAGAGCGGCGATGAGCAGTGCGAGCGCGTCCATGCGTCCATGATGGGCGGGGCCACCGACATCGCCGGGGACGCGCGGTCGCGTGTCAGGCCGCGGCGCGCACCTTCGCCGGGATAGCCGGGGCGAGAGGGTCTCCGAGGCGGACGCCGATCGTCTCGGCCAGCTGCTGCACCGTGGCGGATCCGGTGCGGTGTGCCGCATCGATCACGATCTGCGCGCACGCGCGGGCGTCGGCGAGCGCGTCGTGATGCGGGAAGGCGCCGAACCCGGCGGCCTCGGCCGCGACCGGGAGCTTGTAGGAGTCGAGGTCGTAGACCTTGCGGGCCACGGCGAGGCTGCACAGCGAACGGTAGGGCGGGCAGTCGTCGCCGGTCGCCTCGCACGCACGTCGGATGACGTTGAGGTCGAACCCGGCGTTGTGCGCGACCAGCACGTCCGCGCCGGCGAACGCGCAGAGTCGATCGAGCTGCTCGCTCCATCCCGGGGCGCCCTGCACCTCGTGCGCGCGGATGCCGTGGATCCGGACGTTCCATTCCTGGAACTCGTCATGCCCGGCCGGCGGGCGGATCAGCCAGCCGGTCTGCGCGACGACGATGCCGTCCCGCACTCGGACCAGACCGACCGAGCATGCCGAGGCCGGGGAGGAGTTCGCCGTCTCGAAGTCGATCGCGGTGAAGTCCAGGGCCACGGATCCACCTTCCGTCGACCATGTGCGCCGACGGGGCAGGCGCGCCGCGGAGGGCGTGATCGGCGGGCGTAGTCTCGGGAGCATGGTCGAACGTGCGACGAGCTTCGGATCCGAGACGGGCAGCTATGAGAAGGGGCGGCCGGAGTACCGGTCGGACGCGGTCGCCTGGCTGCTGGAGCCGCTGGCGGACGGCGACAGGGCGGTGGTCGACATCGGCGCGGGGACCGGCAAGCTCACCCGCGCCGTGCGGGGCCTCGGGGGCACGGGCGTGACGGCCGTGGATCCGGATCCGCAGATGCTCGAGGCCCTGCGCGAGAAGACCCCCGGCGTCGAGGCTGTCACCGGCACGGCGGAAGCGCTGCCGCTGCCGGACGCGAGTGCCGACGCCGCGACCCTCGGGCAGGCCTGGCACTGGGTGGACCCCGTCGCCGCCTCCGCGGAGATCGGCCGGGTCGTGCGCCCCGGTGGCGTGCTCGGGCTCATCTGGAACGTGCGGGACGGCCGCACCGAGTGGGTGCGCCGGTTGACCGCGATCATGGGCGGCAGCGCGGCGGAGCAGATGATCGGCGAGAACGCCGTGCGGGTCGCGGCGCCCTTCGGAGCGCTGGAGGAGCGGCGCTGGGAGTGGTCGCGCGAGATGACGCGCGCCGAGCTGCATGCGATGGCGAGCTCCCGCAGTGTCATCATCACGTCGTCGCCGGAGGAGAAGGCGCGGATCGCGCAGGCGATGGACGAGCTCTTCGACGAGCTCGGCCTCGTCGAGGGCGGAACGCTGTCGATGCCGTACGTGACCACGGCCTACCGCGCGATCCGCGGATCGTGAGCGGGCGCGGGCCCCGGTAGACTCGTACCCCGTGGCTCTCACCATCGGAATCGTAGGACTGCCCAACGTCGGCAAGTCCACCCTCTTCAACGCCCTCACCAAGAACGACGTGCTCGCGGCGAACTACCCGTTCGCGACGATCGAGCCGAACGTCGGTGTGGTGAACCTGCCCGATGCGCGGCTGAACGCGCTCGCCGAGATCTTCGGCAGCGAGCGGATCATGCCCGCGACCGTGTCGTTCGTCGACATCGCCGGCATCGTGCGCGGCGCGAGCGAGGGGGAGGGTCTGGGCAACCAGTTCCTCGCGAACATCCGCGAGGCCGACGCGATCGCCCAGGTCGTCCGCGGCTTCGCCGACGACGACGTCGTGCACGTCGACGGGGCGATCGACCCCAAGAACGACCTCGAGACGATCAACGCCGAGCTCATGCTCGCCGACCTCCAGACGCTCGAGAAGGCGATCGTGCGCATCGAGAAGGAGGTGCGCGGTCGTAAGACCGACGCCTCGGTGCTCGAGGTGGCGAAGGCCGCGAAGGACGCGCTCGAGCGGGGCCAGCTGCTCTCCACGAGCGGCATCGACCTGACGCCGATCAAGGAGCTCGGTCTGCTGACCTCGAAGCCCGTGATCTTCGTCTTCAACGTCGACGAGGCCGTGCTGACGGACGACGCCCGCAAGGCCGAGCTCGCCGCCCTCGTCGCGCCCGCACAGGCGATCTTCCTCGACGCGAAGATCGAGTCGGAGCTCATCGACCTGGATCCGGAGGACGCCGCAGAGCTCCTCGCCTCCACCGGTCAGGACGAGTCGGGCCTCGATCAGCTCGCCCGCATCGGGTTCGACACCCTCGGCCTGCAGACCTACCTCACCGCCGGCCCGAAGGAAGCCCGCGCCTGGACGATCCACAAGGGCGACAAGGCCCCGCAGGCCGCCGGCGTGATCCACACCGACTTCGAGAAGGGCTTCATCAAGGCCGAGGTCATCTCCTTCCAGGATCTGGTGGACACCGGATCCGTCGTCGAGGCCCGCTCGAAGGGCAAGGCGCGCCTGGAGGGCAAGGACTACGTCATGCAGGACGGCGACGTGGTGGAGTTCAGGTTCAACGTCTGAATCTGAACTGTGAGCTGGCGTGGTACTAGCGCCTGCGCGGTGGCGTGTTTCGCATCGGACGTCTGAGGCAATGCTCGGATGAGGGCAGCTCACACCTCCGACGGCGTCGTCGTCCTGTCGGTGTCTGTGGCGGAGGCCATTGTGCTGCACGAACTCATCGCCCTGTCCGAGTTCGCTGAGGACCTCGAGGTCATCGAGCTGCCCGAGCCAGTGGCGCAAGATCTCGAGGTCCAG
>Ga0209915_1003167_pt1 | contig 14761 bp, 15 predicted proteins | sample ThiBiot_750_plan_FD_183952 | JGI IMG/M metagenome (GOLD analysis project Ga0209915, IMG submission 183952) | Wastewater bioreactor microbial communities from Cape Town, South Africa - Thiocy_cont_750_plan (SPAdes) | ecosystem: Engineered > Bioreactor > Thiocyanate-remediating > Anaerobic-Aerobic... | reverse complement strand
CCCGCAAGGCCTCCACGGAGATGGACTCTGCGTTTCCGTTTGCGTTGGCCGATACCGCACCCGATGCCTGGGGGCGTCGCGTCATCCTGCGCGACCATGCCAAACGGCGGAAGAAGGACGCGAAATTGGGCGAGTTGAACGAGTTGGACTTCCTCCTTGCCGTGGACGACTTCAGTCGAATCGGCGCACTGCGGTTGAAGGACGAAAAGGGAAATTTTCACAGGTCGGTGGAAGAAGGAAGGCGGGGCACACCACCTCTGGTGGATCTTGAGAAGATATACACCTCAAGCCTTGCCGTCGAAACAGGAAACGAAACCGAGCAGGACCTGGCCTATCTACTGGGCAAAGGTACCTCGCTGGGGGGCATGCGCCCGAAGTGCACGGTGGTCGACAAGAACGGCATGCTTGCGCTTGGCAAATTTCCAAGCATCAGCGACACACGCAGCATCACGCGAGGGGAAGTGCTTGCGTTGCACTTGGCGCAAGCAGCCGGCATCGAAACTGCCAATTCGCGCATCGAGATGGTGAGTGGGGTCGCCATCGCCATCATCGAACGCTTTGACCGTGACGAGACAGGCGGGCGCATTCCGTACATGTCCGCTGCCTTAATGCTGCAAGCCTCGCGGCAAGACGAACACTCGTACACCGAAATCGTGGATGCCATTCGGGCAAACTCTCTGAAGCCGACACAGGATGCTCAGCAGCTTTGGAAGCGCATCGTCTTTAACCACCTCATCACAAACGTCGACGACCACCTGCAGAACCACGGTTTTTTGCATTGCGGCCAAGGCCTGTGGCGGCTAGCACCAGCGTTCGATATCAATCCATTTCCTGACAAGGATCGCGAGTCGAAAACTTGGCTGTCAGAAAAGGCGGGACCGGTCACGGACCTGAGCCCTCTGCTGGCCAGCAGTGCCTACTTCGGCCTCAACGCCAAGGATGCGCTTGATGCCCTGATGCCGATCTACAAAGCGGTCAAGAACTGGCGAACTGTCGCGTCATCGTCAGCGGTGGGCTTGACCGCGGCCGAGCTCAGAGACTTTGCGCCAGCCTTCGAACATGCAGCGATGGATGAAGCACGGTCCGCCTTGGGCGGCGAGCCTTGATAGCGGACCAGACAGGATGCGTTTGTCTTGTGAATGGATTCAACTAAGCAATTTGCTTGCTGTCGATAAGGCTCAATACGTAAGTTCGCCAGCGGCATCCAGCCGCCCGCCAGCAGCAGAAGCCTGCTGGAACGCGCGAGTGATCAACCCTGTCGTGACTCCCGCGAAGTAGCGTGCGCCCCAAGCCCCGAACCGTTCTTCGTCTTCCGGCGTGAGCGCGATCACGCCTCCGCAGTTGCCTGCGCTGCTGATTGCACGCAACGCGCGCTCGATTTCGGCCATCACCGGCGTCGACTTCCAGTCGCTGCCGAAACCCATCGCATGAGATAAGTCGTTGGGGCCAACAAATACCGCGTCAACGCCAGATACAGCGGCGATCTCGCCGGCCTGCAACACTGCTTCAGGCGTTTCAATCATGACAATCAACGCAACGCCCGCATTGCTTCGATCGGTGTGCGTGACGCCCGGGTATGCGCCGTAGCCTGCTGCGCGCGGACTGAACGCGCTGCCGCGGCGCCCGTCGCGAGGGTAACGCACCTGTTGCACGAGATCGCGTGCCTCCGCGGCGCTCGCGACCATCGGAATTTGCACTGCGCTTGCGCCCATATCGAGCACGCGGGCAAGGTCATGGCGCAGGCACCGGACGACAGGCACGATGCCGCTGGCGCGCGCCGCCCGCAGCATATTCTCGGTCGTCTCGAAGCCGGCACTGCCATGCTCGTTGTCGATGATCACGAAATCGAAGCCAGCATAGCCGCACATCTCGACGATTGCTGGGCTGGGCAGCGAATTGAATACCCCGCGCAACCGGCGTCCGCTGCGCAGCATTCCGGGGAGTCGGTCGTCCAAGGGGTGATGGCTCATGTTCATGGCTTGGTCAATCGATGGTTACGTTGTTGGCTTTGATCAGCTTGGCGAATTTCAGAGTCTCGTCCTGAATGAACTTCCGAAAGACATCGGGCGTCATCGGTTTGGGCGAGAAACCCTGCGCCGCCAGCCGCTCGCTGACTGCAGGCGACGCCAGCACCGCCAGCACTTCCTTGTTGAGCCAGGTGACCACCGGTGCCGGCGTGGCAGCCGGGGCCAGCAAGCCGAGCCAGGTCACGGACTCGAAGCCCGCCACCCCTGACTCGGCCAGCGTCGGCAGGTCGGGTTGCAGGGGAGAGCGCGTCGCACTGGTCACGGCAAGGGCCTTCGCCTGGCCGTTTTTGGCGAACGCGAGTGCGGTCGTCATGTTGTCGAACTGCATGTCGATCTGGTTGCCCGCAAGGTCCACGAGCGACTGGCTGCTGCCTTTGTAAGGGATGTGCACTGCCGTACCGCCGATGCGGTTGAGCAGCATCAGGGTTGTAAGGTGCTGCGACGTGCCGTTGCCGCTGGTGCCGTACGAAACGGCATCGGGTTTTGCCTTGATTGCGGCCACCAACTCCGGCACGTTGCGCGCGCCGGACTTGTTGCTGGCGAGCAGAACCAGCGGTGTGCTCGCCAGCTGCGTGATCGGTGCGAAATCCTTGTCGACGTCGTAGCTTATTTTCTTCAGAAGGGTCGGGTTCACCGACAGTGCAGTCTGCGTGCCGAGCAGCAAGGTGTAGCCGTCGGGTTTGGCGCGCGCCACATATTCCGTGCCGATGCCGCCGCCCGCGCCGGCCCTGTTGTCGACCACCACCGCGGTGTTCCACCGTTTGCCGAGCTCGTCGGCAACCAATCTCGCGACGATGTCGGTCGCGCCGCCTGCCGAGAATGGAACGACGATCACGACCCGTCCGGTCTGGGGGTAGCCGCCCGGGCCTGCGGCGGGTACGGCGCCCGTCTGGGCCAACGCGCTGCCCGCGCAGAAAAGCGTGACCAGGCTGACGGTCAGTTTCTGGAGACCGCGCTGTCGGTGTGGAAGGAAAAACGCGAACGATCGAAGTGCTGCATTTGTCATGGTGTGTCTCGGTTTTCGGTGATGTTTTCGACGGGAGCTTCGACGGTGACGCTCACTCGGCCTGGATGCCGGCGTCCTGGATCACCTTGCCCCACTTCGTGATCTCGGCCTTCTGGAAAGCAAGGAAGGCAGCGGAGGTTCGGCCATCCGGCTCGACACCCAGGTTGCGCAGTTTTTCCTGCACATCGGGCAGCGCCACGATGGCGGCAACTTCCTTGCTCAGGCGATCGGCAATCGGGCGCGGCGTACCGGCCGGCGCAAAGACACCTTGCCAGGATTGCATCTCGAAGTTCGGCGCGCCGGCCTCGGCCAGCGTGGGTACGCCGGGGAGGCTCGCAAGCCGCTGGCTGGACGTCACGCCGAGCACTTTGACGCGCTTGCCGTCGATCATCGGCCGCGCCGCCGCGACGGTTTCAAACACCATGTCGATCTGCCCGCCGACCAGGTCGACCATCGCCTGCGAGCCACCCTTGTAGATGATCTGGCGCATGCGGGTCCGCGTAATGTTCTGGAACAGCTGGCCGGAGAGATGCTGCGACGTACCGGCGCCAGCGGTGCCGTAGGTGAGGCTGTCCGGATGGGCCTTGAGCTCGGCGATGACGTCGGCTGGCGAATTGAAGCGGCTTTCGCTCGAGACGACAAGCACGTTGCTCACCATGCCGACCAGGTTGATCGGCACGAAATCGGTGACCGGGTCGTAACCCAGATTCTTTGTAAAGAACGGGTTGACCGCGTGGGTGGTGATGGTGCCACCCATCAAGGTATAGCCGTCAGGCGCTGCACGTGCGACCACCTGCGTGCCGAGGATGCCCGAGACGCCGGGCCGGTTGTCGATCACCACGGGCTGCCCCAGCCGTTCGCCCAGGTGTTGTGCGATAAGGCGCGCCACGCCGTCGGATACGCCGCCCGGCGAAAACGGGACGACGTATTTGATCGGTTTGTTAGGCCATGGCGCCGTCTGCGCGTGCGCAGCGCCAAGGGACAGGCACGTGGATGTTGCGAGCGCAACGCTGGTCAGGAGGAGGGTGCGTCGACGGAGTGTCATGGGTGCTTTCTGCGGGGAGGGGAGGGCGTGCCGGACAACCATGGTTCATGGTTTGGCGTAATTCGCCTTGCGACGCCGGGGAGCTTTGGGCGCTAGTGACGCGGTGGGTGCCGCACGCACCGAGTCACGCTCGACGAGATGGCATCCGATCACGACATTTCGTGGCAGCGCATCAGGTTGCATCTGTTCGTGCAGCAGCTCGACCGTCGCCGCAACCATCTGCTCCACGCTCTGAACGACGGTCGTCAGGCGATAGGCGCCCCAGGCTGCCTGGGGTACATCGTCGAAGCCGACCACGCCGACGTCCTCGGGCACGCGCAGCCCGAGCTCGCCACGCAGCACGTCCATCACGGCAATTGCCATGTGATCGTTCGCGACGAATACCGCGTCCGGACGCAATCCGGGCTCGCCGAACATCTCGCGCGTGGCTTGCTTCGCGCCCTCGAAGCTGTAATGCCCCACGGCACGGCGGTAAACCGCTGCGTCCGCTTGCGCCATTGCTTCGGTGAAACCTCGCTCGCGCTCGACATTCGTCGACGATTGCTCAAGTCCGGCCAGGAAAGCAATGCGCCGATGGCCGCGTGCCAGCAGCAGTTCTGCCACCAACCGTCCGCCGCGCCGGTTGTCGGATGTGACCGAGCTGGTGGTGTGGCGTGCATAGGCGCTGGTGTCGGGCACACGGTTGAACAGCACGACCGGCACGCCGCTGTCGGCGCACTGGTGCGCCAGCGTCTGCGAAAGCATGGCCGATGCCATCACCACGCCGTCGATCTGGTACTGCAGGATCTCGTCGAGCACGCCGTCTGTCTCGTTCCCGTCGCTGATGAACATCAGCACGTGGTAGCCCTGCTTTTGCAGTTTTTGAGAGAGCTTTTCAATGACCAGCGGATAAAACTGGTTTTCGAGGTAGCTCATCACCAGTGCGATGATTCGGCTGCGCCGCGTGATCAGGCTGCGTGCCATTGCGTTGGGTCGGTAGCCCAGCGTCTTCGCTGCGATCGTGACGCGGTTGCGCGTGTCCTCCGACACGCTCGCGCCCGGCGTGAAAGTGCGACTCACGGCTGATTGCGAGACGTTGGCGAGCTTCGCCACGTCCTGGGCGGTCGGGCTGCCCCTCATGCCGCGCTCCATCCGCCGTCGAGCATCAGGGCACTGCCTGTCATCAGGCTGGAGGCGTCCGATGCCAGAAAAACGACCGCTCCCATGATTTCCTCGACGCGTCCAAGCCGGCCTAGTGCAATGCGGTCGCAGACCCACGTGCGAAATGCCGGCTCGGCGAACATTCCGCTGGTCATCGCCGTCTCGATGAAGGTGGGGCACAGGGTGTTCACCCGGATACCCGCCGTCCCGAGCTCCCAGGCCAACGCCTTGGTCATGCCCTCCATCGCGTGCTTGCTGGCGCAGTACAAGGTGCGGCGTGGACTACCGACCACGCCCATCTGCGACGAGACGTTGACGATCGAGCCGGGAAGGCGCGAGGACAGCATGCCGCGCGCCACCGTGCGAGTCACGTAGAACGCGGCTTTCACGTTGAGGTCGAACACAGCATCGATGTCCGTGTCTTCCACGTCGATCAGGAGCTTGGGACGATTGAGACCGGCGTTGTTGACCAGAATCTGGAACGGCCCGGCAGCCGAGAGCGCGGCTTCCACGGCCCTCGCGTCGGTGACGTCCAGCACGAGATACTCGCATTGCCCGCCTTCGGCGCGAATCCGCTCGCAGGCCTCGCGCAACTCAGCCTCGGAGCGTGCCGCCAGCGTCACCTCGGCGCCGGCCTGTGCCAGTGCGGCGGCAGCGGCGAGGCCGATTCCGCGACCTGCACCGGTAACCAGCGCTCGACGTCCATCGACGCGGAAGCCCGGTGCACGTGGAAGGGGACTGGCCGACGAACCCATCGGAACCGCCTGCATCGCATTCAACCCTCGAGCGCCGGCACCGGCTGGTACCAAGGCACGTCGGCGCGCGTGCCGTAACGACGCACCCGCAGGTTGGCCTGCTCGCCGTGGCCGGCAAAGTTTTCCATGTGGCAGAGGCGCGAGCAGTACTCACCCATGAGTGCGCTGGCTTCGTCGGTCAGCACTTTCTGGTAGGTGCAGGTCTTCAGGAACTTGCCGACCCAAAGTCCGCCGGTGTAACGGGCTGCGCGGTTGGTTGGCAGCGTGTGGTTGGTGCCGATGACCTTGTCGCCGAAACTGACGTTGGTACGCGCACCGAGGAACAGTCCGCCATAGTTGCTCAGGTGATTCAGGAAGTAGTCCGGGTCGCGCGTGAGCACCTGCACATGTTCGAAGGCCAGTTCGTCGGCCTTAAGTAGCATTTCCTCCTGCGTGTCGCAGACGATGACCTCGCCATAGTCGGCCCAGCTGACGGCCGCAATGGCCGCTGTCGGCAGGATCGTCAGCTGGCGTTCGATTTCTGCCATCGTGTCGTGCGCCAACTGCTCGCTGGTGGTGAGCAGGATCGCGGGCGACGTCGGACCATGCTCGGCCTGCCCGAGCAGGTCGACCGCACACATCTCGCCATCTGCAGAGTCGTCGGCGATCACCAGGGTCTCGGTCGGGCCTGCGAACAGATCGATCCCGACCCGGCCGTACAGCTGCCGCTTGGCTTCCGCGACGTACATGTTCCCCGGTCCGACCAGCATGTCGACCGACGCCACTGACTCGGTGCCCACGGCCATCGCGACCACCGCCTGCACACCGCCGAGCACCAGGATTTCGTCGGCACCGGCCATCGACATTGCCGTCACGATGGCCGGGTGCGGCGCACCTTGGTACGGCGGCGCTGTCGCAACGATGCGTTTCACACCGGCGACCTTTGCGGTCAGGACGCTCATGTGCGCCGACGCCAGCAGCGGGTATTTGCCACCCGGGATGTAGCAACCGACCGCATTCACCGGAATGTTCTTGTGGCCGAGGATGACGCCGGGAAAAGTTTCGACCTCCACGTCCTTCATCGCGTCGCGCTGGATCTGCGCGAAATTTCGAACCTGTTTCTGCGCGAAGGCGATGTCCTCAATCTCGCGGCCCGACAGGCTCTTGCGTGCCTTCTCGATGTCGGCGGCCGAAAGCCTGAAATCCGAAGGATCCCAATGGTCGTACTGCTTGCTGTACTCGCGCACCGCCGAGTCCCCGCGAGCCTCCACGTCTTTGATGATTTTCTCCACCGTGGCACGGACTTTTGCGTCGTCTTCTGCGCGGATCTGGACGTCCTTGCCGCGCTTGAGATATCTAATCATGAGTAGAACTTTCAGGGTTGAGATGCATACGTATGCAATTTCAACTTTATGCATACGTATGCAAACAGGGTTTCCCCTAGTCTGGGGTTGGCAGACATGCGTCGGCTTTGGTCGACGGCGGCTATTAATTTCACTGAATCCGATCACGTTGGCATCGCGCGGCTCAGTGATCTACGAACGTCGGTATCGAGAGCGAGTCGTCAAGCAGTTGCACCGCCGCGCTGCCGAATTCGGCTTCACCCTGCAGGAAGCGGCGCCAACGCAGAGTTTTCTTAGGCAGGCCGCCATGTACTTTGCAAGGCGGTCCGGGTGAGGTACGCGTTCAAGCACCACGAGCAGGAACACAGCGTGCGGCGCATGTGCCGGGTGATGCAGGTCCACGCCAGCGGTTACTACGCGTGGAAAGTTGCCCCGCAGAGTCCACGTGCCCTGGACGACCTAAGACTGCTCGGTTTGCTCAAACAGGCATGTCTGGAAAGGGGGGGCGTCTATGGCCACCGCAAGCTGACGCTGGACATGCGTGACCTCGGTGAGCGGTGCGGCAAACACCGAGTGGCACGCCTGCCCAAGGGCGATGGTCGCCGGCCAGGCATGCGAGGTGGCAATCCAGCAGCGGTCGCGCCTAATTACCTTCAACGTCAGTTCACGGTGGCCGAGCCCAACAGGTCCTCGGTCACCGACATCACGTACATCCGAACACATGAAGGTTGGCTTTAATTGGCAGTCGTGGTCGACCAGTTCTCCCGGCAGGCGGTGGGCTGGTCGATGGGCAGCCTTATGAATAATAGTCTGGTGCTCGATGCAGTGTTGATGGCGCTCTGGCGTCGCCAACCGCAGGCGCCAGTCATTGTTCATTCCGATCAGGGCTGCCGTTTTACTGGCAACGAGTGGCAGGCGTTCATGCGCGACCACAACTTGGTCAGCAGCATGAGTCGTTGTGGCAACGGTCACAACAACGCTGTGGCCGAGAGCTTCTTCCAACTGCTCAAACGCGAGCGCATCCGCCGTCGTAACAATTCGACCCGAAGCGACGCGCGTGCTGATGTCTTCATGTTGCCGCCGAGACCGAAGTGAGCCACTGCGCCGACCGTCGACTGCGCCATTAATGAAGCCCCAGCGTCCAATATGCGAACGATCGGAGAGGCGCTCGTCTGGCCACGGGATCGCCGGCATTCGAGCAAAAGCGGCTCACATCTGCGGCGTCGCCTACACTCCAGAGGGCCTCGTCGACGTCTTTGCAAAGCAGCGCGAATGTTGGCACCCAACCTCGAAAAAATGTACGCCCGCTTCCGTTCTTCGCCCGTCAATGGAATCATGTACGGAAACCTTGCAACCAAGGTTCGCAGTTGAGACGGTTCACCCCATGCGGTGGAGATCGGTCGGTTTATGGTTCATGAATCGAAAGTTTTTCGTTCTGGCAATCAAATTTGCCGTAGGTGTTGTCACGTTAGTCAACCCTTTGTCGTTCCGGCCTTGTACTAATCTTGTGCAACGCCCTGCCGGCGTTAAGTTTTGATCGTCGTCACGCCTTATCGACGACGTGGCCTCAGTGGCCATTTTCTTCGGCATGCGCGATCAGGACTTCCACCCCAGCCTGCTCCAGCGAGCGCCGCACTTCATCGCTGATGCCGTCGTCGGTGAAAACGCGTGCGACCTTGTCGAGATGCGTGATCCTGAAGATTGCTTGCGCCTTGAACTTGGAGGAGTCGACGAGGACATTGACGGACTGGGCCGCGTCCACGAAGGCTCGATTCATCGCTGACTCCTCGGGCGTCAGCATGCCGATGCCCCCGGTCGCGGAGATCCCGTGGACGCCCAGGAAGGCCGCTCTGACCGTGATGTCCTCGAATGCACCTGTTTCGAGGCGGCCCACACTCGTCATCTTCTGAAAGTCCACGGTGCCCTGCAGGAGATGGACAGTGGCGTTTCTGCTCTTGGCCAGCTCCATGGCGACGGTCAGTCCGTTGGTGACGACATGAAGGTGGTGATGACCTCGCAGAGCTTCCGCGAGGTGCCTGCACGTGGTACCGCCGTTGATGAGGATGCAGTCGCCGTCCGACACTGATTGCGCGGCCAGCTCCGCGATGGCTCGTTTCTCGCGGTAGTTTTCCATCTCGCGCTCCGCGTAGCTAACACTCTCGTACCGCGCCCAACCCTCTGCATACACCTCATTGCCGGGAATCGCGCCCCCTCGCGTGCGGGCCAGCACGCCACGCTCCTGCAATTCGATGAGGTCACGGCGGACAGTGATCGGCGATGTCTGAAAACGCTCCGCCAGCACGCTGACTTCGACGACGCCGCCCCCTTGCAAAAGGGCGACGATTTCTTTCTGGCGAGCTGCTTTGAGCATCTGTTTTCTTGCATTTCAGGACGGTTGACGCGCCACGCGCGCACGGGATCGATGCGGAAACTGTACCGCCCGTATTTGTCATGAGTTTGACTCATCATGTTCGTAGCATTCAGGACATGAACACTAACGATCAAATACGAACAGTCGTCTTTGATGTCGATGGAACCCTTTTCGACACCTTGCCCACCCTCGCAGCCGCGGCCAATGAGGTGCTTGTGCTCGCCGGATTGCAGGCCGTCGAGCCGCAGCATCTTCGTCCTGCCTTGAGCCAGGGCATCACCGCCCTCTTCCAGAGCGCGCTCCGGCTTCAGGCCGCGTCTGTGCCGCTCGCGTTGGGGTCGCGACTCGAAGATGCCTTCGCGCACCGCTACGCATCGCACTGGCTGCACAAAACTGTGGCATACGACGGCGCTCTCGATCTGCTGTCGATGCTTCGTTCGCAGCGCATCGCACTGGGCATTTGCACGAACCGCGATCAAGGCTCCACACGCACGCTTCTGGACAAGGCAGCGCTGACCGGCTTCTTCGACGCGATCGTGGGCCTGGGCGACACCGAGCATCCCAAGCCGGACGCCGCGCCGTTGCACCTCGCACTGACCCAGTTGGGCGGGACGCCGCGGACAGCGCTGTTCGTCGGGGACTCCGGCATTGACGCAGCGTGTGCCCAGGCGGCTGGCGTACGGCTGGCGGCCCATCTCGGCGGCTACGCCGCGGCGCCCGACGACTTGCGCCCGTGCACCGTGGCGTTTTCGGGCTACGCAGAGTTTCACAGCTGGATGGCCGCCCGGACATCGACTCAGTCAACGGCGGAGACGAACGACCATGTCTGACATCCAGATTTCCGGCCTGACCAAACGCTTCGGCAACGCTGCCGTTCTTCAGGAACTCGACCTGACAGTGCGCGACGGCGAATTCCTCACCCTGCTGGGCGCGTCCGGTTGCGGCAAGTCCACCTTGCTGAAGCTGATCGCCGGCCTGGACACGCCCGACACCGGCACGATCCGCATGGGAGACCGCGACCTGCTCGCCCTGTCACCCAGCGCACGGGACTGCGCGATGGTGTTCCAGTCCTATGCGCTGTACCCGCACATGACCGTGCGCGAGAACATCTCGATGCCGCTGGTGATGCGCGGCCTGGGGTTCTGGGGTCGCCTGCCGGGGGCACGCCTGGTATCCCCCGGGGTGCGCCGCCGGCTCGCCGACATCCATGCCAGCGCACATGAAGTGGCCCGGCGACTCGCCATCGACGGGTTACTCGATCGTAAGCCGGCGCACCTGTCGGGCGGCCAGCGCCAACGCGTCGCCCTGGCGCGCGCGATGGTTCGCCACCCCTCCGTGTTCCTGTTCGACGAGCCCCTTTCTAATCTGGACGCCAACCTTCGCCATGCGCTGCGTGCCGAGATCCGGCAGCTTCACGACCAGTTGGGCGTGACGTTCATCTACGTCACGCACGATCAGCACGAAGCCATGTCCATGTCGGACCGTGTGGCGGTCATGCGCGAAGGCCGCATCCTTCAGGTGGCGCCACCCGAAGATCTGTACATGCGACCACGCAGCCTCGAGGTCGCTCGATTCGTCGGTGCGCCGCGGATCAACGTCGTGGCGGGCGACATCCTCGCCAACGGCGAGATCCATTGCCTGGCGCAACGCATCGCGCATACCGCGGGGAACAGTGGGCCCTGCCATGTCGCCTTCCGGCCCCAGGCGGTCACTCTTGCGAAGGCGCATGGCCTCACCGTGCGCGGCGTTGTCGGCCATGTGGAGTACGCGGGTGCCGAGTTGATGGCCACGCTGACCCTGCCGAGCCAGGGGGAAGCCTGCATCGTCTGCCTCCCGGCTGGCACGGCAGCGCACGCAGGGGCCGAGTTCGAGGTCACGGTCCCGTGGGAAGCCCTGCATGTCTTCGACGCCGGCGGCCAGCGCATGTCGATCGGTCGATGCGACACCCTGAAGCGAGTGGCCTGAAAGCCGAGCATGCGCGCCCATCCTCTTTCCACCGTTTCACTTCTCGCGCCCGCGGGCCTTCTTGCGACGCTTCTGCTGTTCATACCCGTCCTTGCCGTATTTCTGATGTCGCTGACCGATTGGCAGTTCGGCGCCACCACCCTGAACTGGGTCGGCCTGCAGAACTACGCCGAACTCTGGTCGGACGCGGTGTTCCGCAAGTCTGTGGCCAACACCCTTGTCTACCTCGTCCTGGTCACCGGGGGATCGATCACGCTGGGCCTGAGCCTCGCCTTGTTGATCGAATCCGATCGATCGGGACGCGGCTTCTACCGCACAGCCTTTTTCATGCCGGCCGCATCGACGCTGATCGCAATGGCGGTCGTGTGGGAGTTCCTGCTGCATCCGAGCGCCGGGCTCGTCAATCACCTGCTCCAGCAGGTCGGCGTCGCACCCCAGAACTGGCTCAACGACCGCCACCTCGCGCTGTACTCGCTCGCCGCGATCGGCATCTGGCAGATGTCGGGGCTTGCCCTGGTGTTCTTCCTGGCCGGGCTGCAAGGAATCCCCCGCGACGTGCGCGATGCGGCGGAACTCGACGGCATCGAGCGCCCCTTCGATCGATTCCGCTTCGTCACCTGGCCGTTGCTGGGCCCTACCACCTTGTTCGTCATCACTGTCTGCGCCATCCGCGCCCTGCAAGTCTTCGACACCGTTCACGTGCTCACCAAGGGCGGGCCGAACAAGGCCACCGAAGTGCTGCTGCACACCATCTATGTGGAGGGGTTCAGCTTCTTCCGCATGGGTTACGCCAGCGCCATGACGGTGGTCTTCATCGCCGGCATCTTCCTCTTGACCCAGATCCAGCACGCCGCGCTGGAGCGCAGGACGCACTACGCATGAAACGTCTTTCCCCTTCCTTTCGGATTCTTCGCCACGTGGTGCTGATGGCCGTGGCCCTGGTCTTCCTGATGCCGTTCATCTGGATGGTGCTGACCTCGCTCAAGCCTGCCGACGAAATCTTCGGCAGCGAGATTCATCTTTTTCCGACGCGCTTCGCTGCAGTGGAGAACTACACCCTCGCGCTAACCAAGGTCCCCTTGCTGCGCTACCTGTGGAATGGCGTGCTCGTCTGCGCGGGCATCCTGGTGCTGCAGATCCTGGTGGCACTGCCTGCCGCCTACGCCTTTGCCAAGCTGTCGTTCCGTGGCAAGCCGTGGGCTTGGCGCTTGGTGATGCTGGCGCTCATGGTGCCATACCAAGCCACGGCCATCCCCCTCTACGTAATGCTGTATCACGCCGGTCTGCTCGACTCGATGGCCGCGCTCATCCTGCCTTTCAGCGTGTCCGCGTTCGGCATCTTCCTGATGCGGCAGTTCTTTCGCACCGTGCCCGACGACCTGATCCACGCCGCGCGGCTCGACGGCATGGGTGAGTTGGAGATCGTCTGGCGCGTGATGCTGCCCACGGCCATGCCTGCCTTGCTGGCGTTCTCGATCTTCTCGGTGGTCTGGCATTGGAACGACTACTTCTGGCCACTGCTGGTCATCAATTCACCCCATCTGGCGACGCCGCCGTTGGGAACCATGTTCTTCCGCAATGAGGAAGCAGGCAGCGCGTTCGGTCCGCTGATGGCCGGCACGGTGCTGATCACGGCGCCGCTGGTGCTGTTGTTCGTCGTCGCGCAAAAGCGCTTCATCGAAGGTGTGACGCTCACCGGCGTCAAAGGTTAAACCGCAAGGAATCAAGCAATGAAACAACTGTTCAAGAAAACCGCCGCACTGGCCGTGTTAATGACCACCGGCCTGGCACAGGCTCAGCAACCGACTGAGATCGTGATCGACTACGCGTACGCTGATCTCTTCAAAGAGGTCCATGAATCAATCGCAAAAGACTTCATGGCGAAGTTCCCCCAGTACAAGGTCACGTTCCGTGCGCCCACGTCTGACTACGAGGTCGCGGCACAACAGGTTCTGCGCCAGGCCGTCACGGGCCAGCTCCCCGATGTGTCTTATCAGGGCCTCAATCGTCAGCGCGTGTTTGCCGACCGTGGGCTCGCTGTCGACCTGACGCCCTTCATCAAGGCGGAGAAGGGCTGGGCGGGGATGGGTTACGACCAAGCGTTGCTTTCACTGGGGCAAGTCAAGGGTCAGCAGGTCGGCATCGGCTTCGCGCTGTCTACACCCGTCATCTACTACAACGCCGACCTGATGCGCAAGGCGGGCGTGGAGCCCGATCGCTTTCCCATGAACTGGGATGCCATCATGAACGCGGCCAAAAAGTCGAAGGCGGCAACGCCCGGCACCGAGAGCCTTCACGTCGAGTGGGACATCACGGGCAACTGGATGTGGCAGGCGCTGGTCTTCAGCAACGGCGGCACCATGTTGACCGCCGACGAGAAGAAGGTGGCCTTCGACGGCCCCGCAGGCAAGGCCGCCATGCTGACCCTCGAGCAGCTCGTCAAGCAGGGTGAGATGCGCAACATCTCCTATTCGGCCGCCTTGCAGGACTTCGTGAGCGGCAAGCTCGCGGTACTGGCGACAACCACTGCGCGCCTGGGCAGCATCACGAAGCAGGTGGGAGGCAAGTTCGAGATTCGTACCGCCCGCATGCCCGTTGCCAAGGACGGCCGACTGCCGGCCGGCGGCAATGCAGCGATGATGTTTTCCAAGGATCCTGCCAAGCAGGCCGCTGCTTGGGAATACATCAAGTTCGCCACCGGCCCGCTGGGCGCGACGACCATGGTCAAGGCAACCGGCTACTTCCCGGCCAACACGTTGCCAGCGACCGACCCGAACCTGCTTGCGCCCTTCTACAAGGCAAACCCCAATCATCTGACCGCCATCGCGCAGATGCCGGTACTCACCGGCCCGTACGCGTTTCCGGGTGACAACGGCTTCAAGATTACCGACGTAATCAAGGATCACCTCCAGACCGTGGTTTCGCAAGAGGTGCAACCCGCCGTTGCCCTTAGCGAGATGAGCAAGGCCGCCCAGGCATTGCTGCCGCGCTGAGTGCAAGGCACGACCATGCACAAGTTCATCCACATCACGGACATTCATCTTGTCGAGCAGGGTCGCGCCCTCTACGGCCATATATTTTCCAATTTCAACCACCACAGAAGAGACTAGATTCATGAAAAACATTACCG